>UOEM01000088.1_pt1 | contig 24910 bp, 21 predicted proteins | sample 1988661 | NCBI WGS metagenome assembly UOEM01 (sample SAMEA4712195, study PRJEB27164) | hydrothermal vent metagenome | biome: marine basaltic hydrothermal vent biome; feature: marine hydrothermal vent; material: mineral | place: Pacific Ocean | collected 2011-06-14/2011-07-23 | depth 1719 m | reverse complement strand
ATGTCGGCGGCATTGTCGACACTGTGTCCTCGGCCTCGGCGGAACTGAGCGCCACGGCCCAGACGATGGCCGGGATATCCGACGAGACCAGCAACCGGGCCAATGCCGTTGCCGCGGCCTCCGAAGAGGCCTCGACCAATGTGCAGACGGTGGCCTCGGCGACCGAAGAGATGTCGGCGTCGATTTCGGAGATCAACGGCCAGGTGGCCCAGGCTTCCGAAGCCTCCAAACAGGCGGTGATCGGGGTTGAAAAAACCGCCACCCAGATGAAGAACCTGGCGCTGACGGCGGACAAGATCGGCGAAGTCATCTCGATGATTTCCGACATCGCCGAGCAGACCAACCTTCTGGCCCTGAACGCCACCATCGAATCGGCCCGCGCCGGGGAGGCCGGCAAGGGATTTGCCGTCGTCGCATCCGAAGTCAAGGCCCTGGCCAGCGAAACCGCCAAGGCCACCGAGGATATCTCCAGGCATATCGAGGATATCCAGTCGGCAACCGGCGAAGCCGTCGGCTCGATCGATGATATCGGCACGATCATCAAGCAGCTTGACGAGGCTTCAACCGCGATCGCGGCGGCCATGGAAGAGCAGGGCATGACCACCCAGGAGGTGTCCCGCAATATCGCCGAGGCGGCATCGGGCACCCAGGAAGTGTCGTCGAACATCGCCGGCGTGACCCAGGCCTCCCAGGAAGTCGGCGCCGCCTCCGGCGAGGTCACCACCGCGGCAGGCGAACTGTCGGTGCAGGCGGAACTGATGAAAACCGAAGTTCAGAAGTTCATCGACCAGGTCCGGGCGGCCTGACGCCGCCAGGGCGGCAAAAACCAGATAGGAGGCGCCGGGCTTGGGTCCGGCGCCTTTTTTTCGTTTGATACCGCCACAGCTGGCGAGTGTCGGAAATCCCATGGCAAGGCCGGGGGGAATCGGCATGGTTGGAAGCATCTTCCGGGCCGGTGCCGACTCCAAAGATGGAGGAAATGTTCTGGAAGCATGCGGCAATATCTTGATCTCAAGGCAGGTATCCACCTCTGGGGGGCAAGCTTAAGGTCAAGATCATGTCCAGGGCACCAGAGAATTAACCTTATTTTGACCTATTAAACCGAATGTAAGAGCGGCAATTCGAGGCAACGCATCAGAGGCGAGGCAGATGAATTTCAACCCGTTTTCTTAGCAAATATCCCAGAGAACACCGGAATTGATCGTTTCGGTCGGTGTTCTGGTGGTCGCCTTAACCGACGACATTACGTGCCTTCAAATCAAAAGAACGTCTCAACCCAAGATGTATTAAGTGTTTTCTAGCATTGTTAAGTATTGATATGTATTCTTAATATTTAATGTGCTACAAAAGTGAGGTGGGAAATGGCAATCTTAAAATTGTCCAATATTAAAATTGGTGTAAAACAAATTCTCGTGATTGTTTCTCCTGTTTTAGCAGTATTGATTATTAGTATTTTTGTAGTTACTCAATTGTATAGTGCATCGTCACAAATGACGAAGCTGGAGCACCTTGCCAGCTTTTCGCCAGCCCTTACCAATCTCGTGCATGAACTTCAGAAAGAGCGCGGAGCCTCTGCCGGTTTCATCGGCAGTGGTGGTAAGGAGGCCTTTGGCAAGAAAGTTACCGGCCAACGCGCCCAGACAAATACATTCCGTACAGCTTTAACCGAAGCCATGTCCGAATTCGACCAGACGGAATATGGCAAGGAATTCTCGGTCCTGATGGACAAGGCCACAACTGACCTGAACCGGTTGGATGCAGTCCGCGCCGATGTGAGCTCCCTCAAGCTTAAAGTCGGTGGTATGGCGAAGTATTATACCGGCACGATCGCCGGCATGCTCAACGTGGTTTCCCATATGGCGCTGCTCAGCCCAGATGCGGCTGTAACCCGCCAGATAGCCGGCTATACAAGTTTCCTGCAGGCCAAGGAACGCGCAGGAATAGAACGGGCAATGGGGGCGGCCGGCTTTGGCGGCGGAAAGTTCGCGCCAAACATCCACCAGCGCTTTGTGTCGCTGATCGCGGAACAAAAGGCCTTCCTTTCCATCTTCAGGCAATATGCGGCGCCTGATCAGCGCGCCCTTTATGACCGGGAAATGCAGGCCGCCGAGGTTGGCGAAGTCCTCAAAATGCGCCAGTCGGCCATCGGCAGCGTTTATCGGGAAATAGACCTCGGCAAGATCAGCGCTTCGCGGTGGTTTGATACCATTACCAAGAAGATCAACCGGCTCAAGACGGTCGAGGACAAGATGTCCGCCGATCTGGTTGCCCAGGCCGGAGCCATCGCGGCGCAGGCCAAAACGGCGTTTATTGCCGTGGTGGCCGCTGTCCTTTTCGCCCTTGCCCTGACGTTCACGGTTGCCACGCTGGTTGGTCGCAGCATTACCCGCCCAATCCGGGGGATAGCCGATCAGATGCAGCGGCTGGCGGAAAACGACCTGTCGGTCGACATAACCGCTACCGATAACAAAGACGAGATTGGCGAAATGGCGCGATCGGTATTGGTGTTCAAGGAAATGGCCATCCAGAAACTTCTCGACGACGAGGGCAAGGAGCGGGAGCGGCGCGAAAAGGATGAAAAACGCGCGGCTATGGATATAGTCACCGAAGAGTTTTCCAATAATGTCGGCGGCATTGTCGACACTGTGTCCTCGGCCTCGGCGGAACTGAGCGCCACGGCCCAGACGATGGCCGGGATATCCGACGAGACCAGCAACCGGGCCAATGCCGTTGCCGCGGCCTCCGAAGAGGCCTCGACCAATGTGCAGACGGTGGCCTCGGCGACCGAAGAGATGTCGGCGTCGATTTCGGAGATCAACGGCCAGGTGGCCCAGGCTTCCGAAGCCTCCAAACAGGCGGTGATCGGGGTTGAAAAAACCGCCACCCAGATGAAGAACCTGGCGCTGACGGCGGACAAGATCGGCGAAGTCATCTCGATGATTTCCGACATCGCCGAGCAGACCAACCTTCTGGCCCTGAACGCCACCATCGAATCGGCCCGCGCCGGGGAGGCCGGCAAGGGATTTGCCGTCGTCGCATCCGAAGTCAAGGCCCTGGCCAGCGAAACCGCCAAGGCCACCGAGGATATCTCCAGGCATATCGAGGATATCCAGTCGGCAACCGGCGAAGCCGTCGGCTCGATCGATGATATCGGCACGATCATCAAGCAGCTTGACGAGGCTTCAACCGCGATCGCGGCGGCCATGGAAGAGCAGGGCATGACCACCCAGGAGGTGTCCCGCAATATCGCCGAGGCGGCATCGGGCACCCAGGAAGTGTCGTCGAACATCGCCGGCGTGACCCAGGCCTCCCAGGAAGTCGGCGCCGCCTCCGGCGAGGTCACCACCGCGGCAGGCGAACTGTCGGTGCAGGCGGAACTGATGAAAACCGAAGTTCAGAAGTTCATCGACCAGGTCCGGGTGGCCTGACGCCGACACTGCTTGCGCAAGAAAACAATAAAGAGGCGCCGGGCTCTGGGTCCGGCGCTTTTTTTGTCTCCGCGCCGAAAGCCCCCTTTCCAGAACCGGGAAATGCCCATGGCAAGGCGGCGAGAATCGGCATAGCTAAAGGCATGCAGCAATATCTCGATCTGATGCGGTTGGTTCTGAAAACCGGGGCGCGCAAGGCCGACCGGACGGGCACGGGCACGGTGTCGGTTTTCGGCCATCAGATGCGTTTTGATCTGGCGGCGGGGTTTCCGCTGGTGACCACCAAGAAACTGCACCTCAAATCCATCGTCCACGAACTTTTATGGTTTTTGTCCGGCTCGACCAACATTGCCTATCTCAACGCCAATGGCGTCAGCATCTGGGACGAATGGGCCGACGAGGCCGGCGAGCTTGGGCCGGTCTATGGCCGGCAATGGCGGTCCTGGCCGGCGGGCGATGGCCGGAGCATCGACCAGATGGCGAGAGCGATCGAGGGGCTGAAAACCAACCCCGCCTCGCGCCGCCATATCGTGTCGGCCTGGAACGTTGCCGAAATCGAGCGGATGGCGCTGCCGCCGTGTCACTGCCTTTTTCAGTTCCACGTCGCCGACGGGGCGCTTTCCTGCCAGCTCTATCAGCGCTCCGCCGATATCTTTCTGGGCGTGCCCTTCAACATCGCTTCATACGCCCTGCTCACCGCGATGGTGGCCCAGGTTTGCGGCTTACGGGCCGGGGAGTTCATCCATACCTTTGGCGATGCTCACCTTTACGCCAACCATATCGAACAGGCCGAACTGCAACTGGCGCGGGAGCCCCGGCCCTTGCCGAAACTCAAACTCAACCCCGCCATCGACAATCTGTTCGACTTCCATTTCCAAGACATTGTGATCGAGGGCTACGACCCCCATCCGGCCATACGGGCCCAGGTGGCGGTATGAGCGCGCCCGGACCTGGACAATCGGCGGGGCTGGAACTGGTTCTTGTTGTTGCCCGCGCCGATAACGGGGTGATCGGCAGCAATGGCGGGCTGCCGTGGCGTGTCAGGTCCGACATGGCTCATTTCAAGCGTCTGACCATGGCAAAGCCGCTTCTCATGGGGCGCAAGACCTGGGAAAGCCTCAAGGGGCCGTTGCCGGGGCGGACCAATATCGTCGTTAGCAAAAAGCCCGGCTATCAGGCCAAGGGCGGCCATGTCGCCGACACCATCGAAAAGGCGCTGGTCATGGCGCAGGACCTGGGCGCCACCAGCGGCGCGGCCCAGATCTGCGTGATCGGCGGCGCCGAAATTTATCGGGCCACACGGCCTGTGGCGCACCGGATAGAACTGACCGAAATCCATATGGACGCCCGCGGTGATACCGTCCTTGAACCGTTTTCGCCCGCCGATTGGCGGGAGGTCCGGCGGACGGCCCATGCGGCGGCGCCCGGAGAGAGCGCCGACTACTCTTTTGTAACCCTGATGCGCCGTTTGAACCCGGCCGGGACTTGAAGCTGTCGCCAGCAACCCCAAATGCCAACTTTCTGCGCGCCTTTCGTTGCAGGTGCGGGGGCGCTGACGTATAAGCCCCACATAAACGGTTCCCCGGCGCGAAATCTTAGCGCCCAACAACGGATAGATAGATGCCCTGGAGCGATCAAGGTGGTAGTGACGGATCAGGTGGCGGCAGTCGCGGCCCCTGGGGGCAGGGGCCCACAGGTGGCGGACAACCGCCCGATCTTGAGGAGATCCTCAAAAAAGGTCAGGAACGGTTGCGCCAGGTGCTGCCCGGCGGCTCGCTCGGCGGCAAGGGCGTTGCCATTGGCATTCTTGTTCTGGCCGCAATCTGGGCCGCCAGTGGATTTTACCGGGTGGAGCCGGACGAACAGGGCGTGGTGATGCGCTTTGGCAAATTCGTCAACACCACCCAGCCGGGGCTCAACTATCACATGCCGTTCCCGATCGAATCGGCGCTCACCCCCAAGGTGTTGTTCGTCAACAAGGTCGAGGTCGGCATGCGCGGCGCCGTCATTGATCCGCGCGCCCGCTCCACCGCCATCCGCGATGTGCCCGAGGAAAGCCTGATGCTGACCGGCGATGAAAACATCGTCGATGTCGATTTCATCGTTTTCTGGGTCATCAAGGATGCGGCCAAGTTCCTGTTCAACATCCAGAACCCGGCCGATTCGGTCAAAGCGGTGGCCGAAAGTTCCATGCGCGAAATCGTGGGCGCCTCGCTGATCCAGCCGCTGCTCACCGAAGACCGGCAAAAGACCGAGGTCGATGTCCTTGAGCTGATGCAAGTAACCCTGGACCAGTACGGCGCCGGCATCGAAATCACTCAGGTGCAGTTGCAAAAAGTCGACCCGCCGACCGCGGTCATCGATTCCTTCCGCGACGTTCAGGCGGCCCGCGCCGACCAGGTGCGCCTGCGCAACGAGGCCGAGGCCTACGCCAACCGGGTGGTGCCCGAAAGCCGCGGTCAGGCCGCGGTGATCCTGGAGGCGGCCAACGCCTACAAGGAAAGCACCATCGCCGAGGCGCAAGGTCAGGCGGCGCGTTTTCTGTCGATTTACAACGAATACGAAAAAGCCCCCGACCTGACCCGCGAACGCATGTTCCTTGAAACCATGGAAAAGGTGTTCGCCGGCATGGACAAGGTGATTATCGATCAAAGTGGCGGTGGTACCGGCGTTGTGCCTTATCTGCCGCTGAACGAATTGACGCGGTCCCGCGCCCAGGGAGGGCAGTAATATGCAACGTCCGCTTTTTATTGGCGTTATCATCCTGGTCGGCGCTTTGGCCGCGATCGCCTATGCCTCGCTGTTTGCCGTCTACCAGACCCAGCAGGCGCTGATATTGCGTTTTGGCGAGGCCAAACGCACCATCACCGAGCCGGGGCTCAACTGGAAAATTCCCATCGCCGATACGGTTATCTTCCTGGACAATCGTATTCTCGATCTGGATTCCCCGGCCCAGGAGGTCATCGCCTCGGACCAGAAGCGTCTGGTTGTCGATGCCTATGCGCGCTACAAGATTACCAATCCGCTCAAATTCTATCAGACCATGAACAATATCGCGCAGGCCAATTCGCGCCTGGCCAACGTGCTCAACTCCGCCGTTCGCCGGGTGCTGGGTGACGCAAGTTTTTCCGCCATCGTCCGCGATGACCGGCCCGCCCTGATGAAGCTCATCACCAGCCAGACCAACCTTGCTGCGGGGGGCTTTGGCATCGAGATCATCGATGTGCGTATCCGCCGGGCCGATCTGCCCGAAGCCAACTCCCAGGCGGTCTACCGGCGCATGCAGACCGAACGCCAGCGTGAGGCCTCCGAAGCCCGGGCCAAGGGCCAGGAAGCCTCCCAAAGGGTGCGAAGCCGCGCCGACCGCGATGTGGTGGTCATCGAGGCCGAGGCCACACGGGAGGCGGAGACCAAAAGGGGCCAGGGCGATGCCACCCGCAACCAGATCTTCAACGAAGCCTTTGGCAAGGATCCTGAGTTTTTCGTCTTCTATCGCTCGATGCAGGCCTATGCCAATGGCCTGAAGAGCGATGACACCAGGCTGGTGATCTCGCCGAAATCGGAGTTCTTCCGTTATTTCAATGATCCCAGGGGGCGCGAAACCGCTACCCAGGCCACCGGCGGGTAATGAGTGATTTCCTCGTCGGTCTTGCCTTGGTGCTGGTGATCGAGGGGTTTTTGTACGCAGCCTTTCCCGAGGCGATGAAACGGGTGTTGGAGCAGGTGCGGGACATGCCGCCGCAGGTGTTGCGGGTGACCGGTCTGGGCGGCTTTGTCATCGGGGTCGGCATTGTCTGGTTGGTCCGCCGCTGAGCGGCGGACCGGCCACGCCACCTCGCCGGCAGGTCCTGTCAACTGGAGATGCCGCGGCATCATATCTGCGTGACGCCATGTTCCACCACGGTCACAAACGTTTATGGTGACGGTCAGACAGGGATATGGACAATCAGGCTCTTTGCCCAAGCTTGCGGGCGAAAGCGAAAAAAATCGGGAGACCATACGGTATGCTGCTTTGCTTCTTTAGTCGGTCGCGGATTCGGTCAAGGTTGGTTGCCGCAACGGTGCTGGCATTAACGCTGGCGCTGACGCCGCAGGTTCTGCAGGCTCAATCGGCACCGGAATCCTTTGCCGATCTGGCCGAAAGGCTGTCCGACGCGGTGGTCAATATTTCGACCAGCCAGACCACCACCGCCTCCCGCTCGGTGCCGCGGCCCAATCTGCCCGAAGGCAGCCCGTTTCAGGAATTCTTCGACGAGTTCTTCAAGCGCAACGAACAGGGCAACTCCCGGCCGCGCAAGGTCAACTCGCTGGGGTCGGGTTTTGTCATCGACAAATCCGGGCTGGTGGTGACCAACAACCATGTCATCGATGGCGCCGACGAAATCTTCGTGATTTTCAATGACGGCACCAAACTGAAGGCGACGGTGAAGGGCTCGGACAAGAAGACCGACCTGGCGCTGCTGGAGGTCAAGCCAAAGAAACCTCTGGTTGCCCTTGAGTTTGGCGATTCCAACGCTCTTCGCGTCGGCGACTGGGTGCTGGCCATCGGCAATCCCTTCGGCCTTGGCGGCACGGTGACCGCCGGCATCGTCTCGGCGCGCAACCGCGACATCAATTCGGGCCCCTATGACGATTTCATCCAGACCGACGCCTCCATCAACCGGGGCAACTCAGGCGGCCCGCTGTTCAACATGGACGGCAAGGTCGTCGGCGTGAACACCGCCATCATTTCACCTTCGGGCGGTTCGATCGGTATCGGGTTTTCGGTTCCCTCGGCGATTGCCGTGCCCGTGATCGCGCAGTTGCGGGAATTTGGCCAGACCCGGCGCGGCTGGCTTGGCGTGCGCATTCAGACCGTAACCGACGAGATCGCCGAAGGCCTGGGGCTCGGCGAGGCGCGCGGCGCGCTGGTTGCCGGCGTCAACCCCGACGGGCCGGCGGGCAAGGTCGATATTCAGCCCGGTGATGTGATCGTGAAATTCGGCGGCAAAGAGGTGAAGGAAATGCGCGATCTGCCGCGCATCGTCGCCGAAAGCTCCATCGATGCCGAAGCCGAAGTCGAGATTATCCGCAAAGGCAAGGCCCTGACGCGCAAAGTGGTGGTGGCGCTTTTGAAGGAAGACACGGTCGCTGAGGTAAACGATGAAGATGACGACAAGGACACCGCCAAGGGCGAGAAAAAAACCGCTGAAACCCTGGGCCTGACCCTTGTCGCGATCGATGACGATATGCGCGAGGCCCTCGATATCGCCAAGGATATCGAGGGCGCCATGGTGGTGGATGTCGATGCCGACAGCCCCGCCGCCGGCCAGGGCATAACCAAGGGCGATATCATCGTGGCGGTGAATCAGGAAGAGGTGAAATCGCCCCAGGACGTGGTAAGCCGCATCAGCCAGGCGCGCAAGGACGGCCGGACGCGGGCGCTGCTGCTGACGCGTGGCAAGAGCGGCGCCATGCGGTTCATCGCTGTTCCCCTGGAGGACTGATCTGGGCCTGTCGTTTCGGTCATGCCGATCTGTCGTCGGCATGACGGAAATCAACATCGATCGACCCTTCGCGCCGGCGGTGTCGGGGGCCGGCATATTGCGCGAAATTTACAGCAGAAACGCAAACCATCTTGGCCGGTAAACCTGTCATCCTCATTGCCGGGCCATCGGCAGGCGGTAAGTCGGCGCTGGCGCTTGAGGTTGCCCTGGCCCTTGGCGGCTGGATCGTCAACGCCGATTCGATGCAAATCTATTCCGAGCTTTCGATCCTGACAGCCAGGCCCGGCATCGAAGCCGAGGCTGCGGTGCCCCACCGGCTTTATGGCGTGGTGTCGGGTAAGGAGCGGTTTTCGGTCGGCGCCTGGCTTGCCCGCGCCGAAGCGGAAATTTCCGCCGCCTGGGCGGCGCGCGCAGTACCTATTGTCGTTGGCGGCACCGGGCTTTATTTCGAAGCGTTGACCCAGGGGCTGGCCGTCATTCCCCAGGTGCCGGTGGATATCTGCGAAAAATGGCGGCGGTTCGCGGCCGCCAGCCGGCCCGAAACCCTTTACGCCGAGCTTGAGGTTCAAGACCCCCAGATGGCGCAGAAGCTGAGCCCCGGTGACAGCCAGCGCATTGTCCGCGCCCTTGAGGTGATCGATGCCACGGGCCGGTCGCTGGCCGAATGGCAGCGCGATACGCCCCGGCCACCGTTGATTTCGGCTGCCGCCGTCAGGCGGATCGTTGTCGCGCCGGACCGGCAAGCCATCTATGCCCGCACCGATGCCAGGGTCGGAGAGATGGTTGATCGCGGCGCCATTGCGGAGGTCGGGGCGCTGCTGGCCCTGAACCTCATCCCGGACGCCCCGGTGATGAAGGCCATTGGCGTGCCCGAGCTTGGCGCTCATTTGCGCGGGGAACTTGAGCTGGGCGACGCCCTTGAGCAAATGCGCACCCAGACAAGGCGTTATGCCAAACGCCAGCTCACCTGGATCAGGGGACGGATGGCCGATTGGCACCATGTCGGCTCCCACGCCCAGGGGCTTGCCCGCCTTTGCCCCGATATTCGCACTTGACCCGGCAAAATCGCAGCCCTATCGTGCCGCCGGTTACCTTGAAGAGGCAAAGCGCGATGCGCAACCAGAAGCTTATTGTACGAGGGCGCACTGCCGCGATGGCTCGATAGCCGTCGGGAAAGGTAGTGCGCAAAACGGGGCCTCGGCCCCTTTTTTGTTGCCTGGAATCAGGACACTGCCGGTGGCGGGGCCTGAAAAATGAAAGAAACGGGAGAACGATATGGCGCGGGACATGACCGGAGCCGAAATGATCATCAAGGCGTTGGCCGATCAGGGTGTCGATACGATTTTCGGCTATCCAGGCGGCGCCGTACTCCCGATCTATGACGAGCTGTTCCAGCAGGAGAAAGTCCGCCACATTCTGGTGCGTCACGAGCAGGGCGCCGTTCATGCCGCCGAAGGCTATGCCCGCTCCACCGGCAAGCCCGGCGTGGTGCTGGTGACCTCGGGGCCAGGGGCCACCAATGCGGTGACCGGGCTCACCGATGCGCTGATGGATTCCATCCCCATTGTCTGCATCACCGGGCAGGTGGCGACCCATCTGATCGGCAATGATGCCTTTCAGGAGTGCGACACCATCGGCATCACCCGGCCCTGCACCAAGCACAACTGGCTGGTTCGCGATGTCGACAATCTCGCCCGGGTGATGCACGAGGCCTTCTATGTCGCCACCAACGGCCGGCCCGGCCCCGTGGTCGTCGATGTGCCCAAGGACGTGCAGTTCAATACCGGCACCTATATCGGTCCGGGCAACATCACCCACCCCACCTACCGCCCCAAAACCGCCGGCGATCAGGGCGCCATCGAGGCGGCGGTCGAACTTCTGGCCGGGGCGAAAAAACCGGTGCTTTATACCGGTGGCGGGGTGATCAATTCGGGACCCGGCGCCACGAGGCTTTTGCGCGAGTTGGCCAAGCTTTCCGGCGCGCCGGTGACTTCGACGCTGATGGGGTTGGGTGCCTTTCCGGCCTCTGACGGCCAATGGCTGGGAATGCTGGGCATGCACGGCACCTACGAGGCCAATCTGGCCATGCACGATTGCGATGTCATGGTGTGCATCGGGGCCCGTTTCGATGACCGCATCACCGGAAGGATCGATGCCTTTTCGCCCAATTCCACCAAGATCCATATCGATATCGACGCCTCGTCGATCAACAAGAACGTCGCCGTCGATCTGCCCATTGTCGGCGATTGCGAGAATGTGCTTGAGGACATGGTGCGCATCTGGAAATCCAAAAAAGTGCGGCCCGATGCGGCGGCGTTGAAATCCTGGTGGGGCGAAATCGACCGCTGGCGGGCGCGTAAATGTCTGACCTACAAGCCAAACCCGGACGTGATCATGCCGCAATACGCCATCGAGCGGCTCTATGAAGCGAGCAAGGGCAAAGATACCTACATCACCACCGAGGTCGGCCAGCACCAGATGTGGGCGGCGCAGTACTTCCACTTCGATGAGCCCAATCACTGGATGACGTCCGGTGGCCTGGGCACCATGGGCTACGGGCTGCCGGCGACCATCGGGGTGCAACTGGCCCACCCGGACGCCCTGGTCATCGATATCGCCGGGGACGCCTCGGTGCAGATGACCATGCAGGAGATTTCGACCGCGGTGCAGTTCCGCCTGCCGGTCAAAATCTTCATCCTCAACAATCAATATATGGGCATGGTGCGCCAGTGGCAGCAATTGCTCCATGGCAACCGGTTGTCCGAAACCTACTCCGAAAGCCAGCCCGATTTCGTCAGGCTCGCCGAAGCCTATGGCGCGGTGGGCATGCGGGTCGACAAGCCGGACAAGCTGGACGCTGCCATCGCCGAGATGATCGCCATCGACGCCCCGGTTATCTTCGACTGCCGGGTGGCGGCGCTGGCCAATTGTTTCCCGATGATCCCCAGCGGCGAGGCGCACAATTCCATGCTGATGGCCGATGAAGCGACGGACCAGACCATCGGCAGCGCCATCTCCGAAGAGGGCAAGCTACTCGTTTAACCTGTCGGGGGTGACAAGCCTCGCGAGACATATGACAAGGCTGAGGACAAAATGGCCAAACAACATGCAACCGGATCGGTCTATTTTTCAGCGCCGGTGGACGACCGCATCGAGCAGCACACCATATCGGTGGTGGTCGATAACGAGGCCGGGGTTCTGGCCCGTGTCATCGGCCTTTTTTCGGGGCGCGGGTACAATATCGATTCGCTGACGGTGTCGGAAACCGAGCACGAAAAGCACCTCTCCCGCATCACCATCGTCACCACCGGCACCGCCATGGTGATCGAGCAGATCAAGGCCCAGCTGGGGCGGCTGGTGCCGGTTCACCGGGTCACCGATCTGACCACCGAGGGCCGGCCGATCGAGCGCGAGCTGGCCCTGGTCAAGGTGGTCGGCACCGGCGAAAAACGTGTCGAGGCGCTCCGCCTCGCCGACGCCTTCAATGCCCGGGTGACCGATGCCACCACCGGCCATTTTGTCTTCGAAATTGTCGGTCGGTCAGACAAAATCGGCCAGTTTATCGCCCTGATGCAGGACCTGGGTCTGGTCGAGGTGGCCCGGACCGGTGTTGCCGCAATTTCGCGCGGCGAGGCCAAGGCTTGAGCCGATTTTGACGGTTCCGGTCCCTGGTGACCGGGTTGGATAATTTAGGTGTTTTGTTAAAGTCAGCGGGTATAATATTGAAATCATTGTGTGTTTTCTGCGGGTCCAGTGATGGCTCGCGCCCGGAGTATGCCGCCGCGGCGGAAGCGCTGGGGGCTGCCCTGGCCCGAGCGGGCATAAAGCTCGTCTATGGTGGCGCCCATGTCGGGCTGATGGGCCGGATTGCCGACGCCGCCCTTGGCGCGGGCGGTAAGGTCGTGGGTGTCATGCCGGCGGTGCTGGTCGAAAAGGAGGTGGCCCATCGCGGCCTCACCGAGCTGCACGAAGTGGCCTCGATGCATGAACGCAAAGCCCTGATGGCCGACCTTTCCGACGGTTTTATTTCGCTGCCCGGCGGGGCGGGCACCATGGAGGAGGCTTTTGAGGTCTGGACCTGGGCCCAGCTTGGCATCCACGCCAAACCGGTGGCGTTTCTCAATGTCGATGGCTATTTCGACAAGCTGATCGATCTGGTCGACCATATGGTGCAAAATGAGTTTCTCCGCCGCCAGCATGCCGACATGCTGATCGTGCGTCCCGGTGTGGACGAGCTGATCGCCGCCTGCCGGGCTTACGTTCCGCGCCATGTGACCAAGTGGATCGGTGCTGAAAACCGTTGAGGGAACAGGTTTCGTTAAGCGCCCCCCGGCTTGACGGCGCTGGCCAAAGCGGGGCAAATCCAGCACTGGAATTTCATCCATGCGCCATGGTCTGCGCGGATTTGGGAAAAAACAGTTCGGCGCGGGCGACATCGCGCGTCATTTGAAAGAGCAAAAAGGGGATATTCATGCGCGTTTATTACGATCAGGACGCCGATATCAATCTCATCAAGAACAAGAAGGTCGCCATCATCGGCTATGGCAGCCAGGGCCATGCCCATGCGCTGAACCTGCGCGACAGCGGCGCCAAAAACGTCGTCGTCGGCCTCAGGTCCGGCTCGCCATCGGCCAACAAGGCCCAAGGCGAGGGGCTGAAGGTGATGGGCGTCGGCGAGGCCGCGGCTTATGCTGATCTGATCATGGTCCTGACCCCGGACGAGCTTCAGGGCGAAATTTATGCCGAGCATATCGCGCCCAACATCCGCAACGATGCCGCCATCGCCTTTGCCCACGGCCTCAATATCCATTTCAACCTGATCGAGCCGCGCGACACCATCGATGTCATCATGATCGCGCCCAAGGGCCCCGGTCACACGGTGCGCGGCGAATATACCAAAGGCGGCGGCGTGCCGTGCCTGGTGGCCATCGAGCAGGATGCCACCGGCAATGCGCTCGATGTGGCGCTGTCTTACGCCTCGGCCATCGGCGGGGGGCGTTCGGGCATTATCGAGACCAGCTTCAAGGAAGAGTGCGAGACCGATCTCTTCGGCGAGCAGGTGGTTTTGTGCGGCGGCCTGGTCGAGTTGATCCGCAACGGGTTTGAAACCCTGGTCGAGGCCGGCTATGCGCCTGAGATGGCCTATTTCGAATGCCTGCACGAGGTGAAATTGATCGTCGATCTCATCTATGAAGGCGGTATCGCCAACATGAACTATTCGATCTCCAATACCGCCGAGTATGGCGAGTATGTTTCAGGCCCCCGCATAGTCACCTCGGAAACCAAGGCGGAGATGAAGCGCATCCTGGCCGATATTCAGTCGGGGCGTTTTACCCGCGACTGGATGGTCGAAAACAAGGCCGGACAGCCCAGCTTCAAGGCCACCCGCCGCCTGCACGACGCCCATCAGATCGAGGAAGTGGGGGAAAAACTGCGCGCCATGATGCCGTGGATTTCCGACAAGGCCCTGGTGGACAAGGCGAAAAACTAGGCCGGCCATTGGTTTTTGACCTCTTTGGCAAGGGGCTGGAGGCAGAAAGTCCATGACCACCATTCGCCGCGCCCGGGCCCGGGAGGCCGGAATGCTGACCTCTTTATCGCTTCGGTCAAAAGCGACGTCGGGGTATGACGAGGCTTTCATGGCCGCCTGCGTTGCGGAAATGACGGTCAATCCCGCAGATATCGCCGCAGGCGAAGTCTGGGTCGGTGAAGACGGATCGCAAGAGCCCGCGCCGGTCGGCTTTTACGAACTCATAATTGCGGATGACGGCTCGGGGGCCGGCGAGCTATGCAAGCTCTATGTGGCGCCCGAGGCCAAGGGCACCGGTGTCGGCGGCGCCCTGTGGCGGCACATCGAACTGAGGGCCGCACACCATGGGCTGACCCGGATCGGTCTGGATGCCGATCCGTTCGCCCAGGCGTTTTACCAGCATATGGGCTGCGTTGTTGTCGGCAGCTCGCCCTCGGGCTCCATCCCGGGGCGAACCTTGCCGCGGATGGAAAAAACCTTGACCTTCAAGGCTAAAGGGTGATCGGCGCCCAAACCGGATTAAGCGGTGCCGAAGGTCCCTTCAAGGTTTCAAAAATCGACATTCAGGTTGAGGACCGAAGTTGGGCTTTCGCCGAGATGAGGCAGACCGAAATCGCCGATTATTTTACCGGCCTGTTGAAACTCAATCCCACCTTGTTCAACGGACCGATGCTGCTGGCCGACCGTTGGGCCATAAGGGGCGATACGTTTTACGGCCAGCTCTTCTGGACCGATTTTGCCAGTTTCCTCTATTGGCGCGATGTCCATCCCGATGGCCGGAATGACAACCTTGCGGATACGCGAAATATTTTTGGCGCTGCCGCGGTGCGCTCGTCGGAGGGGTACCTTCTGGTGGGCGAGATGGCGGCGCATACCGCCAATGCCGGGCGGATCTACGGCCCTTGCGGATCGCTCGATCTTGAGGATGTCGCAAGCGCGCGCATCGATATCGACGGTGCCATGGCACGGGAGTTGGCCGAGGAAACCGGACTTGATCTTAGCCTCGCCACCGGGATGCCGGGCTATCTGATCTGGTTTGACGGCCCCAGGGTGGCGATCGTTCGCGAGTATCGGTACGACGCCAATGCAAAGTTGCTGGCGGCAAGAGTGGAGGCCTTTGTGGCCAAGGAGCCGGAGCCCGAGCTCGCCGCCATCCATTTTCTTGGCCCCAACACTGCCCTTGAGGCGGCACGCATGCCGGACTATACGGTGGCAATGGTTCGTTGGTTATTTTACGAAAGCTGAAATTTTATATCGGCCAGGGCAGGGTCCGGGGAGGTTCCATGGGACTAACATTTCACACCCTCGATGTTTTTACGCAAAACCGCTATGCGGGAAATCCACTGGCCGTGGTGCTTGACGCCGATGCGCTGATGCCGGAGCAAATGCAGGCCATCGCGGCGGAGTTCAATCTGTCGGAAACCGTCTTTGTCATGGCGCCGGAAAACCCCGCCCATAGCGCCAGGTTGAAAATATTCACCCCCACCCATGAGCTTCCCTTCGCCGGTCATCCGACCGTGGGCACCGCTATTCTCCTGGCCGGGCTCAAACACGGGGAAACGGCGGCGCACGAGGCGCTGTTGGTGCTGGAAGAGGGCGTGGGGCCGGTGCGGGTCGGGGTTGTCATTCGGCCCGGCGAGGCCGCTTACGCCGAATTCGATCTGCCTAAAATGCCCCGGGAGCTGGACCCGCCGGGGGATCGCGAGGCGGTGGCCCGCGCCATCGGGCTGATCGGTTCGGACATCGGTTTTGACAACCACCGGCCGACCAATTTTTCCGCCGGGGTGCCGTTTGCGATGGTGCCGGTCCGCGATGGCGAGGTCCTGGCCCGTTCCACCCCGGTCGCGGGGCTGTGGAAGGGGGCCGGATTTGCGTCGCCGAACCATCCCAATGCCTTTGTCTACACCCGCCAGACCGGCAATCCCGATCATGCCTTCCGCGCCCGCATGTTCGCGCCAGAAATGGGCATCTTCGAGGATCCGGCCACCGGAGGCGCTGTTGCCGCCCTTGCCGGAGCCTTGGAAAAATTCGAGAGCCTGGCCACCGGGCGCCATATCCTGCCCGTCGAGCAGGGCGTGGAAATGGGCCGCCCGAGCCTCATCACCCTGGAGGTCGAGGTCGAGGCGGGGCAGCTGAAAACCGCCCGCATCGGCGGCCACGCGGTACGGGTGACCCAGGGCAATCTGGTCGCCTGAGGCCCTTGGACCGTGAGTTGAGGGTCGCCGGCGGCCCCATTTTGTGAGCCGGTTGCGAAGTCCGGACCAATCGCATATCTTCCAGTGGCTTAATCTGGGTAGCGAAACCTTTAGAGATCTAACCTTAAGGTTGGCCCTAAAACCAGTCGATGACGGACGTGCCCCATGATTGCCATGGACTTCTCAGCAGTGCCCCGGCACCCCATCGCAAAATCGCCTCCGGCGGTTTCACGCGACGCTGCGCGTCTCCTACCGGTTCTTCTCCTTATCTGCCCCTGAGCGCCCCAGGGTCCCGAAGACGGGCAGGCGTTTAGGGGAGTGACGTTTTTTGCAGATAAATCATTTCCACCGCCGCCGCCGGTTCATGGCGGTCCGGCGAGGATCGAAGGACCTTCAGACCAATGAGCAAGTCACCGCAAAACCAGACTGAAACCGAAGACAGCACCCCGGTTCGCATTTTCGACACCACATTGCGCGACGGCGAACAGGCCCCCGGCGCCACCATGACGGCGGAGGAAAAACTCATCGTCGCCGAAATCCTCGACGACATGGGCGTCGATATCATCGAGGCGGGCTTTCCGATTGCGTCCGATGGTGATTTCGAAGCGGTCTCCGCCATCGCCAAAAGATCGAAAAACGCGATCATCGCCGGGCTCGCCCGCGCCATTCCCGCCGACATCGAACGGGCGGGCGCGGCGGTCAAACCCGCCCGCCGGGGCCGCATTCACACCTTTGTCTCGACCTCGCCGATCCATCTGGCGCACCAGATGCGCAAAACCGAGGACGAGGTGATCGAGATCATCTCCGCCACCGTGGCCCAGGCCCGCAACCTGATCGACGATGTCGAATGGTCGGGCATGGACGCCACCCGCACGCCGATCGATTTTCTGTGCCGGGCGTGTGAGGCGGCGATCAGGGCCGGGGCGACGACCATCAACATTCCCGACACCGTCGGTTATGCGGTGCCCGAGGAATACCGCAACCTCATCGCCACCTTGCGCGCCCGGGTGCCCGGCGCCCAGGATGTCATCTTCTCGGTGCATTGCCACAATGATCTGGGGCTTGCGGTGGCCAACTCGCTTGCCGGGGTCGAGGGCGGGGCGCGGCAGATCGAATGCACCATCAACGGGCTGGGCGAGCGGGCCGGCAATGCCGCCCTTGAAGAACTGGTGATGGCGTTCAAGACCAGGGCGGACTTTTTTCCCTACAAGACGCAAGTCGATGCCACCATGATCACCCGCGCCTCCAAGCTGGTCGCGGCGGCAGCGGCGTTTCCGGTGCAGTACAACAAGGCAATCGTCGGCCAGAACGCCTTTGCCCATGAAAGCGGCATCCATCAGGACGGCATGCTGAAAAACCCTGAAACCTACGAAATCATGACCCCGGAAAGCGTCGGGCTGAAAAAATCAAGCCTGGTCATGGGCAAGCATTCGGGCCGCGCCGCCTTCCGCGACAAGCTGATCGAGCTGGGCTACGAGCTTGGCGACAACGCCTTTCAGGATGCCTTCAAGCGCTTCAAGAACCTTGCCGACAAGAAAAAGCAGGTGTTCGACGAGGACATCGCCGCCCTGGTCGACGACCAGATCGGCAGTGCCGCCGACGCCATCAAGGTGAAGGCCTTGCGGATTATTGCCGGCACCGAGGGGCCGCAGGAAGCCACGCTGACCCTTGAAATCGATGGTGTGGACCATGCGGTCACATCCCACGGCGATGGGCCCGTGGACGCGACATTCATGGCCATCAAGGCGCTGGTGCCCCACACCGCCCAGATGCCGCTCTACCAGGTGCACGCGGTCACCGGCGGCACCGATGCCCAGGCCGAGGTGAGCGTGCGCCTTGAGGAAGACGGCAGAATGGTCATCGGCCGAGGGGCCGATACCGACACGCTGGTGGCCTCTGCCCGGGCGTATGTCAATGCCCTGAACAAGCTGATGACCCGGCGCCGGAAGATCTCCCCGGAGGCCCTGCGGGCCTCTTGATCACCAAAAAAAGAAGCCCTGGAGGCCCACGGAACAATCGGGGTTTTCGGGGCTTCAGGCCCATGGGCGCGCCCCGGTGGGAGAAACTGTCGCACTAAGTTAACGTTGGATTATCAATCGCGTCAAAATTTGGGCGTGTTATAGTTGTACGTGAGGCGTGGGTCCGCTGGCGTTCGGCGGTGCCGATATACGCCAGAGTGAGGGTGTCGATGCTGTCTGGTTTGCTTGGCTTGTTGTCCGCAGATCTTGCCATCGATTTGGGCACGGCCAATACGCTGATCTACGTCAAGGGCAAGGGAATCGTTCTCAATGAGCCCTCTGTCGTTGCCATAACCGAAGTCGATGGGCTGCGGGAAGTTCTGGCTGTTGGCCAGGCCGCAAAAGTCATGCTTGGCCGCACCCCGCGCAATATCAAAGCCATACGGCCGCTTCGAGACGGTGTTATCGCCGACTTCGAGGTGGCCGAGGAGATGATCAAATATTTCATCCGCAAGGTGCACAAGCGGCGCAGTTTCATCAGCCCGCAGATCGTTGTGTGCGTGCCGTCCGGCGCCACCGCGGTCGAGCGCCGGGCCATTCAGGAATCGGCTTATGCGGCGGGTGCCCGCAATGTGTTTTTGATCGAGGAGCCGATGGCCGCGGCGCTGGGCGCCAATCTGCCGGTCAACGAACCCACCGGCTCGCTGGTGGTGGATATCGGTGGGGGCACCACCGAGGTGGCGGTGCTGTCGCTGGGTGGTATCGTCTATTCGCGGTCGATCAGGGTCGGTGGCGACAAGATGGATGAGGCGATCGTCAATTTTGTCCGCCGCAAACATTCGTTGCTGCTCGGCGACGCCAGTGCCGAACGCATAAAACAGGCGGTCGGTGCCGCTGTTCCGGTTGCCAATGGCCACACGGTGGCGATCGATATTCGTGGCCGCGACATCGTTCACGGCGTGCCCAAGGAGATCACCGTCGGTCAGGCGGCGATCGCCGAAGCCCTGACCGAGCCGGTCGGCCATATTGTCGATGCGGTCATCTCGGCGCTTGAATCGACCCCGCCGGAGCTGGCGGCCGACATTGTCGATCACGGCATTGTGTTGACGGGCGGCGGTGCGTTGTTGTCCAATATTGATGTTGTTCTCAGAAATGCGACCGGGCTGCCGGTCACGGTCGCGAACGATGCATTGATTTGCGTTGCACAAGGGACGGGGATGGCGCTGGAAAATATAAAAACAATGAGGAATGTGCTCTCTTCTGTGTATTGATGGGCGGGTGCCCTGGGTGGCGTTAGCGCTTTTTCTGCCAAGGCGCGTGTTTGGGAGGGGTTCAGTTGCGGCGACATGCGTTTACGTCGCGGCGCGAGGGCACGGTCAAAGCTCAGGACCGGCCCCGCAAAAGGTCGCTCATGGGATCGGGCGGCGGACGGAGCATCTATGTCGCGCTGTTTCTTGCCGCTGTGGTTCTGTTCGGTTTGGACCAGGCCAACCACCGGCTGGCGGCGAACGTGCGTGGGTTGGTCACCGACATGTCGCTGCCGGTGCTCGAAGCCACGTCCGGCGCGATCTCGACCGTAAGGTCCTTGCTGCGGACCACTCGCGATTATTCGGATCTGGCAAGCGAATACGAGGTGCTCAGGGCGGAAAACCGCAAGCTCAAGGCTATGCGCAGCGAAGCCTATGTCGTTCAGGCGCGCGCCAGGGCCTATGAGGTTCTGCTTGACTATGTGCCTCAAGATGGCTTTCGGACCATCGCCGCGCGGACGATTGCCGATGTGCGGAGCCCGTATTCCCGTTCGGTGATCGTCAATGCCGGGCACGAGCGTGGTGTGAGCAACGGGTCCGCGGTTCTGGGCGAAGCCGGACTGGTTGGCCGCGTCGTCTCGGCGGGACAAAAAACCTCACGGGTGCTGCTGGTGACCGACATCAACTCCCGCATACCGGTTTTTGTCGGCGCCGACCGCTATAGAGCCCTGTTGACCGGCACCAATGGGCCGAATTTATCGCTGATGTATCTGCCGGCGAGTGCCATGTTAAACGGCGGCGATCTGGTGGTGACGTCGGGGGAGGGGCGGCTTTTGCCCGAAGGGCTCGCCATTGGCAGGGTCGCGATCAATGCCAACGGGCAACCCGATGTCGTTGTCGGACGACCGCCGCTCGAAGCCAGCGTGGTCCGTATTCTCAATACCGCCCTTGCCGTCGATATTGACCCCAAGACGACCCCGCTGCCGGCGGCGCTGATGGAGGTGCCAAAACCGGATACGGTTGCCGCCGCTGCCACCACCGCCGCTGGGGCCGAAATTGTTCGCACCGCGGTGGCGGAAAAAGCGGTCGCAAAGTTACCGCCGGCGAGAGAGTAGATGTTGGCGCGGCGAGGCGAGAGCCTTCGTCCGCCGGTCTTTGGCTCGGCCTCGGGGCTGGTTTTTATCGCGGCAACGGCGCTGCTGATGCTGTTGCCAGTGTCTCCTGGGCTATTGAAATCACTGTTCATTCCGCACCTGGTTCTGGTGCCGGTATTTTTTTTCACCTTGCGCCCGACCGAAGGCGTCGGGCCGGTCGGCGCGTTCGCCGCGGGGTTGAGCATCGATGTCCTCACCTTTGGCCCGCTCGGTGTGATGGCGGCCAGTTTTCTGGCTGTCCATCTGCTGCTGCGTCATGAGCGCCAGGCGCTCAGGGCGCTGCCCGCCGGTTTTCGTCTTGCTGGCTTTGCCCTGGCGGCGGGTTTTGCGCTGGCGGTGTCGTCGGCGTCGATGGCGCTGCTGGGCCCCAGGGGCTGGCCGGATCTGGTCGAGGTCGGGGTGGTGTTTGCGGGGTTGGTGGCGGTGGGGGCCGGTTTTGAGTTGGCCAGCTCGCACATAGGCGTATCCAACTCACGGACCGGGTTTGGCGGGGGGGGGAGGAAAACCATCGGGGCGCGCGCCAAAAAACGCCGGGCCGGCCGGCCGATGAGCAAGATGCGCTCCAGCCTTGGCCGGGCGCCTCGCCGTGGCCTTGCGGTGCGCCGGCCATGATTTTCGATCGCGAAGAATATGAGGACCGCGAGGCGTTTACCCGCCGGGCGCTGCTGCTGGGGGTAGGGCAGGCGGCATTGTTCGGCGTTGTCGGCGCCCGGCTTTACGGATTGCAGATCATCGATGGGAAACGCTACCGCCTTCTGGCCGAGGACAACCGCATCAACCTTTCGCCCCTGGCGCCGGTGCGCGGCAATCTGCGCGACCGGTTTGGGGCTGTTGTGGCCTCGGCCGAGCACCGGCTCAAAGTGTCGGTCACCCCGAACCAGGCCGGCGATCTGGCCCAGACCCTGACAAGGCTGGCGCGCATCGTTCCGATTGACGGTAAGCTGCGCAAAACCATATTGGCCCGTGCGCGCTCCCGGGGATATCTGCCAATCGAGATCGTCGGCGATCTGGACTGGGAGACCTTCGCCAAACTCAATCTTTATGCCCTGCATTTGCCCGGGGTCCGAACCGAGGTCGGCTGGGTGCGGACCTATCCGCTGGCGGCGGCGTTTGGTCATGTCACCGGTTATGTCGGCGTGGCCTCGAGGCGGGATTCCAACGGTGATGCGGTTTTGCGCCTCCCCGGTTTCCGCATCGGCAAAACCGGCATCGAGAAGACCTTCGACGCCGATTTGCGCGGCACCGCCGGGACCGTCTACCGGGAAGTCAACGCCTCGGGCCGGACGGTGCGCGAGATCAGGCGCGACCGCCCCCGCGCCGGCCGCGAACTGGTGCTGACCATCGATGCCGGCCTGCAGGCCATGGCGCTGGAGCGTCTGGGCGAGGAGACCGGGGCGGCTGTGGTCATGGATATCCAAAACGGCGATGTGTTGGCGATGGCCTCGACGCCGAGTTTTGATCCAGGGCTGTTTGCCGACGGCATCGGGTCCAAGGCCTGGCGGGGGCTGATCGGCGACAAAGGCCAGCCGCTGACCAACCGGTCCATTGCCGGCCAATACCCGCCCGGCTCGACCTTCAAGATCGTAACGGCGTCCGCGGCCATCGATCTGGCCGATGTCGATCCGAAAAAAACCGTCTACTGTCCGGGGTGGCTGCGTTATGGCGGCCAGAGGTTCCGCTGCTGGAAACACAGTGGCCACGGGCGCGTGAATATGCGCTCCGCGATCAAGGTTTCCTGCGATGTCTATTTTTATACCGTCGCCCTGGAGATGGGGATCGATAATCTGGCCGATATGGGCCGCCGGTTCGGCTTTGGCGAGGCGTTCGCCTTTGCCGGCGCCAAGGCTGGCGTCATGCCAACGAAGGGCTGGAAGCGATCGGCGCTGGGGGAGCCCTGGTATGGCGGCGAAACGGTGATCGCGGGGATCGGTCAGGGCTATGTGTTATCGACACCGTTGCAACTTGCGGTGATGACGGCGCGCACGGCAAATGGCAACTGGGCCGTCCGCCCACGTTTCGTCCGCCCCCCGCCGGGGGAGGCGCCACCGAAATTTGCTCCCCTCGATGTCAGTCCGGCCGCCCTTGCGGTGGTGCGCGCCGGGCTGGATGCTGTGGTCAACGAAAGGGGCGGCACGGCGGGGCGCTCCAAGCTCAAGCTCGAAGGCGTCGCCATGGCCGGAAAAACCGGGACATCGCAGGTAAGATCATCGCGCGGCGACAATCGAAAAGACATGGACAAACCCAGGAAAGAGCGGCCCCACGCGCTATTTGTCGCCTATGCGCCGGTCAACACGCCACGATATGCCGCAGCGGTGGTCATCGAGCATGGCGCCAGCGGGTCCCGTGCCGCGGCTCCGGTGGTTCGGGACATTCTGACCGAGGCCCTGACCCGTGATATTCTTGGCCAGCCGGTTTTCGGAGAAGGCGGGCCGGAGCAAAAACACGACCGCGAACCGGAAAATACTGTCGCCTCCGCAAAACCCAAAGGCAAAGCCTGATGGCGCTGGCCGGACCGAGGCAGGAGCACGCCGGGTTCTCGGCGTGGGCGCGGCTCAGGCAAGTCAACTGGGTATTCGCCAGTCTTCTCGTGGTGTTGGCCGCGATCGGCGCCGTTGAGCTTTACTCCGTCGCCGGGGAGAGCATGGACCCTTGGGCGCGAGCGCATCTTTGGCGATTTTCCTTCGCTTTTACCCTGTTTCTTGTCGTCGCCATAGTAGATATCCGGTTCTGGATGGCGGTATCGTTGCCGATTTACGGCCTGGCGCTTGCCGGGCTTGTCGCGGTCCAATTGGCCGGCGCCACCTATGGCGGGGCGACCCGGTGGCTCTCGCTTGGGGGCTTGAGTATCCAGCCGTCGGAGCTGATGAAAATCGGTCTGGTCATGGCGCTGGCGCGGATCTATCAGACCATCGATGCGGGCAGGGTCTCCCACCCCCGGCACCTGGTCCTGCCTCTGGTGCTCATCGCCGTGCCAACGGGAATCATTGCCCTGCAGCCTGATCTTGGGACGGCGGTTCTGCTGCTGGTCAGCGGCTTTGGCGTCATGGCGCTGGCGGGGGTTCACTGGCTCTATTTTCTGGGGGGTGGCATTGCCGCCGCCGCCGCGGCCCCTTTTGCCTGGTCCATGCTCTACACCTATCAAAAGATCCGGGTGATGACGTTCCTTGACCCCGAACGCGATCCGTTGGGCGCGGGGTTCAATATCATCCAGTCAAAAATCGCCCTGGGGTCGGGGGGCGCCTTTGGGCGCGGGTTTGGCAATGGCACCCAGTCCGATCTCAATTTTGTGCCCGAAAAACATACCGATTTCATTTTCACTGTGTTTGGCGAGGAGTTTGGTTTTGCCGGTGCGGTGGTGGTGCTGGTGCTTTTCATGTCGGTTATCGGTCTTGGCCTGAAAATGTCGGCCAGGGTGGAAAACCGTTTTGGCCGGCTGGTGGGGGGCGGAGTGACGATCACTCTTTTCGCCTTTGTATTTGTCAATGTCGCCATGGTGACCGGGTTGGTGCCGGTTGTTGGCGTGCCATTGCCGCTGATTTCCTACGGCGGCACGGTGATGCTGGCGGTGATGTTCGGCCTGGGGCTGCTGATGAGCGCCCATGTTCACGCCCGGGTCAATATGCCCCGGCCGCTGGCGCGCCGGAAGTAGGCGGCCAGTCTGCAAGGAGGGTGAGGGTGCCGGCTGGTCCGCTGGACATGAAGCAAAGCGTCTGCTATCCAAATTCCCGCTTTGCCACTTGCCCGATAAGGTTGCAAAATCTGGCCGGCAAAGCGAACGAGCCCCAAAAAGGCTTCTGATTGGTGATCCCGCCGCAAGACTGGCGAAGGGCGCATAGCTCAGTTGGTAGAGCAGCTGACTCTTAATCAGCGGGTCCACGGTTCGAGTCCGTGTGCGCCCACCAATCATTTCAA
>UOEM01000084.1_pt1 | contig 25078 bp, 19 predicted proteins | sample 1988661 | NCBI WGS metagenome assembly UOEM01 (sample SAMEA4712195, study PRJEB27164) | hydrothermal vent metagenome | biome: marine basaltic hydrothermal vent biome; feature: marine hydrothermal vent; material: mineral | place: Pacific Ocean | collected 2011-06-14/2011-07-23 | depth 1719 m | reverse complement strand
GCCAAAAACCGTCGCCACCAGCGAAGGCATGGGCCGGGTGCGCCGCTCCCGCCGCCGTGGCCGCGGCCAGAGCGGCGGCGAGGACGCCGGCAACGCCGATGGGAATGGCGATAACAACGGCAACGGCAATGCCGACGCTGCCGACGCTGCCGACGATGTGGAATCGGTCGGCGCCGAAGATGCACTCGAAGAGGTGCCCGACCGCCGCCCGACCCGGCGCAAGGTCTATAAAATCCAGGAAGTCATCAAGCGCCGGCAGATCCTGCTGGTGCAGGTGGTCAAGGAGGAGCGCGGCACCAAGGGCGCCGCCCTGACCACCTACATGTCGCTGGCGGGGCGCTATTGCGTGCTGATGCCCAACACCGCCCGTGGTGGCGGCATCTCGCGCAAGATCACCAACCATACCGACCGCAAGCGCCTCAAGACCATCGCCACCGACCTGGATGTGCCCCAGGGCATGGGCGTCATCGTGCGCACCGCCGGGGCCAACCGCACCAAGGCCGAGATCAGGCGCGATTACGACTATCTGATCCGCCTTTGGGAGACGATCCGCGAGTTGACGCTGAAATCCGCCGCGCCGTCGCTGATCTACGAGGAAGGCAGCCTTATCAAGCGATCGATCCGCGATCTTTACAACAAGGACATCGCCGAGGTGATTGTCGAGGGCGAACAGGCCTACAAGGAGGCCAAGGCCTTCATGAAGATGCTGATGCCCAGCCACACCAAATATGTGCAGCAGTACAAGGACCCAAGGCCGCTCTTCACCCGCTACCGTGTCGAGGCCCAGCTCGACCTGATGTTCACCCCCGAGGTGACCCTGCCGTCGGGGGGCTATCTGGTCATCAACCAGACCGAGGCCCTGGTCGCCATCGACGTCAACTCGGGCAAAGCGACGCGCGAGCACAATATCGAAAACACCGCCACCAAGACCAACCTTGAAGCCGCCGCCGAGGTGGCGCGCCAGTTGCGCTTGCGCGATCTTGCCGGGCTGATCGTCATCGACTTCATCGACATGGAGGAAAACCGCAACAATCGCGCCGTCGAGCGCAAGATGAAGGACAGCCTGAAAACCGACCGCGCCCGTATCCAGGTCGGCCGCATCAGCCATTTCGGCCTTTTGGAAATGTCGCGCCAGCGGATCCGCTCCTCGGTGATCGAGGGCACCATGGATCTGTGCGGCAATTGCGCCGGCACGGGGCGGGTTCGCGCCGTCGGTTCCACGGCGCTGCAGATCATCCGCGCCATCGAAGAGCAGGCGCAAAGCGGCAGCGGGCGGAACCTGAATGTGCGCACATCGTCCCAGATCGCCCTTTACATGCTCAACACCAAGCGCGCCAACTTGCATGAAATCGAAACCCGGTTCGGCATCGAGGTGACGATTTCGGTCGATCCGGACCAGCCCGGTTCCAATTTCGTTGTCGACCGTGGCGCGGTGAACGATGGCGCCGTGGCGCAGACCGACACCGTGGTCCAGATCGATTCGGCCTTTGGCGCCGAGACCACCGCCGCAAGCCTGGACGTTACCGAACCCTCGGAGCCCGAACAAAGCTCAGAGGAGGAGGAAAGCGAAGACGGCGCACCGCGCCGCAAACGCCGCCGCCGCCGGCGCGGCCGACGGCGCCAGGGCGAAGACAGCGTCGAGGCGACAGATGAAGACGGCGCCGCCACGGGATCGGAAAGCGGTGAAGGGGATACCGGCGAGGCTGACGCGGAGATACGCGCCGATGCCGAAGACGACGCCGAAGCAACGCAAAAATCCCCCCGGCGCCGAGGACGACGCGGCGGCCGGCGGCGGTCACGAGAGGATAGTGCCGAAAGGGCTGAAAGGGCGAGCTCGCCGACAGAGGCGACCGGCCAGGCCGACGAAGCGGATGCGGATTCCGAGGCCGGGGCCGGGGCCGAGACAAGCGTGGCTGCCCAACCCAGCGCCGATGCCGGGGAAAAGACAAGCTCGGCGGAGGCGAAATCGGAGTTGAGCGAAACATCTGAAAACGCCGGCGAGGAAGCAGCAGCCCCGGTAAAAAAACCGCGTGTCCGACGCAGCCGCGCCAAGGCACCCAAGACAACCGAATCAGACGCAAGCTCGGAGCCGACACCAAAACCTAAAGCCACACGCGCCAAAACGACCCGCAGCCGGGCCAAGGCCAAAACCGATCCCAAGCCGGAGCCCAAGCTTGAGCCGGCGATGGCCAATGGCGACGGCGCGCCGGCCTCCGAATCCAAAACCGCCGCCGCGGTCGAAACTGTGCCACCGCGCAAGCGCGGCTGGTGGCAAAGAAAACTGACCGGCGAATAGAGCTTTTTGTTCTGACGGCGCCCGTGCCCCGTTTGCGCGGGCGCCAAGCAAGGCCCCCTGTACCAGCCGCACCAGGGCCCCTTCACCCCTCCAGCGCGCGGTAGGCAAGCCAGCGGTGCAATTTATCCGCCGCGCGGGCGATGACGGCGGGGTCTTCGGCGAAGGAAAAGCGCAAATAAAGACCGCCATCGACCGGATCGAAATCCAGCCCCGGCGTTGCCGCGACACCGGTCTCCTCCAGCATGGCGCGGGCCAGGCCCTGGCTGTCATTGGTGAAGCGGCGCATGTCGGCGTAAAGGTAAAATGCCCCGTCGGGGGGCGCGATTTCCACCTGACCGCCGGCTTTGAGCGCGCCCGCCAGCACATCGCGGTTGCCGGCATAGACCGATTTGCGCGCCTCAAGCTCATCGCAGGCGTCAAAGGCCGCCTCGGCGGCGAATTGCGACAGGGTCGGCGGCGATATGAACAGGTTCTGCGCCAGGCGCTCCACCACCCGCACCAGGGCCTCGGGCACCACCAGCCAGCCGATGCGCCAGCCGGTCATGCAGTAATATTTCGAAAAACTGTTGATGACGATGACCTCGGAGGAAAATTCCAGCGCTGTCGCCGCCGCCTCGCCATAGGTGAGACCGTGGTAGATTTCGTCGGACAAAAACCAGATGCCGTTTTCGGCGCAATGGCCGATCAGACCGGCAAACGCATCGCGGGTCACCATGGTGCCGGTCGGGTTGGCCGGGCTGGCGATCAGCAGACCGTCAAGACGGTCCGCGCCGGTCAGGGCCTGAAGATCGGCCACGGTCGGCTGCCAGCGGTTCTGCGGCCCGACCCGCAGCCCGACGGGCACAAGATCCAGGGATTTCAGAATATTGCGGTTGGCCGGATAGCCCGGCTCGGCAATCCCCACCCGGGCGCCGGCATCGAACGCAGCCAGATAGGACAGCACAAACCCCGCCGACGATCCGGTGGTGACAACCACCCGGCCGGGGTCAAGATCGACACCATAAACCTCGCCATAGTGCCGGGCGATCCGCGCCCGCAAGGATGGCCGGCCAAGCGCCTGGGTATAACCGATCCGCTCGTGATCAAGGGCGACCCTGGCGGCCTCAAGCACGCATGCCGGCGCCTGGCCTCCGGGCTGACCGACCTCAAGATGAAGGATGTCGCGGCCGGAGGCCTGGGCGGCATTGGCGCGGGCCAGAACGTCCATGGCCAGAAACGGATCGACGTTGCCGCGGGCTGAAAAAGAGAGACGAGGCGTCATTATAACGACCTGCAGATGGTTGGGGGGCATAGCCGGGCCGACCGGGCCGGCAGCCACCATAGTGTGGCCAAATTTCGGTCACATGAAAAGCATCGTCGTCAGGATCGGTGAGATTTTTGGATTTTTCCAGTCCGCGGCACCGGGACCGGGGCTTTGCAAGCCAGGTCAGGCTCAAAGAACCACTTCAAGATTGCGACACTGGCAAGCAGGATGGATTGACCCTCCGCGACGACATGAATACGTTAAAGCCGACACCGGTGACGTGGCGCTCTTTTGAAAATTGTTGTTCTCCGCCCGCCCTTGCCTCTTTGAATAAGGACTCCGGCTTGTACTTTGCACAACGTCTGAATGATATCCGGCAACGAAGCGCCGCGGTGCTGGTTGCGGTTGTTTTGAGTTTTGCGGTCGCCGGCGATGCCCTGGCCCAGAGGCGGTCGGAGATCCGCGATGCGGAAATCGAGGCGCTGCTGCGCGATTACACCCGGCCCATTCTGAAGGCTGCCGGTCTTAGCTCCGGCGCCATCGATGTCATTTTAATCAACGACAGCGCCATCAACGCCTTTGTCACCGGCGGGCAGAAGATTTTTATCCACACGGGTCTGCTCACCGAAGCCGACAGCCCTAATGTCGTAATCGGCGTTCTCGCCCACGAGGCCGGTCATATCGCCGCCGGTCATCTGGTGCGCATGCGCGATGAGATCAATCGCGCCAGGGTGGCGACCGTCATCACCGCGGTGCTCGGCGTGGCGGCGGCGGCCGGCGGCGCCCTGGCCGGCGACAGCGACGCCATATCGGCGGGACTTTCGGTTGCCAGTGGGTCGCGCGGCATAGGGCAAAGAACATTTTTGAAGTATGCCCGCTCTCAGGAGGCGGCGGCCGATCAGGCGGCGATGCGCTATCTGGAGGCCACCGGACAGTCAGCCAAGGGCATGTTCAAGCTGTTCGACCAATTGTCCGACCAGATGCTGGTGTCGATCCGCAATATCGACCCTTACGCCATCTCCCACCCCCTGCCCCGCGAGCGCATCTCGCTGCTTGAGCGGCTGGCCAAATCGAGCCGGTATTACAACCGCGAGGATACCCCCTCGCTGCAACTTCGCCACGACCTCATGCGGGCCAAGCTGGTGGCCTTTCTGGGCCGTCCGGGCACCATTGCGCGCAAGTATAAATTCGCCAACGACAGTCTTCCGGCGCGTTACGCGCGGGCGATCTTCAGCTACCGGACGGCAAATGTGCGCGGGGCCATTAAGGAAATCGACGCCCTGATCGCCTCGTTGCCGAACTATCCTTATTTCTGGGAACTCAAGGGCCAGGCGCTTTTAGAGGCCGGGCGGGCGCAAGAGGCGATCAAACCGCTGCTCAAATCGGTGAAGCTGGCGCCGAACCAGCCGCTTTTGCGCATTCTGCTGGCCCAGGCGATGCTGCAGACCGGCAAAGCCTCCCAGGTGGACCCGGCGATCAAACAGCTTCGCCGCGCTTTACGGACCGAAAGGCGGTCGAGCTTTGCCTTCAAGCAGCTCGCCCTGGCATACGGAAAAAAGGGCCAGACCGCGCGGGCGCAACTTTATACCGCCCGGGAAATGCTGGTCCGCGGCCAGCTCGACCGGGCGGTGGTTTTTGCCAAACGGTCCAGGGACGGCCTCAAACGCGGATCGCCCGAATGGGTGGCCGCCGACGACATTGTGAACCTGAAGCAACGCTAATACGACATATGGTCAGCACACCGGCGGTATTGGTCCGGTGTCTGGGAAACTTCGGCGGCTCTCATAGTTCGCGGGCCGGACAGCAAAATTGGAGACCAGAATGTACATCCCACGTGTTCTAGCAATTGTTTTGGGCCTTGCCGTGGCGGGCGCGACGGGGGCCGGAATGGCAAGCTGGTGGTTTTTAAATGCCGGCAACACGACCGAAGAGGTGGCGTCTGAAGGCTTCACCAGCGCCCAGATGGCCTCGATCGAGGGCATTGTCGGCGCCTACCTTAAAGCCAATCCGCCCGCAGTAGCAGCCCCGGTCGCGGTCGCTTCCCCCGCCCCGGCAAATGACGACCCGGCCAAAATCGAGGATATCGTCCGCAACTACCTGATGACCAAGCCGGAAATCATGCGCGATGTGTTCGCCGCCCTGGAGGTCAAGGAGGAGCAGACGCGCAAAAGCCGGTTCGAGGCGCTGGTGGCGGCCAATGCCGAGCAACTTTATGGCGGCACCAAGGGTCTGGAGCTTGGCAATCCCGATGGCGATGTCACCGTGGTCGAGTTCTACGACTACAATTGCCCCTATTGCCGGCGGGCAGCTGGCGACATGGTCGCCCTTCTGGACACCGACCCCAACCTCAAGATGGTGATGAAGGAATATCCCATCCTGTCCGATGGCTCGACCGAGACGGCAAGGGTGTCCCTGGCGGTCGCCAAACAGGGCCGGTTCATGGAATTCCATAAAAAGATGATGGCCATTTCCGGCCAGGCCAACGGCGCCAGGGCCCTGGGGCTTGCCGAGGAACTCGGTTTCGACATGGCAAAGCTCAGGGCCGACATGGACAGCCCCGAAGTTCAGGCCGAGATCGACGCCACCCTGAAGCTGGCCGCGACACTGGGGGTTCGCGGCACACCGGCCTTTGTGATCGGAAACGAACTTGTTCCGGGCGCCGTGGGCCTTGCCTCGCTGCGCGCCACCATCAAGAGCGTTCGCGAGGCGGCGGTGGTGAGCAACTGACCGGCAAGCTCAACCCAAGCGAACGGTGCCGGGTTCGGATTTTGACCGGACCTGGCAGGTGTTCTAAACTGGTGTGTCACTCTTTGGGTTGGATGGGGATTGACGATTTTTCCCCAACCGCGCACAAGCGGGGTTTCGCTAATTTGTGTTCCAGCCTATAGATCGATCTCACCATCCGCGAGCAGGAGACCGCCGGGCCCATGACCGATAAGAAGACGGTCGACAGAGACCTCATTCGCGATCTTGCGAACATTCTCGACGAAACCGAGCTGACCGAAATTGAAATCGAACAGCACGGGATTCGCGTGCGGGTTCAGCGTATGCCGGGGCAGGTTGCGCCAGCCGCTGCCGCGCTGGCGCATCCCACCGCCCCCGTCCCGGCCGCCCAGGGCGCCGATAAACCCGCCGATATGCCCAACCATCCGGGCACGGTCACCTCGCCCATGGTCGGCACCGCCTTCCGCAGCGCCGAACCGGGCGCCCCGACCTTTGTCGAAATCGGCGCCATGGTCGCCGAGGGCCAGACGGTTCTCATCGTCGAGGCCATGAAAACCTTCAACCCCATCGTCGCGCCGCGGGCCGGCAAGATCACCGCCATTCTCGTCGAAGATGGACAGCCCGTCGAGTTTGGCGAACCGCTGCTCATCATCGAATAGCGGACGGGTCAATATGTTCGAAAAGGTGCTCATCGCCAATCGCGGCGAAATTGCCTTACGCATCCATCGGGCCTGCCGGGAAATGGGGATCCGCACCGTGGCGGTGCATTCCACCGCCGACACCGATGCCATGCATGTGCGCCTGGCCGACGAAAGCGTCTGCATCGGCCCGCCGCTCGCCGCCGAGAGTTACCTCAACATTCCGGCGATTTTGTCGGCCTGCGAGATCACCGGCGCCGATGCGGTCCATCCGGGCTATGGGTTTTTGTCGGAAAATGCCCGCTTCGCCGAGATCCTCGAAGAGCACGCCATTGTCTTTATCGGGCCCAGTTCGGAGCATATCCGCATCATGGGCGACAAGATCGAGGCCAAGGCAACGGCCAAGAAGCTCGGCATCCCGGTGGTTCCGGGCTCCGAAGGCGCCTTGACGTCGGACGCCGGGGCCAAGAAAATTGCCGGCAAGATCGGCTATCCGGTGCTGGTCAAGGCCGCCTCGGGCGGTGGCGGGCGCGGCATGAAGGTGGCGATAAACGAGGACGAACTCCCCAACGCCATGGCGACGGCTCGGGCCGAAGCCAAGGCCGCTTTTGGCGATGATACGCTCTATCTGGAAAAATATCTGGGGCGGCCGCGCCATATCGAAATTCAGGTTTTTGGCGATGGCAAGGGTAAGGCAATCCATCTGGGCGAGCGTGATTGCTCACTTCAGCGCCGCCACCAGAAAATACTGGAGGAGGCCCCCTCCCCGGCGCTGAACGCCACCCAGAGGGCCAAGATTGGCGGCACCGTCTCCAAGGCCATTGCCGATCTGGGGTATTCGGGCGCCGGCACGGTGGAGTTCCTTTATGAAGATGGCGAGTTTTATTTCATCGAGATGAACACCCGGCTGCAGGTCGAGCACCCCGTGACCGAAGCCATCACCGGGCTTGACCTGGTGCAGGAACAGATCCGCGTTGCGGCAGGGGCGACGCTTTCGGTGACCCAGGATGAAATCGTTTTTAGCGGCCATGCGATCGAATGCCGCATCAACGCCGAAAATCCCTCCACCTTTATCCCCTCGCCGGGTCGCATCACCGGCTATCATCCGCCCGGCGGGCTCGGGGTGCGGGTGGATTCCGGCGTTTATGCGGGTTATTCGATCCCGGCCTATTACGACAGCCTGATCGGCAAGCTCATCGTTCACGGGCAAAACCGCAACGAGTGCCTTATGCGCCTGCGCCGGGCGCTGGACGAATTTGTCATTGACGGGGTGGAAACCACCATCCCGCTCTTTACCGACCTGGTCCGCAATGCCGATATCATGAACGGCACTTACGATATTCACTGGTTGCAGAAGTATCTCGCCAAGCCCTGAGCGGATAACGTCACATTGACCACGCTGCCCGACACACCCATTGAAATCACCCCGCAGGTCCTGCTCAAGGCCTATGCGTGCGGGATTTTCCCAATGGCCGAGGATGCCGGGGACAGCGCGCTCTACTGGATCGACCCCGAAAAGCGCGGCGTGTTGCCGCTGGATGGGTTTCACCTGCCCAGGCGGCTGAAACGAACCTTGCGTTCAGGCCGCTTCGAGGTCCGTGTCGATACCGCTTTTGCCGAAGTTCTGGCCTCCTGCGCCAAGCCGATGCCGGGCCGGGGGTCGACATGGATCAACACCCGCATTCGCCAGCTCTATACCGAGCTTCACCGGCTGGGCCATTGTCATTCGGTCGAGGCCTGGCACCAAGGCGAGCTGGCGGGTGGACTTTACGGCATTCGGCTTGGTGGCGCTTTTTTCGGCGAAAGCATGTTTTCAACCCGGACCGATGCCAGCAAGATCACCCTCGTCCACCTGATCGCCCGGCTGATTGCCGGCGGCTTTACCTTGCTGGATACCCAGTTCGTCACCGGCCATCTGGCCCGCTTCGGCGCCATCGAAATTCCGCGGGCGGTCTATCAGCAAAGACTTGACGAGGCGCTGGCGGTTCACGGGGATTTTTTTGAGCTTCCGCCGGCCGCCGGTCCGGGAGAAGTCTTGCAGGTTTTGAGCCAGACATCATAAACCGGATGCTCGACGCCGCTGATGCCCGGGCTTGAGGCAAACATCCAGCCGGTGAATATGCGCCTGGAGGCACCGGACAGCTGCTGTTCGTCGATCTCGACAAAGGTAGTGGTTTTCGGCGGCTCGGTCGGCGGGCGGGTGTAACAGACCCGCGGCACGATGGTCAGCGCGCCAAAACGCCCCACCCCGTCAATGGGCACCTCGAATGTGGTGATGGTCGCCGTGACCTTGTCCAGCCCGTCAAAGACCGCGATCGGATTGGCGATCTGGGCGGAGGCTGCCCCGCCGGCAAGCCCCCAGACCAAACCCGCGCCGAGCCATTTTCTCGCCAGTGTCATCATTTTTCCGTCACTCGTTTTCGGCTGATCCTGTTTTATGCCGGCATCGCCTAAATATGTGGCCGCAACCGGGCGCGGATGTCAGGTTTTTACCGCTTCAAACCTCAGCCGCGCATAGTCCGCCGACCATTGGTCTTTGTCGTCACACAAGGAGGGCCGCAGAATTTCGACGACAAAATCAAGGACGGCGGCGCGTGTCTCCGCGCCAAATTGGGCAAAAAACGGCTCCCTGAAGGTCGCCAGCCATCCGTGCATGCCGGTTGGCAGCGGGGTCGGCCGCGGATGAAGTGAAATTCGCCTGACGTCGAAGCCCGCGGCGGCCAGTTGCCCCGAATAGGCCTCCGGGGTCGGGAAAACCCATGGGGAAGCCAGTGCGGCATCGCCACCGAAATGGATGCCCGCGGCCCGCAAGGCCGTGGCGATGGCGGCAACATTGAGGTGACCGCCAAACTCGGCGACAAATCGCCCCCCCGGCGCAAGCGCCCGGTAAACGCCCCTGATAACCGCATCGGTATCGAGCATCCAGTGCAGCGCGGCGTTGGAGAACACCAGATCGAAGTCCGCATCGAATTTTAAAGCCTCGCCGGACATCACCCTTGCATTCAGTCCCAACTCCACCGCGGCCTGAACCATGGACGGGCTGGCATCGACCGCCACCACCTGGCCGCCGGCCCGAACCAGTTTTTGGGTCAGCGCGCCATCGCCGCAGCCAAGATCCAGAATGCGCATTCCGGGCCGCGGGCCGGCCCAGGCCAAAACCTCCTCGCCAAGATCGGCGACAAAGCGGGCGTTGGCGGCATAGGCGGGCGCCGACCAGGCCTGGCCACCGGCGGCACGCGGTTCAGTCATATATTTTAGCTGTCCTGGCTGAAGTTTGATGCGGGTTGGTACGCATTTCAATGGCTGGGAGCTGTTGATGAGCTGGGTTGATGTGCCGGCACTACTTGTTGCCGCCGAAGACCGCCTGCCCGATCAGGCTCATGAGATCGATGGCCCCTTGAGTATATTCAATGGTATCGCCCGCCGCCAGAATGGTATCGGCGCCGCCAGGATCAACAGAGACGTAGTTGCCACCCAATAGCCCCTCGGAGGTGATTTTGGCGCTGCTGTCCTCCGGCAGGCGGATTTCGGGCGCGATCGCCAGGACCAGGGTCGCCTGAAAGGTTTTGGGATCAAGTTTCTGTTCGGTGACCGATCCTACCTTCACGCCCGATATCCGAACATCGGTGCCGACACTGATACCATCGACCGAACCGAACACGGCGTTGATCGTATAACCGCCCGAAGCCGTTCCAATGCCGGCCGTTTTATAGGCAAAGATGAAAAACACCACCGCAAGCGTGATGACCACGGCACCGACTATGGTTTCAACAACATCGTTTTTCATGAAGCTCAACCTTATCCGTTACAATCTGCCCTTTCGCGCGCGATGCCTTCCCCCAGGGGAGACGGGCGACCAGAAAGGGCGGCCGATCAGGGGCGGGCGGTCAATTCGGTGTCCAGGCGTCATAGTCACCGGTGACCCGGGGCCGCGTTCCGGCTTTCAGCATACTGCCGGCGGGCCGCCAGGCCTGGGGCGTGCCGGTCATATTGGGCTGATGCGGTTTTTCCCATGCGTGCGGACGATACTCGATTTCAGACGGCGGGGTATCGGTGGTATGGTGAAGCCAGTGGTGCCATTCGGGCGGCACGCGGCTGGCGTCGGCGTAACCGTTGTAGATGACCCAGCGCCGCGGGCCCGAGCGCTCCGAATAATAGATGTTGCCGGCCTCGTCCTCCCCCACCTTCACGCCCTTGCGCCAGGTGAAAAACCGCGTGCCGACGGTGTTGCCGTTCCACCAGGTAAAGATTTCAATCAACCAGCCCATGAAATTTTTCGCCTATTCCGCCTCAATTGCCGCGCGGACTATGGCACCTTGGGCGATGCCGGTCCAGCGGCGTTCGCAAGTTGCACCTGCAGACGCTGGCTTGCCACTAAAGCTCAACGACGTCGCGCGCTTGGTCCGGGGTCTCGGCAACGAAACATTCATGCCATTTGAGGCGCTCCTCGACCCCCTCGATGACATAGTGCTTGCCGTCCCGCACCAGTTCGCGCCCGTCCATGGTCAGCCAGTTGATGCGCTCGTAAAGCAGGCGCGGCGACACCGGTTTGACCAAAAACTGCTGCGCGCCGGCCCGCATGGCGCGTTTGACGAAGGCCTCCGAGCCATGGCCGGTCACCATGATCGCCGCGGTAAGACAGGCGGCACCCGAATCGACACTTCGCATGCGGGTCAGAAAATCGATGCCGCTAGGCGGCCCCATCCGCCAGTCGACAATAACCAGGTCGGGGGGAAGGTCGGCCATGGCGTCAAGGGCGCTGAGCACTGAATCAAACATGCGCGGATTGGCGATGCCGAATGACGTCAGGCAGGTGCGGTAGAGCCGCCGCATGGAATCCGAATCGTCAATGACCATGATGTCCAGGGACGCCACCGGAATGGCGAAGGCACTGTGGTGCGGCAATGTGAGGTACCTCGGTAGACGCGACCCCCTCACGTTTTTCGAGGCTTTGCAGCTTGAAGAGAATCTCTTAACACTGGCTTTCAGGTTTTACGATTTTTCCGAGCCTCGTCTTTTTTGCCCAGGCGGCGAGTGTCTTTGGGCGTTAAAATTTTGGTAATACCCCCAACATATAGTAGGTGAAGTTTTTTTCGACACTAAGTGTTGACGGACAAAACACCGATGGACTAGTTTCCAAATCCGCCGCACCGGCCATGGTCGGCGGCATCAACGAGTTCAGATGTAGATTTAATCGGGTGCCGCGCGCGCTTTTGCGGGCGGCTCCGCCGGGGGCCCGGGTATTGCTCTTCGGCGGAAAAGTGCACCGCTGTCCACAGCTTGTCCCGCGTCATGAGAAAATGCTGGGGATGAGCTCAAGATCGACTGCCGCTTTGGGGCCGGTTGGCCGCAAAATCGAATCGCCGCCAGGCCGTGGTGGCGGCGAAACTTGGAGACGTTTGGGGCAATTGCGACACCGGATCATCCGAGCCGGTTTTTGGCCACGGCGACTTTGAAAAATGAAAACGGCGCGACCTTGGCGCCGATTAGGGGAAACGATGCGAATTGAACGACACTTCACCACCGCCGGAAGACCCGCCTATGACGGCATCGCTTTCCGTAAAGCCACCAGTGAGATTCGCAATCCCGACGGCAGTATCGTCTTCCGTCTTGAAGGCATCGAGGTGCCCAAAAGCTTCAGCCAGGTGGCGGCCGATATTCTGGCGCAGAAATACTTTCGCCGCGCCGGCGTCCCCGCCCGGCTGAAAGCGGTTGAGGAAAACACCGTCCCCAGTTGGCTATGGCGCCATGAAGCCGATCTTGAGGCCCTGGCCGGGCTGCCCGAAGCCAAGCGTTACGGCTCGGAGAAGAGCGCCACCCAGGTTTTCGACCGGCTGGCCGGCACCTGGACCTATTGGGGCTGGAAGGGCGGCTACTTCACCTCCGAAGACGACGCACGCGCCTATTTCGACGAGATACGCCATATGCTGGCGGCCCAGGCCTGCGCCCCCAACTCCCCGCAATGGTTCAACACCGGCCTGCACTGGGCCTATGGCATCGACGGCCCCGGCCAGGGGCATTTTTACGTCGATTTTGAGACCGGAATACTGACCTCTTCGGCCTCGGCCTACGAACACCCCCAGCCCCATGCCTGTTTCATTCAGTCGATTAAGGACGATCTGGTCAACGAAAACGGCATCATGGACCTTTGGGTGCGCGAGGCGCGATTGTTCAAATACGGCTCGGGCACCGGTTCGAATTTTTCCCGGCTGAGGGGCGAAAAAGAACCGTTGTCGGGGGGGGGCAAGTCCTCTGGCCTGATGAGCTTCCTCAAAATCGGCGACCGGGCGGCAGGGGCGATCAAATCCGGCGGCACGACGCGGCGGGCGGCCAAAATGGTCGTTGTCGATATCGACCACCCCGATATCGAGCAGTTCATCGACTGGAAAGTCAAGGAAGAGCAGAAGGTGGCGGCCCTGGTCACCGGCTCGAAGATTTGCGCCAAGGCGCTCAACGCCATTTTGAAGGCCTGCGTCAATTGCTCCGGCTCAGGGGATGATTGCTTCGACGCGGCCAAGAACCCGGCCCTGAAACGCGAAATCCGCGCCGCCCGCAAAGCCCATGTGCCGGACAACTACATCCGCCGGGTGGTCCAGTTCGCCCGCCAGGGCTACACCGCCATGGCGTTCGACACCTACGATACCGACTGGGATTCGGAGGCCTACCTCACCGTCTCGGGCCAGAACTCCAACAACACCGTGCGGGTCACCGACGACTTTCTCACCGCGGTCGAAAAAGACGGCGACTGGCAGCTTCAGGCGCGAACCTGCGATGCGGTGACCCAAACGCTGCCCGCCCGCGATCTGTGGGAGAAAATCGGCCATGCCGCCTGGGCCTCGGCCGACCCCGGCATCCAGTATCACACCACCATCAACGACTGGCACACCTGCCCGGCGGCGGGCGAGATCCGCGCCTCCAACCCGTGCTCGGAATATATGTTCCTCGACGATACCGCCTGCAATCTGGCCTCGCTCAATTTGATGAAGTTCCGCGAGCCCGGCGGCGGCTTCCAGATCGAGGCTTTCGAACACGCGGTGCGGTTGTGGACCATCACCCTGGAGATTTCCGTGATGATGGCACAGTTCCCCTCGCGCCAGATCGCCCAGCTCTCATACGAGTACCGCACCCTGGGCCTGGGCTACGCCAATATCGGCGGGCTGCTGATGATCGATGGCATACCTTACGATTCAGCGGAGGCACGGGCCAAATGCGCTGCCATAACGGCGCTGATGACCGGCACCGCTTATGCCACCTCCGCCGAAATGGCGGCCGAGCTTGGGGCCTTCCCCGGCTTTGACCTCAATGCCGAGCCGATGCTGCGGGTGATCCGCAACCACACCCGCGCCGCCCATGGCGAAGCGCGGGCCTATGAGGCGCTCTCGACCCTGCCAATCCCGCTCGATCATGGGAACCTCGCCGACAAGACCCTGGGCACGGCGGCCATCGCCGCCTGGGACAGGGCGCTGGAGCTGGGCCAGACCCACGGCTACCGCAACGCCCAGGTTTCGGTGATCGCGCCGACGGGAACCATCGGCCTGGTGATGGACTGCGACACCACCGGCATCGAACCCGATTTCGCCCTGGTGAAATTCAAGAAACTCGCCGGCGGCGGCTACTTCAAGATCATCAACCAGGCGGTGCCGGCGGCCCTTGCGACCCTGGGCTATGACGAGGCCGCGATCAAGGCGATCATCGATTATGCCGTCGGCCACGGCACCTTGCACCAGGCCCCCGGCGTCAATCACCAGACCCTGGCCGCCAAGGGCTTCACCGGCACCCAGATCGAGGCGCTGGAAGGTGTTTTGGGCGAGGCCTTCGATGTCAAGTTCACCTTCAACAAATGGACCCTTGGCGAGGCATTTTGCACCGAGGTGCTGGGGCTTGAGGCCGAACGCCTCGATGAAGCCGATTTCAACCTTCTGGCCGCCATCGGCTTCAGCCCCAAGGACATCGATGCGGCCAACACCTATTGCTGCGGCGCCATGACGGTGGAAGGCGCGCCGGGGCTGAAAGACGAACATCTGGCGGTCTTCGACTGCGCCAACCCTTGCGGGCGCAAGGGGGTGCGCGCCCTGAGCGTGCAAAGCCATATCGGCATGATGGCCGCCGCTCAGCCCTTCATTTCCGGCGCCATTTCCAAGACCATCAACATGCCCAATTCGGCCACGGTCGAGGACTGCAAGGACGCCTACATGGCGTCGTGGAAACTGGCGCTCAAAGCCAATGCGCTCTACCGCGACGGCTCCAAGCTCTCCCAGCCGCTGAACGCCCAGTGGCTGGCCGACGAAAACGAGGACGACGATGTGGAAACCATCGCCGAGCTGCCCCAGGCCCAGAGGATCGAAAAAGTCGTCGAACGCATCGTCGAGGTGGAAGCCAAGCGCGCCCGCGAACGCCTGCCCGACCGGCGTAAGGGCTATGCCCAAAAAGCGGTCGTGGGCGGGCACAAGGTTTATCTGCACACCGGCGAATATGACGATGGCCGCCTGGGCGAAATTTTCATCGACATGCACAAGGAAGGCGCCGCTTTCCGCTCGCTGATGAACAATTTCGCCATCGCCATTTCCCTTGGCCTGCAGCACGGCGTGCCTTTAGAGGAATTTGTCGATGCCTTCACCTTTACCCGCTTTGAGCCCGCCGGCCTGGTGCAGGGCAACGAGCGCATCAAGAACGCCACCTCGCTGCTCGACTACGTCTTCCGCGAGCTCGCCGTCTCCTATCTGGAGCGCCACGACCTGGCCCATGTCGAGCCCACCACATCGGGCCTTGAACTTGGCTCGGGCGCAAACGAGGGCCGTAAATCCCAAGCGGTCCCGGCCCGCAAAATGGTTTCGACCGGTTATACGCGCGAAAAAGCCGACGATCTTTATATCGTCTCCTCAGGCGGCAATACCGGCGATGCGGGGTCTTTGATGGCCGGCGCCGCCGCCCTGCTCGCCCGGGCGAGCGAGGTTGACCCCGTGGCCATGGGCCAGCTGCAAAGCCAGGCGGCAAGCGCCGTGGCGGTGGCCGAAATCGATCTGACCGAGACCGTGAACATCCACGCCACGCCGCAAAAATCCGAAGCCACCCTCATCCGCGAGGCCCGGCTGAAAGGTTATGTCGGCGACGCCTGCTCCGAATGCGGCAACTTCACCATGGTGCGCAACGGCACCTGCCTGAAATGCAACACCTGCGGCGGCACCAGCGGCTGCAGTTGAGGGGGATCCCGCGCTCCCTTCGCAAAGTCGGGGGAACTTTATGCCCTGGCGAAGATCTTCAGCACAACATCGTTGGCTGGATCGAGCAGGCGCATTTCTTGTAAAAAGAGCCCGGCGGCCACAAGCTTCGCCTCGGCTTCGGCGGCGCTGCCGACACCGGAAAAAACCGGGCGGCCGCCGACGATCCGCGCTCTACCCGCAATGGTCAGGTGGAACGCACTGTAGCCGTATTCAAGGAAGGCATCAAAGACGCCCGTCCCGCCGGCGATGGCGATATGCCCCCCTTGGGGCAGCAACTCGGACAGGGCCTCGGCAATGGGCATATCGTTGGGGTTCAAGCGGTGGGCAAGATCATCGATCGGCTCAAGCCCTCTTCCCCTGGCGGAAAATACCAAGCGCCGGCGGCGGCGGAAATTGGGGTTAGCGGCATGGCCCAGACGCCCCAGGGCCGTCAGGTCGCTGGCATCAAGCCGGCCCTGAAACCAGGCCCAGTCGGCCTCATTCCTGAGCGCTTGGGGCATGACACCGCCCGCATCGGCAATCGCCCCCTCAACGGACACGATGGCATGGCCTTCGACAATGTGTTTTGCCATCGATCCCAAGTCAGGCCGTCCGCTCAATCACGATCTCATCGACTCCCTTGCCGGCCACTGACTTGGCCCGGTTAAACGATGCCACGAACCGGGCCAGGGCCTGGGGCGGCAGGGGCGGCGAGAACAGATAGCCCTGGATGTAGCGGGCGCCGCGCTCACGCAAATAGGCGAACTGCGCTTCGGTCTCAACGCCTTCGGCGATGATCGACATGTCGAGCTGATCGCCAAGCTCCAGCAGCGCATCGACGATCGGGGCGGAGACCGCGGCGGTGCCGATAGCCTCGACGAACATCCGGTCGATCTTGATGATGTCCATGCCCAGCCCCTGGATATAGGCCAGACCGCCGTGCCCGGTGCCCGCATCATCAAGGGCGACGCGGGCGCCAAGGCCCTGGAGCGCGCCGACAGTCTTGCGGGCCGCGGCGATATCTCGCAGCGGCCGGCGCTCAGTGATCTCGAACACCAGGCTCGATGTCCCGATGCCGCTTCCGCCGAACAGGCGGCGCACATCGCGGACGATTTTGTCATCCTCGAAGTGTTCGGCGACAAGGTTGATGGAGACATAAAAGTCAGAGGTCTGACGGAACATCGGCGCCAGGTCGGCGACGACCCGCTCCATCAGTTTCTTGGTCATCGGCATGATCTGCCCGCCGGCCTCGGCGATGGGCACAAACAGGTCGGGGGAAACAAGTTTGCCGTCGGGCTTGCGCCAGCGAATCAGGGCCTCGCAGCCGCAAACCCGGCCTCTGGCGACATCGATGATGGGCTGGTAGTGGGCGACAAATTCACCATTGCGCATCGCCTCGTCGATCTCCCCTTCAAGGGAGGGCCGGTTGCGGGCGTAAAAGCCCATCAGAATCAAAAAGGCGAGGCTGAGCATACCCGAGCCGACCTTGGCATATCCTTGGATTTCGGCATACGGCTGGGTGAAGGCAAATCGCGGCCCCGAAAGAACCACGGAAATCGGGTAGCGCGACGAGGCGGCGGTAATTTCGACAAAGTCCGGGTCGGCCTCACGCACCCATTCGGCACTCTCCCCGGAGGCCATTATGGCGGCACCGCCGGCAAGCTCCAGGCGGGCGTGGCTGTTGTCCTGCATGTGTCCATGCAGGAGATCGAGAAAGATCGCCTTGGGTTCGACAAAGGCGATGAGACTGCCGGTATCGGTCTTGCGCCGAATGCCAAGGGCGGTGCGGGAGGCCAGACGCGTTGGAACCATGGAGAGATTGACAGCCCCCATGAGAGCTGGCGCAAGGCTATCGGCCCCAGGGGCGGCGACGCCCAAATCAGTGCCCAGTTCAACAAACGACGCTCCATAATTGGAGCACAACATGCGGCCCTGGGCATCGGCGATGCCGACTTCCTTCACGCCGGCGCGGGTAAAGACCACCTCGCCAAGGCGCCTGATGTTGACGGGCGAGCAGGCGTCCATGCCTTCCCGGCTGAGGATTTCAAGGGAACCCACAGCCGAATCGAGCATATTTTCGGCATGCGAGACCATGGTGTGGGCCATGGATTTAAAATCGCTCCGGCCCTGCTCGACGGCAACCCAGCGGACCACCACATCGATCATCACCAGCGGCCCCAGGGTCACCAGAACCGAAAACGCGACCACCAGGGTAAATTTCAACCGATACCGCACACTAAACCTGAGTCTCTTCACACGCCCCGATTGCACCACTTTAACGTTAAGATTGGATTTCGCGGCCCAAAGGAAAGCCCGTGCGGGCGATCAGATGGGCAAGCAAATTGAGAAGTTTGCGGATCAGTACTATTCCCCCGCCCCCCGGCATGGCTATAAAGGGCGAAAAACGCGAGGCGAACCATGCAGGCACTTTTCATCGGCCAGACCTATATCGACGTGACCTTTCTTGCCGACGAGATCCCGCGCGGCGACGAGAAGATGGTCGCCGACACCTACTCGGTGAGTTTTGGCGGCAATGCCGTCACCGCGGCCTTCACCTGCGCCAAGCTGGGCATCAAGCCCGAACTGATGACCTCGCTGGCCGACGACTGGCTGGGCAACATGTTCCGCGACATGGCCGGCAGCTACGGGGTGGCGCTGATCCCGCGCAAAGTGGCCCAGTCGTCGCTGTCCTTCGTCATGCCCAAGGACGGCCACAGAGCCATTATCCGCTGCCGCGATGCCAATTATCTCGACCCCGTTCCCAAGGTCGATCTGGAGGGGTGCCGGGCCATCCATATGGACGGCCATCAGCCCGACGCGGCGCTGGCCTATGCCAGGCGCTGCCGCCAAAAGGGGATCATGACCTCGCTTGATGGCGGAACGATACGCCAGAACACATTGGATTTGCTGGAGTTTATCGATGTTCCGGTCGTCTCCGAACTCTTTTGCGAACAGCTCGAAAAAAGCCCCGAAGACACCCTGGCCTATCTGCATGAACGCGGCGCGCGCATTGCCGGGGTGACCCTTGGCGCCAGGGGGCTGATCTGGTCCGAAGCGGGCGGCAGGGCGCAAACTCTTCCCGCCCTGCCGGTGCCGGCCCCCCGCGTCATCGACACCAATGGCGCCGGCGACATTTTCCACGGCGCCTATATGTACTCCTACCTCAACGATCCGGGGCGGGACTGGGAGGCCCATTTCACCTTCGCGCGGGCGGCCTCGGCCTATGGCGTGCAACATCTTGGCAACGAAGCCAGCCTGCCGACGCTGAAGAACATCCAGCAGGTGCGCGAGGAGTTCGGCGAGCTGGTCAAAGCCTGACCCTCCCCCGTCAGCCGCCAATACCGCCGGTATTACCCCTTGGGCGGCAGGTTCAACCGGATGTGCAGATCGCGCAACTGGCTGGCCGAAACCTCGCCCGGCGCCCCCATCATCAGGTCCTGGGCCTGCTGGTTCATCGGGAACATGGTGATTTCGCGCAAATTCTGCTGGCCGCACAATAACATGACAATACGGTCCAGACCGGCCGCCATGCCACCATGGGGGGGCGCGCCAAAACGTAAAGCATTGAGCATGCCGCCAAAGCGCTCCTCAAGGGTTTCAGGGGGGTAGCCGGCGATCTCAAAGGCCTTGAGCATGATTTCGGGCTTGTGGTTGCGGATGGCGCCCGAGGCGATCTCATAGCCATTGCACACCATGTCGTACTGATAGGCGCCGATTTCCAGCGGGTCCCTGGTTTCAAGCGCCTCCAGCCCGCCTTGCGGCATCGAGAACGGATTATGGGAAAAATCGACTTTTTTGTTGGTCTCGTCCCATTCATACATGGGAAAATCGACGATCCAGCACAACTCGAAGCGGTTCTCGTCGATGAGCCCCAGCTCGCTGCCGACACGGGTGACGGCGGCACCGGCAAAATCGGCGAAGCGCTTGGGCAGGCCGGCAACGAAGAAGACCGCATCGCCATCGCCAAGACCAAGCGCATCGCGCAATGCCGCGGTGCGTTCGGGGCCGATATTCTTGGCAACCGGGCCGGCGCCCTCGCCGTTGCGGAAGAAAATATAGCCCAGCCCCGGCTGGCCCTCCCCTTGCGCCCAGGAGTTCATCCGGTCGCAAAAGGCGCGGGAGCCGCCGCCCTTGGCCGGGATGGCCCAGACCTCGACATTTTTGTCTTTTTCGATCATGCCGGCGAAAATCTTGAAGCCCGAGCCCCGGAATGTATCGGTGACCTGGGACATCTCAACCGGGTTGCGCAAATCGGGCTTGTCGGTGCCGTATTTACGAATCGCCTCGTGATAGGGAATGCGCGGCCATTGCTTGGTCACCGGTTTGCCTTCGGCGAATTTCTCGAAACAATCCGAAATGACCGGCTCCATGGCGGCGAAAATATCGTCCTGAACCACAAAACTCATCTCGACATCAAGCTGGTAGAACTCGCCGGGCAGCCGGTCGGCGCGCGGGTCTTCGTCGCGGAAACACGGCGCGATCTGGAAGTAGCGGTCAAAGCCGGCGATCATGGTGAGTTGCTTGAACTGCTGCGGCGCCTGGGGCAGGGCGTAGAACTTGCCAGGATGAATACGGCTGGGCACCAGAAAATCGCGGGCGCCCTCGGGGCTTGAGGCGGTGAGGATGGGGGTGGTGAATTCGGTAAAGCCGGTCTCGGTCATCCGCTGCCGCAAATCACTGACAATTTCGGAGCGGCGCACGATGTTGCGGTGCAGGGTCTCGCGGCGCAGGTCCAAAAACCGGTAACGCAGGCGGATGTCTTCGGGGTATTCGGGCTCTCCGAACACCGGCAGCGGCAGATCGTCGGCCCTGGACAGCACCTCGACTTTGGCCGCGAACACTTCGATCTCGCCGGTCGGCAGATCGGCATTCACCGTATCTTGGGTGCGCTTTTTGACCAGACCGTCAACGCAGATCACCCATTCGGCGCGAACCGCCTCGGCGGCGGCAAAGGCCGGCGAATCGGGGTCGGCGACGATCTGGGTCAGCCCGTAATGGTCGCGCAGGTCGATAAAGAGCACCCCGCCATGATCGCGGACCCGGTGGACCCAGCCCGAAAGACGGACGTGGGCCCCGGCGGTGTCGTCTCGAAGCGCGCCGCAAGTGTGGCTGCGATAGGCATGCATGGGCGGATCCCGATCAATTTGGCGGTGAATTTGGCGAAAAAACGAGGGCGGCGGGAAAAGCGCATGACCGATACCGATTGTCAAGCGGCCCCACCCCGAACCTGCCCTCGTTCCGCCTCCGGTTAACCGCAAATTCAGCTAAATCCGCAAACCGAAAGCGCCAAACAAGACAGAACCTGCCACCTCGGTTATATCATTTGGTCATGGAAACAATAACAACAACCGATGCGCTGGCGGATATCTGCCCCAATCTGGCCAAGCCAGGCTGGTTCACCATCGACACCGAATTCATGCGCGACCGGACCTATTGGTCCAAGCTGTGCCTCATTCAGGTGGCGAGCGACGGGGTCCAGGCCATCATCGACCCCCTGGCCGACGGTCTAAACCTGGCGCCCCTTTATGACCTCTTGGCCGACACCTCGGTGGTCAAGGTCTTCCATGCCGGGCGCCAGGACATCGAAATCTTCTTTCACATGGGCGGCGTGATGCCCAGCCCGATATTCGATACCCAGGTGGCGGCCATGGTGCTGGGATATGGCGATTCGATCTCCTACGACGCCCTGTGCCGTAAAGTCGCCGGCCAGCAGATCGACAAATCCTCCCGTTTCACCGATTGGGCCCGCCGCCCGCTATCGGCGCGGCAGCTGGACTATGCCCTGGCCGACGTCACCCATTTGCGCGATATCTATGCCGCCCTGAAGGCCGATATGGAAGCGCAGAAACGCGGCGGATGGGTCGAACAGGAACTGGCGGTCCTGACCTCGCCTGCGACCTACAACCAGAACCCCGCCGATGCCTGGGGCCGGGTCAAAGCCAAGCCGAAATCAAAACGGGCCCTGGCGGTGCTGATCGAGCTTGCCGCCTGGCGCGAGCGCGAGGCCCAGAAGGCCGATGTGCCCAGGGCGCGGATCATGAAGGACGAGGCCCTCACCGAGATCGCCACCAATGCGCCGAAAAACGCCGCCGATCTGGGGATGTTGCGGGCGCTGCCGCGCGGCTTTGAGCGCTCACGCGCCGCCGCCGGCCTGTTGGAGGCGGTTGCCGCCGGCCGGAAACGCGATCTTGCCACCCTGCCGGCCCTGCCCTCCCGCGAGCCGGTGCCTCAGCGGCTGGAGCCGGTGATCGATCTGCTCAAGGTGGTGTTGCGTCTGCGCGCGCGCCAGCAAAAGGTGGCCCAGAGGCTGCTCGCCACCACCGACGATATCGAGCGCATCGCCCTTGACGACCATGCCGACGTGCCCGGCCTCAAGGGCTGGCGGCGGGAGATTTTTGGCGAGATGGCCCTGGACGTCAAACATGGCCGCCGCGCCATTGTGGTGAAGGACGGCGAGGTGCGGCTGGTGAAACAGGACCAGGACGACACGACCGAGACGGCCAAATAATAATTTGATTTCCGTGCCTTACGCCTCAACCCTCACCTGACCCTTGCAGCCCAGGGTCGTGGCCAGATGGCCCAGATGTTTGTTAAGCCGCCGCCCGGCCAGAGCCGCCAGATCCCCCGGCAAGGTGAGGTTCACCTGCGTGCCGTCACAGGCAAGGCGGGTGCGCGGTACAATGCCGCCGGTTGCCGCCGACAAGGTATTGGCCAAACGAACGGCAGTGCCGATGGTCCGCGCCCGCCGCCCGTCGGCCTCGCCGATAAAACCGGCGACCGCCACGGCGGCGGGGAGTTCCAGACGATGCTCATGGGCGTGAAACACCGCCAGCGCAATAAATGCCCGGCCGGGATGATCGACCCCGGCGAAGGCGCCAATGGTGATCAGCTCCAGCGCCCGCTCGGCCCGTGTGTCCGGATTGACCCGCCAGGCGATATCCGAAAGCAGGCACGCCGCCTGGCGCAAGCGGCGTTCGGCGGCGGTTTCAGGGGCGCCGGAGGCGGAAAACAGCGGATCCATCCAGTCGCAAAGCTCCATCACATGGGCAAACGAACGCGACCGCAGACCGCCAAGTTCGCGGGCTGCGGACAATAGTGGGTCTTCGGCGGCAATGACCTTGGGAAGATGAGACAAAACCACGCCGTCGCGCAGGCCGTGAGCGGAAAATACTATGCGTGCCGGCTTGGCGAGTTTCAGCAATCGGTCGAACACCAGCGCCCCATAGGGCAAGGTCTTCAGCCGGCTGGGTGAAACCGAAGTCAAAGCCCGCAGCGTTTCAGGCGCCAACCGGGAAACGTCCTGGGCCAGGGCACGCATCTGTCCGGCCGCCAGCGTATAGCCCTCGATGAGACGCAGCGGATAGCCGACCTCCTCCATATGCAGCCGCGCCAGAGCCCGCCCGGCGCCACCGACAACATAAAGGGTGCGGGCTTCAAGCCGGCAAAGTAGTCCCGCGCCGGCAAGGGTCGCATCGATATGCCGGGTCAGGGCGCACCGGTCGCCCGCCATGACCGACAGACGCAAAGCCCCCAGTGGGAATGTCTGCCCGCGCCCGGCCCTGCCATCGACGACATCGACCAGTTCCAGGCTGCCGCCGCCCAGATCGCCGACAACACCATCGGCCTCCGGCATGCCGAACAACACGCCGCCAGCCGCCAGATCGGCCTCCTGGGCGCCCGAAAGCACGGTTACCGGCGCGCCAAGCACGATTTGCGCCTCGGCAACGAATGCATCGCCATTGGCCGCCTCGCGCACTGCCGCCGTCGCCACCGCGTCCACGGCGCCAACGCCCATATTTCGCGCCAGAGCGGCAAAGCGGGACAGGGCCGCCAGGGCTGAGGCCATGGAGGCGTCGTCGAGCCGGCCATCGAGCGACAGGGCACGGCCCAGCCCGCAGATTTCCTTTTCGTTGTAAAGGGTCGCCGGCGCCCGTCTGCCGCCTTCATAGATAACAAGGCGGACGGAGTTGGAGCCGATATCGATAACCGCCAGCGGTGGGACACAAGGGCCTTGAGCGGCGGCGCCAAGCCAGGTGGCCGGCATTACTTCGGGGCGCCTTCACCACCAAAATATATCTTTTGCTGCATTTCCCTCTCCCTCCTACGGGCCAGCGGACCGGTGGTTACGCCCGGTCCCTGCCCTCGCTCTGGTCAAAGTAACGCCGAAGCAGCGGAATGGTAATGCGGCGCCCCTGCTCCAGAGCCATGCGATCCACGGTCTCCACCAAAGTCGCGGCGGCGGCAAATGAGCGCTCCATGCGGCCAGCGGCAAATATGGTGACCTGGGGGGGCACGTCGATCTGGCGGTCGGCGAAAAGTTTCACCAAAAGGCTTTCCAGAAGATCGCCATCGGGCTGGTGGATCGGGGCGGCGCCGGCGGCGCGCAGGCGCGAGGCCAGGTCGGGCAGATCGATAGCCAGATGCGCCGCCGGCTCCCGTGCGGTCACCAGCAGCGTGCCGCCGGTCTCGATGGTATGGTTGATGAGGTGGAAGAGACCATCCTTGTCCAGCGGGCCGCCTTCGCCGGGGCGGTCGATATCCTCGACAAGGTGGGCCCGGCCCTGGCCGCCGGCGGAAACCAGCTGGGGCAGAACATTGCCGATGGCGCCGGCATCGATACCGACAGCGCCGCTCTGCCGGCTCCAGATCCGCGCCAGATGGCTCTTGCCCGACGCTGGCGCGCCGTGGATGAGAACGATCGGGTGGGGCCAGTCCGGCCATGACGTCACCAGGGCGAAGGCCTGGGCGTTGGCCGGGCCGGTTATGTAATCCTCCAGGGCGAATTCGGGCTGGCGGTCAAGGTCCAGGGCCAGTTGACGGGCTTTGATCAAAGGCGTGCCAGTCCCGGACTTTGGCGGCAAACCGGTCATTTTTTCGGGGGCGCCTTGCCACTATCCACAGATGGTTCCACCGGGCGCCCCCGATAGATCGGGCTGTGCAGATAGCGTTCGAGCAGGAACCGCAACACCACGCCGAT
>UOEM01000069.1_pt1 | contig 25734 bp, 18 predicted proteins | sample 1988661 | NCBI WGS metagenome assembly UOEM01 (sample SAMEA4712195, study PRJEB27164) | hydrothermal vent metagenome | biome: marine basaltic hydrothermal vent biome; feature: marine hydrothermal vent; material: mineral | place: Pacific Ocean | collected 2011-06-14/2011-07-23 | depth 1719 m | reverse complement strand
GGGATCATTGGCGTCAGGATCCAGGGGTAGAACTCGATCGCGGTGAGGTTCTGCGCCTCGTTGAGCAGCACCCCCCAGCTGGTGATCGGCGGACGCAGGCCCAGGCCCAGAAACGACAGCGCCGTTTCGCCCAGTATCATGCCGGGGATCGACAAAGAGGCGCTGGCAATGAGATGGCTGGCGAAACTGGGCAGCAGGTGCCGGGCGATGACCCGTTTGGGCTTGGCGCCCATCAGCACCGCGGCGGTGGCGAAATCCTCCTCCCGCAAGGCCAGAAGCTTGGATCGGACCGCCCTTGCCAGCCCCGGCCAGTCGAGCAGGCCGAGAATCACGGTTATCCCCAAAAAGACCAATATGGGCGACCAGGTCACCGGCAGCGCCGCCGACAGCGCCAGCCACAGCGGCAGTTCGGGCAGCGAGCGAATGATCTCGATGACACGCTGGATGACGTTGTCGATCCAGCCGCCGTAATACCCCGACAGCCCCCCCAGGATGATGCCGAACAAAAACGATATGGTGATGCCGAGCAGACCCACGGTCAGGGATATTCGCGTGCCATAGGTGATGCGGCTGAACATGTCCCGCCCCAGCCGGTCGGTGCCCAGAAGGAACAGCGTGCCATCTTCCGGCGGGCAGACAAAATGGAAATCCATCTCCCACATGCCCCAGAATTTGTAGGGGTCACCGGAGCACATGAAGCGAATTTTCTGCGGTTTCGATGAGTTTTCGGTGAAATCCCACTGAAACGTCTCAAGGTTCGGCTTGCCCTCCAGCGGATAGACGAAGGGGCCGACAAATTTCCCCTCATGGAAGAGGCGAATCCTTTGCGGCGGCGAATGCAGGTTCTCCTTGGCCCGGTATTCAAGACCGTAAGGGGCGATGAATTCGGAAACCAGTATGGAGGCGTAGCTCAAGGCCAGGAACACCGCCGAGACCACGGCCAGCTTATGGCGACGGAATTTGAACCACATCATGGTCCATTGCGAGGCGAGATAGAATTTTTCCTGCTCCGGCGTCAGCTTCTCCGCCGAATAGGCATCAAAGGGCGCTGGATTGACATAATGGGGCAAGGGCTGGTCGGCAGGCAGCTCGCCTGGTGCGTTGCGGTCGGTGATTTCGCTCAACTTTTGGCCTCCGCGCCGAGCCGGATGCGCGGATCGAGCATGGCCAGAAGAATGTCCGAAAGCAGCATCCCGGCCACCGTCAGCACGGCGGCGAACAGCAATATAAAGCCTGAGAGAAACTGGTCCTGGCTCGACAGGGCGTCGAGCAGCAGCGGGCCCACCGTCGGCAGATTGAGCACCACCGAAACGATCACCGAGCCCGAAATGAGTTGCGGCAGAAGATTGCCGATATCGGCGATGAAGGGATTGAGCGCCATGCGCAGCGGGTATTTGATCAAGAGGCGGCGTTCGGACAGCCCCTTGGAGCGGGCCGTGGTGACATATTGTTTTTGCAGCTCGTCGAGCAGATTGGCGCGCAACCGGCGGATCATCGCCGCGGTGCCCGCGGTGCCGATAACGATCACCGGAATGGCAAGATGGGCCAGGACCGAGATCATCTTGCCCCAGGTCCACGGCGCATCGATATAATCGTCGTCCATCAGCCCGCCGACAGACAGACCGAACCATTTGTTGAAATAGTAGAGCAGCACCAGCCCGAGCAGGAAGTTCGGCGTCGCCAGCCCCAGATAGCCGACGAAAGTAAACCCGTAATCGCCCCAGCTATATTGCCGGGTGGCCGAGTAGATGCCGATCGGGAACGCCACGATATAAACGAACATGACGGTGGCGGCGTTGAGCACGATGGTCAGCGCCAGGCTGTCCCCGACGATATCGGCGACCGGTTTGTCGAATTCAAAGCTCCAGCCCCAATTGCCCTGCAACAGGCCGTTAAAGCCCTGGGGGCCGGGCCAAAGGCCGATCCAGATCAGATATTGTTCGACCCAGGACCGGTCGAGCGCAAACTCGGCCCGGAGAAATTCGAGCCGCGCCAGGCCGGTTTCCTCGCCCCGGCTGCGCAGCTCGACGATCTGATTGGTCAGATAATCGCCCGGCGGCAGCTGAATGATGAGAAAGGTCAGCGCGCTGACCGCGATCAGCGTCGGCACCATGACCAGCAGTCGATAAATCAGATACCGCAGCATCCCAATCGAACTCCAAACACCCTCAAAAGGGTTCAGCTAACTTGCAAACCAGAACTGGTCGGGACGGAAAATGCCGAACAGCGCCCCGGGCTCCCAGCTGTAGGTCGCATCTTCGGGAATGTTGCGCAGGCGCTTGGAGGCGACAATCGGCTGGCGCACGCCGGAAATCACCCCGATGAGAAACTGCTCCTCGGCGTGAATTTTCAACATTTCCGCCCAAGCCGATTTGCGCTGTTCGTCATTGGTGGCCACCTGCCACTCGCCATAGAGCGCCATGAGGTTTTTTGCTGCCTCCATGTCCGGCGCATCGCCCGCCTGGCCCTTGGTCTGATAGTATTGACCCCATTTGGGCCAGCCCAGATTGTCCTGACGCGTCGGCGCCAGCTCCTGCGGCGACATGATTGGCGAGGGCGCGCCGAGGTTCCAGCCCGACCAGACCGTCATCATCGTCTGACCGGCATAGGAGCGCTCGCGCAAGACATCGCGCTGGGAGGGTTTGGTAAACAGCTTGATGCCGATCTCTTTCCAGGTTTCGGCAATGAGTTGCAGGATATCCACCTGCTCGATGTCCTCGCCGGCGGTCTCGACAATGATTTCCGCCCGGCGGCCGTCGGGCAGCAGGCGGTAGCCGTTGCTGTCCCGTTTGCTCAGCCCGATCCCGTCCAGAAGCGCATTGGCTTTTTTGGTGTCGAACTCGGCCCAGGCCAGGGCGTTTTCCTCGACATAAAGACTGCTCGCCGGCAGCACGGTATTTCCGACCGGCCGGGCAAGGCCGAGAAAGAGGGTCCGGTTGATCAGGCTCCGGTCGATGCCAAGCGACAGGGCGGCGCGAAAGTCGCGGGTCCGCATGAGCTTGCGCCAGGTGTCATCGACCGTGTTCAAATTTGGATAAAGCGCCATGTGCGACGATTTGCCGATCGGCCACAAAAGGGTGCGGTAATCGCCACGGCCCTCGCCCTGCTTCAAAATGGCTATATTGCCGAAACTGAGACCACGGCTCTGAAGGTCGGACTCGCCCGCCACCGCCTTGGCCGGGATGAGCTTGTTCGAGGCCACCGACACAATGACTTCGCCGATATAAGGAAGCTGGAGGCCCTTGGCATCGACCCGGTGAAAGTAGGGGTTGCGCTTGAACACAAAGCGGGTCGATGGCGGCACGGTGGTGTTGACCCACGGGTCAAGGGTCGGCAGATCGGGATTGTCGTTGTTGTACATGTTGTCGCGGCGGTTGTGCAGTGTCGCCCAAAACCGGACATTGGCTATTTTGACCGCGGCGGCGATGGTGTCGGCGTCACCGTATTTTTTGTGAAACTGTTTAAGGTAATGGGCCGGCCGATAGATGTAGGGCGGCCGCGCCTGGGCCAGCAGCGGCAGAAAGTTGGGGTTGGGCCTTGACCAGCTGAAGCGGACGGTGACCTCGTCGATGACCTCGAATTTGGGCGGCTCGCCATCGAACAGCAAGGTTGCGTCCGGGCCCGAGGGGGTCAGCTCCTTGTTGTTGGCGACATCTTCCCAATAGTAACGGAAATCCTCCGAGGTAAAGGGCTGGCCATCGGACCATTTATGGCCTTTGCGAAGCACCAGGGTGAATATCCGCCCTTCTTCGACCTTCACCGCCTTCAGCAGATCGGGCTTGAGGTTGAGCTTGGCGTCGTAACCGACAAGTCGGGCATAGCCATAAACAGACATGTAACGAATGCCCTTGGCCTTTTCGACCAGGGTGCGCAGCCGCCCGCCATGGCGCCCGGTCTCAAGGCCGGCGGCGCCAAGATCGACCACCAGAGGTTCGGACGGCAAACGGTCGGCGGTCGGCGCCATCTTGCCCGCTTTGACATCCTCTCCAAATTCCGGTGGCTCCTGGGCGCCAAGCGGGCCGGCGGCAAAACCGGCCACCAGCACCATCATCACTGCCAGTGTTCGCCGCATCGTTTTCGCGCCCATGACACCCATGATCCTCATCCCTCTTCCCTGACTTTTACGCCAACATTACTTAGATGGCCTGGTTTTGCGGGCCGTCTTCTGCGGCTTTTCGATTTTGCAGTACTTTATGGCCGGGTTCGACCTCAACCTGCAAGGCCGGCTCTCCGGCTTTAAGGCCATAGGGCGCCGGCCACAGGGCCGGATCGGAGGCCCGCCCTTCCCGAAGCGCCAGAAAATCCAGCGCCGCGTCGGGATCAAGCTTGGGCACCGCGGCCAGCAGGGCATTGGTATAGGGGTGCTTTGGATTGGCGAAGAAGATCTTCCCCGGCGCCGACTCCACCAGCCGCCCTCGGCACATAACCAAAATACGATCCGCCATATAGTCGATCACCGCAAGGTTATGGCTGATAAAAACCATCGTAAGGCCAAGCTGGGCCTGCAAATCCTTCAACAGGTTAAGCACCTGCGCCTGAACCGACACATCCAGCGCCGATACCGGCTCGTCGCAGATCAGGAGCTTCGGTTTTAACGCCAGCGCCCGCGCAATGCCGATACGCTGGCGCTGGCCGCCGGAAAACGAATGCGGATACCGGCGCAAGTAGCGCGGATCAAGCCCGACGATCTCCATCAGTTCGGTGGCGATCTTGGCTCTTTCGGCCTCGTTGCCGATTTCGTGGATCACCAGGGGTTCGGTCAGGATATCATAGACCGTCATGCGCGGATTTAACGACGAGAACGGGTCCTGGAACATGAACTGAACCTTGCGCCGGTAATCGAGCAGGTCCGCATCCTTCAGATCGAACACATTGCCCAGCTTACCGTCGCCATCAAGGGCAAACAGAACCTGACCGCTGTCGGGCTCCATGGCGCGCATGATTATTTTACCTGTGGTGGTCTTGCCACACCCCGATTCCCCTACCAGCCCGACGCATTCACCTTCAAGGACCGAAAAACTCACATCATCAACCGCAATGACCCTTTCCGTCGCCCCACCGGCAAACAGACCACCCCGCCGCTGGCCAAAGCTCTTGACCAGATTGCGCACCTCCAGCACCATCTTGCCGCTGGCCGACGCCTTGCCGTTGGTCGAAGCCTTGACCTTTGCGGACGTTTTTGCCCCGCCGCCATCGAAGTAACTTCCCCCCACCGGCTTGATCTCGCGGATGGCTTTGAGCCGCTCACCGGGCTTCATGCCGATATGGGGAACCGCCTTGAGCAGGGCCTTGAGATAGGGGTGGCGCGGGCTGTGGAATATGTCCTGTTTGACCCCGGTTTCCATGATTTCGCCGTGGTATATCACCACGACCTCATCGGCGATATTGGCCACGACGCCAAGATCGTGGGTGATGATCAGGACCGCCATGTGCAGCTTTTTCTGCAAGTCGGCGATGAGGCTCAAAATCTGGGCCTGGATGGTCACATCGAGCGCCGTGGTGGGCTCATCGGCGATCAAAAGCGCCGGCTCGCAGATCAGCGCCATGGCGATCATCGCCCGCTGGCGCAAACCGCCGGAGAGCTCGAACGGAAAGGCGCTCACCGACCGCCTGGGGTCGTGGAAACCGACCAGATCGAGCATTTCGGTCGCCCGCGTCAGCGCCTTGGCCTTGGATGCGCCCATATGCAGCCGGTAGGCTTCGCCGATCTGGTCGCCAATGGTGTGCAGCGGCGAAAGCGACGTCATCGGCTCTTGAAAAATGATCGAAATGCGGCCGCCTCTTATGGCCCGTATGGCGTCGCAGCGGTCGTCGAGCCTGGCAAGGTCGACGGGCGCCGCCCCGGTCTTGGCGGCCGGGTCGGCAAAAAAAATCCGCCCATCGGAAATCGTCCCCGATTTGGGTAAAATGCGCATGATGGCCTGGCTGATGACGCTTTTGCCCGATCCGCTCTCGCCGACCAGCGCCACGGTTTTGCCCGCCGGCACCCGGAAGCTGACGCCGCGCACCGCCCTGATGGTGCCTTCGGGCGCCCGAAACTCGACACTGAGATTGTCGACCGAAAGCAAAGGCGTCATCGCGCGGTCCTTGTGGTTCCAAAGCCGGTCTTCTGACCCATCGACACGCTGTCATCCAGGGCGACGGCAAAATTGCGTTCGCTGGCCGGCGACAGCGTCAGACCGATTTTGGTGGCATGATCAAAACAGGCCGAGGCGATGCGGCTGAACCCGTCAATCTCGCTCTCGACCACCAGGCGCGCGCCCCCCGCCCTGACAACCAGTTCCATCCAGCCCTTTTCGCCATCCCGGCGGGTCGAGTAATACGCCAGGCGAAGGGCTGTCAGTTCGGCAAACAGAATTTCCCGGCGCCGCCAGCCCCGGACCACAATGCCCGTGGGCGAAACCACCAGAATCTCCCTGGCCCGCCCGACGGCGATCACGCCATAGGCAACAAATATCGTGATCCCGGCAGCCGAAATGACCGCCACCACAGTACCGCCCGCCAGCAGCCACAGCGCCACGAAGGCGACCGAACCGGCCAGGGCCCGCAGACCGGCGACATAGGCGACATGTAACGGATACCGGTGCTCGAATTGAGCCCGCGGAAGGTCCTTACGGGTCAATTCCCCATCCCCTCGATTGTTTGCCGAGACCGTAGACGCTTTCGGTTCCTGAAAAAAGCGCTTCTGCGCCCTGAATAGCGGATGAACGGGCTGTCAATCCGCCATTCAGACTCTATTTGGCCACAAACGCCGCCATCAGGTGCGCGGTTTTTTCGGCGCCGCCGAACGCCGGCATCCGGCTTGGATCGATTTCGATGTCAGCGGCGGCGTCAACGCCCCTGGCCAGGGCGCTCGCGGTCAGCGGCATGTCCATTACCGTGACGGCAAGACCGCGCTCGCCGAGCAGCCTGACCCGCAGCAATTGTTCGGTCTGGTCGGCCTCGGCCATCGGCGCGAACACCGCCCCGACCCCGGCATTGAGAATATCGGCGGTGGTGTTGTATCCGGCCTGGCTGATCGACAGCCGGGCCCGGGACAGCATTTCGGGAAAATCGGCCCGCGCCCGCTCAACGACGACCCCGTTTTGAGCCGCCCCCAGGGCTTGCAGTTTCTCAAAAGAAGCATCGGCCAAACGCTGTCCCACCAACACCCGCCAGACCCGTGTCCCCAGGGTTGTCATCGGCCGCGCCTTGATCGCGGTTGCCAGAAGATGCTCGCCAAAGGCCGAGCCCCCCGCCGAGACGATCACCTCGCCCTTCCCCGGCCCCTCGCCGCCCCGGGAGACCAGATCGGGCATCACATAGCCGGTATAGGTGGTGATGCCGGCAAACTCGGCCGCCAGCGGCAAGGTCTCCTCGACCTTGATGAAATCGGGGTCGCCATGGACCAAAAGGCGGTCAAAATACTCCACGACAAGCTGGCGGATGCCGTCGAGCCGCTTTTCCCGGCGCGGCGGCACGATGATATCGCGGATCGAGCCGACGATGACCGGCGGGTCCGGCCGCCGCCGCTGATCCTCGATCAGCCCGACAAGTTCGGAGCGGAATTTCCACCTGCCATAGGGGAACAGCTCGGTCAGAATGCCGTTAGGTTCAAGATCGCGGCCAATCTCGACCAATCGCTCGCGGCGGGCCGCCATATAGGCCTCGGTCACCGCCTGCCCGCTTCCATCGACCAGATGTTTGTAGCTGGTATCGGGGCTGCGCACCGGGGGCAGATCGACAATGTCGAAATCGCCCAGCCGCACATTGTCCAGCGGCAGGCCGCCATTGACGACCGTAACGTCAAGCCCCTCCGCCGCCATGGCCCGCGCCATGCGCACCGCCCGGTGGAAATGCCCCACGCCGAGCAGATGGGTAACCCAGAACAGAACCCGCATTACGACCCTTTCCGGTCCCCGCCCCGCAACCGCTGCAAGGCTTCATCGATTGTGGCCGACGCCACCGGCAGGGCATGGCGCTCGCGAACATAACGCGCCGCCCGCGCGCCCAGCGCCCGGCGCTCTCCGGGCCGGTTCAGCAGGTCTTCGATGGCCTGGCGGTAGGCATTTACGTTCCCCCGCGCCACCAGCCGTCCCGACACCCCGTCGGCCACGACATTGTGCACCCCGCCCGAGGCCGTCGCCACCACCGGCAGGCCCGCAGCCTGCGCCTCCAGATAGACCATGCCGTAGCCCTCGTCGATGCCCGGCCAGACGAAGAGGTCGGCGGCGGCGTAGTGCGCGGCGATCTGGGTTGCCGTCTGCACGCCGGCAAACCGCACTTTACCGGTAGGGAAACCGGCAAACGCCGCCTCGACCTCGCCCCGCGCCGGGCCGTCCCCGGCGATGATCAGGGACCATTGGGCATGGGCGAGAGGTTTCAGCGCCGCGGCCAGAAACCGGTAGCTGTCGAGCTTGGCCCGCGCCCGCATCATCCCCACCGCCAGCAGGACAGGCACGCCCGACCGCTCGCGGTTCGGGGGCGGGGGCGGAGCACCATCGAGAAACGGCGGCAGGGGAACCACCTCGGCGGTGAAACCTTCAACTTTCGCCAGCCCTGGAATATCGCCGTCTTTCAGGGCAAAAACCACCCCGGCCTGGCGCAGGGCCGCCGCCACGGCGTCATGGCCCGGTGCCCAGGGGCCCGCCGCCCGCTTCATGGCAAAGGAGGCTTCGGCCACAGCGTAAGGAATATCAAGGGCGGCGGCCACGGCGGGGCCGATCCAGTCCGGCGCCCGGTAATAGAGGTGATAGGTCAGGAAAAGGTCGGGCGCCTGTTCGCCGGTCTGCCATTTACCTAACAGGTCCGCCGCCTCGCCCATCGCCGCCCGCCGGATCGCCTCGAGATCCGCCGGGGTCCGCGACCAGGCCCGTGTCCGCGAGGCCAGCACCACCTCATGGCCCGCAAGCTCCAGCGCCGCGACCATGGCCCGTGCCATGCGCCGGTCACCGGAAGGGATATCGTGATCCGGCGGCTTGAGGGGGGCATAAAAGGCAATGCGCATGGATGAACCGGTCTCCGATTTCAACTATTCGGTGGCGGTCTTGTCTGCTTCCGCCGCAAGCCCGAAGCGGCGTTTGAGTTTGGCGAAACAGCGTTCGAACGAGAACTCATCGACCAGCCGCCGGTAGCCCGCCGCGCCCAGCCGGTGCCGTAAGCCCGGGTCGCCGATTGCCCGCGCCAGCGCCGACGCCAAGGCCCCAGGGTCCTCGGGCGGGACCAGAAGCCCGGTTTCCCCGTCGATGAGAAATTCGGGAATGCCGGCGACATCGGTGGCGACGCACGGCAAAGCCTGGCTTTGCGCCTCCATCAGCACATTGGGCAGCCCGTCGCGATCGCCATCGGCGGCAATGCGGCTGGCGAGAACGAAAATATCCGCCCCCCTGAGACAGGCGATGATCTCGCCCTGGGGCCGGGCGCCAAGCCAGGTGATCCGGCCGGCAATGCCAAGCTGCCGGCCCTGGGCTTTGAGGTCGGCGGCGAGCTGGCCGCCGCCGACGTGGCGGAACTCCCAGGCGAGCTCCGCCGGCAGCAGAGCCAGGGCTTTCAGCACAATATCGTAACCCTTTTTGGGCACCGCCCGGCCCACCGAGGCGATGATAACCGGCTTTGCGCTATCGCTCCCGTCTCTTGCCGGACCATCCCGGCCGGGCGGGGGGGGGAAACGCTCAAGGTCAAGGCCGTGATAGGCCAGCTCGATGTCGTCTTTCCGGCCCGGCGGCATCAGGCCAGCCAAGTGCTCATAGCCAAAGCGGGTGCAGGTGACCCCCCAGAGCGCCCGGCTGAGTTTTTCGCGTTTCTCCCACTCCCCGGTCTGCCAGATATCCTTGGCATGGGCCGAATAGCTCCAGGCGCCACCGGTGAGCTGGGCCGCGTAGTCGGCGACCGAGGCCGGTGTGTGGAGAAAATGAGCGTGGATGCGGCGAACCTCTTCGGGCAGCTCAAAGGCCAGAACCAGCCCCTGGCCAAAACGCCGCGCCCGGTTGGGCGTAAAATCCTTCAAAAGGTGCCGAAGGAAGAGGTTGCGAACCGCGCGGTAGTTTTCACGCCGCCGCACCCCCCACCAGGCCCGCAAGACCCGGAAGGGTTCGCGATAAAGATATTCGGGCAGATAGCTGACCGGGGCTTCGATCTCATCATGGACCGGGTGGCGGGCCTTGTCGGTGGGGTGGCGCATCGAGATCAGCAAAAGCGGCTGGCCGGCCAGCTCCAGCCCACGCAACTCCTGGGCGATGAAGGTCTCGCTGAGGCGGGGATAGCCCTTGAGCACAACCGCGACGGGCGGGCGGCGTTTTGTCATGGTCTTCATTCCGAAACTTAAGCCTGACTGGCCCGCCGAGGCGGCGGTCAGCTGGCGCCAAGGGCGGCCTGGTCTTCTCCGTCCTCGCCCGCATCGGTTTTGCGCGCCCGGTGCAGCCAGGGTCTGACCTGCTCCCGCACGACATCGAAACCGGACAGCAACTCATTGCCATATCCCGCTTCGGAGGGTTTTTGCTGGGTCATCAGGGCCCTGAGTTCGTCGGCCATCCTGGCCGGATCGCGCGGGCCGATCCCGGCCTCGACCGGATCGATCAACATGCGGACAAGCCCCAGCCTGGCGGCCTTGTCGGCGCGTAAATACTGTTCCTTGCGCGGCACCATGCGGGGGACGATCAATGTCGGCTTGTCCAGGGTGAGCGCCTCGCAGAAGGTGTTGTAGCCGCCCATGGCGATCACCGCCTCGGCCCGTGCCATCAGTTGCTCGACGCGGGTATGAAAGACAATCACATCGACATTTTCGAGCGCCGCCGCCCGGGCCTGGAATTCGACCTGATGCTCCGCCGACATGAACGGCCCCAGCACCAGAAGCGCCGGCAGGGGCAGGTTTTTCTGGGTTTCGTAGGTGGACAGCACCCAGTCGATCAGCCCCTCGCCATCGCCGCCGCCACCCGTGGTCACCAGCACGAAGGGTTCGCTGGCGATCTGGGGCCAGTGTTCCAGCGGCTCGGGCTCGGGCAGGGTCCGGGGCAGATAACCGGTAAACACGGTTTTGTCGCGCACCGCATCGCTGGGGTTCAGTCCGTCAAGGGGGTGATAGATGTCCTTGTGGCCGTAAATCCAGATATCATCGTATAGCGCCTCCAGCGCCGGCATGGCGTCTTTGCGCTCCCATTCGGGCGCCAGCAGTTCGGGCTCGTCGAGCACATCGCGCAAGCCCAGCACCAGCCGGGTGCGGCGCTGTTTGAGCATGTGCAGGGTGTTTTCGATCTCGCCCCCCAGGCCCAGCGGCTCCTTGTCGACGATGAAGATGTCGGGATCGAAGACATCGGCGGTGTGCTGAATAATCGATTCGCGAATGCGCACGGTGTCATCGATATCGATGTAAAGGCTGAGCGAGGTATAGTTGCCGCTGCGCAGCTTGATGACGCCGGGAATGCGCACGAAATCGACCCGGGCGCGAAAATCGAACGACCCGATAATCGGCGAGCCGGTGAGGATCAGCACCGACAATTTCTGGTAGGCGCCCACCAGCGCATGGGCGATGGCCCGGCAGCGGCGCAAATGCCCCAGCCCGAACGTATCATGGCTATAGATGAGGATACGAGACCCTCGATCGTTCGCGATCATCGGCCTAACCACCTGATGCTGAGTGCAGGATTTCCGTCAACTCGTCGCCATTTTCGGCTGCCCCCTGACAACCGCCCGGCCCGTCGTTGTTCCCCCAATCCGGGCCCCGGTCCGGTAGGATAACAAATCTTGGCGCAATCAAAAAGACAGGATCGGCAAGGGTGGCTTTTTCCTTGCCCTACCGCAAGACCCCGCGCCGGGACAATTGCTTTGACCCGGCCAGGACCCTCATGTCTAATCGCAATAACGAGCAGGTCCGATCGGTCGAAAGTTCTGTCTATTCATGGATAAAAATCTTTTTCGCTACATTTGGACCCATAGCCGCGCCGAACAGCTTCGGGTTCTGGTTGTGGTGCTCATATCGTTCCCGTTCATGTTTTTGGCCCTTGATCTGCCCAAGTCGATCGTCAACGGCCCCATTCAGGGCCAGGGCTTCGAGCAACCGGGCGCGGTAGCGACGTGGCTGGCTCTACACCTGCCGATCCCCGGCCCGCTGCAAGGCCGGTTCGGCCAAGAGGTGATGATATTCAGCGGTTTCGAGATGGAGCGGCTGGACTACCTGCTGGCGCTGAGCCTCTCCTTTCTCGCCCTTGTCTGCATCAACGGCCTGTTCAAATTCTATATCAATTCCTACAAGGGCCGCATGGGCGAACGCATGTTGCGGCGCCTTCGCTACCAGTTGGTCGATCGGCTTTTGCGCTTCCCCATCCACCATTTCCGCAAAGTCCGCTCTTCGGAAATCGCCACCATGGTGAAGGACGAAGTCGAGCCGCTGGGCGGCTTCATCGGCGATGCCTTTGTTTCGCCGGTGTTTCTCGGCGGTCAGGCGGCGGTGGCGCTCATCTTCATCATGATCCAGGACTATATGCTCGGGGGATTCGCGGCCGCCATCATTCTGATCCAGAGTTTTCTCATACCGCGCCTTCGCCGCCGGCTGCTGCAACTGGGCAAGGAACGCCAGCTGACCGCGCGCGAGCTGGCCGGTCGGGTCGGCGAAATCGTCGATGGCGTGGTGGAGGTGCACATCAACGATACCTCCAACTACGAGCGGGCGGACATTACCCGGCAGCTGGGCCGAATTTTCTGGATCCGCTACGAGATCTTCCAGCGCAAGTTCTTCATCAAATTTCTCAACAACTTTCTGGCCCAGGTCACGCCCTTTGTCTTCTATCTTCTCGGGGGTTACCTCGCCATTCGCGGCACTCTCGATATCGGCCAGCTCGTCGCCGTCATCGCCGCCTACAAGGACCTGCCCTCCCCCATCAAGGAGCTGATCGACTGGGATCAGCGCCGTCTCGATGTGCAGATCAAATATGATCAGGTCGTCGACCAGTTCGCGCCTGAAGGCATGTTCCCGGTTGAACTTCAAAAACCAATTCGGGGCCCGATCGATCCCCTTACCGGCGAGGTCAAGGCGCAGCGTTTGAATGTGCTCGACGAATTCGGTTCGAAGCTTGTCGAAAACGCCAGCTTCTCCTTCGATATCGGTGAGTTTGTCGGCGTGACGGGACCGATCAATTCCGGTGGGGAATCGGTCTCCGAGACTCTGGCGCGGCTGCATGCTCCCAGCTCCGGGCGGCTCACCATCGGCGGCAAGGATATCGGCGAGCTGCCCGAAGCGATTACCGGCCGGCGGATGGCCTATGTCGGCCCCGAGGTCTATCTTCAACCCAAATCGGTGGCCGAGAACCTGCTCTATGGCCTCCGCCATGTGCCGATGGATGCAAGTGCGCGCAACGAAGCTGGGGCCATCGAGCGCCAGCGCCGGGTCGACGAAGCGGCGCGGGCCGGCAATCTGACCCTTGACCCCGACGCCGAATGGACCGACTACGGCTCGGCCGGCGCCGCCGACAAAGAGGAAGTCTACGAGCGGATCATCGAGGCTCTTAACGTTGTGGGTCTGGATGAAGATATCTACGAGTTCGGTCTCAGGGGGACGATCGATCCGACGGAAAAACCGGAGTTGGCGGCTCAAATCGTCCGGGTCCGCCAGGCGCTGCGGAGCCGTATCGGCTCATCGCAACTCTCCCAGCTCGTCGCCCCCTTCGACCTGGCCACCTATAACAGGCAGGCCACGATTGGCGAAAACCTGCTGTTCGGCACCCCGGTCGGCGCAACGTTTGCGACCGAGAACCTGGCGACCAATCCTTACATTCTCAAAGTTCTCGATCTGGTGGCCCTGCACGGGCCGCTTTTGGAAATGGGCCAGCGCATCGCCGCCACCGTGGTGGAGCTCTTCGCCGATCTGCCGCCCGATCACCCGTTTTTCGAGCAGGTCAGTTTCATGTCCGCCGACGACCTGCCGGACTACGATGCGGTGGTGAAACGCACTTCGGCGTCCAGCCTGGCCAATGCCAGCGACGAGGACAAGGCCAAACTGCTTGCCCTGCCGTTTTCCTATGTCGAGCCGCGCCACCGCCTTGGCCTGCTCGACGAGGACCTCGAAAAGCAGATCGTCGCCGCGCGCCGAAATTTCCGCGAACACCTGCCGCCCGCCGATGCCGACGCCATCGAATTCTACGACGCCGACCGCTACAACACCGCCTCCAGCCTCAAGGACAACATTCTGCTGGGCCGTGTCGCTTATGGCATCGCCGAGGCCAATGAGCGGGTTGGCGGCGCCATTTTGGAAGTCCTTAAAGAACTTGACCTGGTATCATCGGTGTTCGAGGTCGGCCTGCAGTTCAATGTCGGCACCGGCGGCAAACGGCTCAACCAGAACCAGCGCCAGCAAATCGGCCTGGCGCGGGCGCTGCTCAAACGCCCCGACCTGATTGTCGTCAACCGCGCTCTGGCCGGCCTGGACGATGTGAACCAGCTTCGGCACATTCGCGCAATCAAGACCGCCTTGCGCGCCGATGGCCGCCACATTGGCCTCTTCTGGGTTCTCAGCCGCGATGAACTGGCCGGCGAATTCGAAACCGTGCTGGAGTTCGACCAGGGCCGCATGGTTCGCCAGTACGCCCCCCAGCCCGCAACCGAGGCTGCCCGGGCCGGAGCGGAGAAATGACAGAACACCCCGGCGCCGCGCCCCTTTCGCCAACGGCTCGCTTGAGCCAAAGGAGGAACTTATGAAACTGGAAGACGAGGTTGAACTCCTTCGCCGTATTCCGCTCTTTGCCAAGCTCGAACCCTCGCGACTGAAGCTGCTGGCGTTTACCTCCGAACGGATGGCCTTCGAGCCGGGGCAGGACATGTTTCACCAAGGTGACATTGGCGATGCCGCCTATCTGATCCTGTCCGGGGAAGCCGATGTGCTGGTCGACACGCCGTCGGGGCCGATTACCGTCGCCTCGGTCGGCAAGAACGCCCTGGTCGGCGAGATTTCCATTTTGTGCGACGCCCCGCGCAACGCCACCGTTCGCCCCACGGCCAAGCTCGATGCGCTGAAAATAAAAAAGGAACATTTTTTGCGCCTCATTACCGAGTTCCCTGAAATGGCCATCGAGGTCATGCGCGTCCTTGCCAACCGGGTTTCGGCGACCAATGAGGAACTGAGCGCCGCCAAGCGGCAATTGCGCGAATTGGCGGGATAAACACCCCAATCCCGCTGGACAAGTCGCCGGCGCGCGCCCATGTGAGGACGTAAACCAGACGCGACAACCCAAAGGGTCCGGACATGTCAGCCAAGCAATCCATCCAGGCCTCAGATACCTTCAATCCAGCACCGGTGCTGGCCTGGCTGGGCCACGAGGGCTATCTCGTCGCCGACACCAAGACATTCATCGCCCAGTTTGCCGAACGGGTTCGCGCCTCGGGTCTGCCCATCGACCGCATGACCGTCAGCATTCCCATCCTTCACCCCCAGATTGCCGGCCATTCCTATCTGTGGGTCCACGGCGAGGAGATCATCGACCGCACTTTCCCCGCCACCGCCGAAACCATGCGCATGATGGAAGCCAGCCCGATCAGGGCCGCCTATCAAGAGGGCAAGAACACCCGGTACCGCATCCCGCCCGAACCGGCCGGCGGCGAGTTCGTCATCTATGCCGATCTGCGCGCCGAGGGCTATACCGATCATGGCACCTATGCGGTCCGGTTTTCCGACGGCACTTTCAAGGCGGTGACCATCGCGACCAGGCACCCCGAAGGATTTCACGATGCCGATCTGGATATCTTCAGCGATCTGATGACACCGCTGGCGCCGCTGCTGGAGATCCGCACCCTGAAACTGATGTCCCGGGCGCTTCTGGACGTCTATATCGGCCCCACCGCCGGCGCCCGGGTCCTCAGGGGCGAAATTCACCGCGGCGAGGGCGAAGTCATTCAGTCGGTGATCTGGTTTTCCGATTTGCGCAATTCAACGCAAACCTCCAGTGAGCTCGGGGGCCGGGAAATGGTTGCCCATCTCAACGCCTTCTTCGCCATCGTTACCGATGTGATCGAGGAGCACGGCGGCGAAGTGCTGAAATTCATCGGCGATTCGGTCCTGGCGATCTTCCCGTGCCAGAGCATCGAGGAGGTCGGCTGCATGTCCTCCCATCAGGCCGAGATGGCGGCGCGCGATGCCATCGACCGCGCCGCCAAATACAATGTCACCGCCGAAGCCGCCGGCCGGTTGCGAATCGATTTTGGCATCGCCCTTCACATCGGTGAGGTTTTTTACGGCAATGTTGGCGGCCAGTCCCGGCTGGACTTCACCGTCATCGGCCCGGCGGTCAACCTTGCCGCCCGCATCGAAAGCATCACCAGGGAGACCCAGCACCCGCTGCTGGTATCCGAGCAATTTGCGCAGATCAGCACATCGCAATTCGCCGAGGTCGGCAGTTTCCGCTTCCACGGCGTTGACGGGTGGACAAAGGTCCTGGCCCCGGCGGAGATCGCAGGCATGAAGGGCAGTCGCGCCGCGGCAACGGCGCCCGCTTGAAAAATTTACCGGCAATCGTGCCTTCCGGCACTCATATCATTGCCGTAGCCATCCGATGGGATAAACTGCCGCCTCGATGTGTTCGAGCCCGGCCAAAACACCAACCCGGGACACCGGACCAGAAGTAACGACAAACCCAACAGCCAAGGTTTCCAGCCATGTCATATTTTCGCACCAAACTGGCCCCCGCGGCCATCGCCGCAACATTGACCCTCACCGTTTTGGCCGCCAGCGCCATCACCATGGGGCAAAGCCAGCCCGCCAGGGCTCAGGCCCAGCCTCTGGAACTTGGTCAGCTTGACTGTACCGTCGTGCCCGGCAGCCGGCGCAACCTCATTATCTCGTCGACGGCCCTGGTCGACTGCACCTTCCGTCCCGCCACCGGCGCGGCGACCCGCTATCAGGGCGAAACCGGCATCGGTCTTGGCATCGATCTTTCGACCAAGACCGACGACCGCTTCAGTTTTCTGGTACTGACCGCCCAGTCCACGACGCCGGATTTCGACCGTCATCCGCTGACGGGGCGGTATTACGGCGCCGAAGCCACGGTTTCGCTTGGTGCCGGCGTTGGCGCCAAGGTGCTGGTCGGCGGCTCCAACCGGCAATTCACCCTGGCGCCCATTGGCGGCCAGACAACCATGGGCACCGGGATCAGCGCCGGGGCGGGTTATCTTTATCTCGAACCGGCTCGTTAAAGCATGTCGCGAGTCATTCTGGTTCGCGACATGCTTTAGGTTCTTGTTTCACGCATGTCTTTTTTCCCAAAACCGGTTCCCACTTTTGGGAGACAGGCTTTAAGCGCAAAACACCGGGGCGCTTACGCCCAGTTGATATCGCCGCCGGCCATGGCCTTTTCGCCGGCGGCGCGGATGGCGGCGATGTTGGCCCCGTAGTCGCCCTTGAAAACGGCTGAGCCCGCAACCAGAACATCGGCGCCGGCGCGGGTACAGACCGGCGCCGTTTTGGGGCTGATGCCGCCGTCGATTTCAAGGCGGATATCGCGGGCGCCGATCATCTGCCGAACCGTGGCGATTTTTGACGCCATGGCGCCGATGAACGACTGGCCGCCAAAACCGGGGTTGACGGTCATCACCAGCACCAGATCGACCAGATCGATGACCTCGGCGATGGCGCTTGCCGGAGTGGCCGGGTTCAGCGCCACGCCGGCGCGTTTGCCGTGGTCGCGGATAAGACCCAAGGTACGGTGAAGGTGCGGGCCCGCCTCGGCATGAACGGTGATGATATCGGCCCCCGCGCGTGCGAAATCGCCAATATAACTATCGACCGGCGATATCATCAGATGCACGTCGAGCACCTTGTCGGTCAGCGGCCGCAGCGCTGCGACAACACTCGGCCCAAAGGTGATATTGGGCACAAAATGCCCGTCCATCACATCGACATGGATCCAGTCCGCCCCCGCCGCCTCGACGGCGGCGATCTCCTCGCCCAATCGAGAAAAATCGGCGGCGAGAATGGACGGTGCGATGAGCAGTTCGGCCATGGGGTTTGATCCCGGCATAAAGGAAAACTGTAGCTGCCTTAGCCGAAGCGGCCTTCGGGCGCAATCATCGCAGGCAGCTCTTACTCGCCATAGGGCACCCAGATGTTTTTGACCTCGGTGGCCGCACGCAAGAATTCACGGCCCTCGGCTTGCGCCGTATCGCGCCAGTCGCGCTGCAACCCCTGTCCGGTCCACACCCGTTTCAGATTGCCCGCCGAGGCGGCCTCAAGGCCCGCGCACCCTTCCCTCGGCCCCCAGTACCACAACGCATCGACGCCATCGTGTTCGGCCAGGGTTTTGGCAAGGGGCTCGCGTGTCCCGGTAACGATGTTGACCACGCCGCCGGGCACGTCGGAGGTATCGAGCACCTGATAAAAATCGGTGGCCGACAGCGGATGGCGCTCCGAGGGCACCACCACCACCCGGTTGCCCGCCGCCACGGCGGGCGCCACCAAAGACACCAGAGCCAGCAGCGGCGCCTCGTCGGGGCAGACAATGCCCATCACCCCGATAGGCTCGTTCATCGCCAGCGCCACACCGCGCATCGGCGGCGAATGGACCTGACCGTCATACTTGTCGGCATAGGCAGCGTAAGTGAACAGCCGCGACACCGAGGCCTCGACCTCCGCCGCTGCCGCTTTGGCGCCGGCGCCGGTCATGGCCCGCAATCGGGAGGCGAATTCCCCGGCCCGCGCGGCGAGGTTCTCGGCGACATAATAAAGGATCTGGGCTTTGAGATGCCCGGTGGTCCGCGACCAGCTTTCCGCCTTGACCGCCGCTTCGACAGCATTGCGGATATCCTTGCGGTTGCCCGTCCCGACCTCGGCCAGCACCGTGCCGTCGGGGGCAGGCACGGCTTGCGAATAGCCGCTGTCGGGCCGGGCCTGTTTGCCGCCAATATACATCTTGGCGGTGCGGTCGACCGCCGGCAGACCGGACCCAGGGGCGGGGGGCTTGGCTTCGGGCAGGGCCGGCAAGGCTTCGCGGGGTTTGAGCGCCGCCTCGAAGGCGGGCCGCAGATATTCCGCCATCCCCTCGCGCCCGCCTTCGCGGCCAAAGCCCGAGGACCGCACCCCGCCAAAACCGGCGGCGGCATCGAGCTGGTTGGTGCAATTGACCCACACCACCCCGGCTTTGAGTTTCGGCGCGATGTCGAGAGCCAGATTGATGCTCTCGGTCCACACGCTGGCGGCGAGGCCATAGACTGTGTTGTTGGCGATCTGAACCGCCTCGGTCGGGGTGCGGAAACTCATCGCCGCCAGCACGGGGCCAAAGATTTCCACCTGGGCCACGGTCGAGGACGGGGTGACGCCGGTCAAAAGTGTCGGCGGGTAATAACAGCCCGTCTTGGGAATGCCCCCCGATGGTTGCCAGATCTCGCACCCCTCCGCGCCGCCCTTTTGCACCAGCGCCTCGATCCGGTCGCGCTGAATGGGGTGGACGATGGCGCCGATATCGATGGCCTTGTCGAGCGGATCGCCAACGCGCAAATGCTCCATCCGGGCTTTGAGCTTGGCGATCATTCGGGTCTCGATGCCCTCGGCCATCAAAAGCCGCGAGCCGGCGCAGCACACCTGGCCCTGATTGAACCAGATGGCGTCAACCACCCCTTCCACGGCACTGTCCAGATCGGCGTCGTCGAAAACGATGAAGGGCGATTTGCCGCCCAGCTCAAGCGTCAGCCGCTTGGATTGGCCCGCCGTGGCTTTACGGATCAGTCGGCCCACTTCAGTCGAGCCGGTAAAGGCCACCTTGGCAATGCCCTGGTGGGCGGCGAGCGCCGCACCGGTGGCCCCTTCGCCGGTGACAATATTCAGCACCCCGGCGGGCAGTCCGGCCTCTTCGGCGATCTCGGCGAAAAGTAAAGCCGTCAGGGGGGTATATTCCGCCGGTTTCAGCACCACGGTGTTGCCCGCCGCCAGCGCCGGGGCGATTTTCCACGACGCCATCAGCAGGGGGAAATTCCACGGAATGATCTGGCCGACGACGCCCAATGGCTCGTGGCCGGGGAATTCGGCATCCAGAATCTGCGCCCAGCCGGCATGATGATAAAAATGCCGCGCCACCAGGGGCACATCGATATCGCGGGTCTCGCGCACCGGCTTGCCGTTGTCCAGGCTCTCGACCACGGCCAGAAGCCGGGCGTGTTTTTGAACCAGCCGGGCCAGGGCATAAAGATAGCGCGCCCGCGCGTGGCCGGGCAGCGCCGCCCAGCCGGGCGCCGCCTTGGCCGCCGCCGAAACCGCCGCATCGACATCGGCCCCGCCGGCGAGCGCCGCCGTGGCGATGGTCTCGCCGGTCGCCGGGCTGGCGACCTCAAAGCTGCCGCCGTCCCTGGGCGCCACCCAACTGCCGCCGATATATAGCCCAAAACCTCCGGCGTGGCGGGCCAGCCAGGCATCGGCCTGGTCGCGGGCCTCGGGCGCGGGGCCGTAACCCATGGTCTCCATAAGGGTTTCGATGCTCATTATATCAACTCATGGGGTGGCGGTTGGCGGCGGAGTAGCGGCCGGTGACGTGGGTCTCGAGCTGGCGTTCGATGTCGCCCAGAAGGCTGGAGGCGCCAAAGCGGAAAAGTTGCGGCTCCAGCCAGTCGCGGCCCAGCTCTTCCTTCATCAGGGCGAGGTAAAGAGTTGCGTCTTTCGCCACCGAAATGCCGCCGGCGGGCTTAAAACCGATTTTGTGGCCGGTGCGGGTCCCGTAGTCGCGGATCATGCGGACCATGACGAGGCTCACCGGCAAGGTGGCGTTGACCGGCTCCTTGCCGGTCGAGGTCTTGATGAAATCGGCCCCGGCCATCATGCAGACCATCGATGCCCTGGCGACATTGCGTAAAGTCCCGAGCTCGCCGGTGGCCAGAATGGTTTTCATGTGGGCCGGCCCGCACGCCGCGCGCATGGCTTTGACCTCGTCGTAAAGCGCCTGCCAGTTGCCGGCGAGGGCATGGCGCCGCGAGATGACGATATCAATCTCCGCCGCCCCGGCTTCAACCGACATCTCGATTTCCGCCAAGCGCAAGCGGAACGGAGTGAGCCCGGCGGGAAAGCCGGTGGACACGGCCGCGACCGGGATACCGGAGCCCGCCAGCGCCTCGACCGCCGTTTCCACCATCTCGTGATAAACGCACACCGCGCCCACGGTCAGTCCCAGATGGGCGACCCCGAGCGCTTCGAGCACATCGCCGCGCACCGGCATCTTCGCCTTGGCGCACAGGCGCCTGACCCTTGCCGGGGTATCGTCGCCCGAAAGCGTGGTCAGATCGATGCAGGTGATGGCTTTGAGCAGCCATGCCGCCTGCCAGTCCTTCTTGACGCTGCGCCGCCCCGGCAATGAAGCGCAACGGCGCTCGACGGCGGAAAGATTGACGTGGACGTCCTCGATCCAGCCGGCATCGAAGGCCACACCGGGATTGCGGCCCACCTCGGGGGATCGGCCCGCGACATGCAGCCGCGTGGTCTTCGCTCGTCCCGTATCGATACCCATGAATTTACCTTTCGCCCCACGCCGGGGCACCTTGCGCGCGGGGCGCCGACATACCCCGGTCCTCGTGGCGGTCAGCTATCGCCGCCGGTAGCCTCGGCGCGCCCGTTACCGATCTCGATCTGGCGCAGATAGGCTTTTACCGCTGCCTCCATGCCCATCTCAAGGGCATCCGCCGTGATCCCGTGTCCGATGGAAACCTCCTCGACGTAAGGGACAGCGGCGAGAAAGTCGGCCAGATTGTCCAGATTGAGATCATGGCCGGCATTGATGCCCAGCCCCGCCTCGTGCGCCGCCTCGGCCGTGGCGGCGAAACGGGCCAGCGAGGCTTTTTCCTGCCCCCGCTCGCAGGCCTGGTGGTAGGGGCCGGTGTAAAGCTCCACCCTTTGAGCGCCCACCCGCGCCGCCGCCCGCGCCGCTTCGGGCTCGTCGTCGATAAAGAGCGCCACCCGCATGCCCTGCTGGTGCAGCTTTGAGACGATGGGCGTCAGCAGGGCGGCGCTTTGCGGGAACGGCCAGCCGTGATCCGAGGTCGCCTGCCCGGGCTCGTCGGGCACCAGGGTCACCTGGTCGGGCACGGTATTGCGCACCAAAGACAAAAACTCTTCCGTCGGGTAGCCCTCGATGTTGAATTCGACCGAGCCGGAGTATTCGCCGCGGATCAGTGCCGCAAGGTCGGTGATATCGCTGGGCCGGATATGGCGCTCGTCGGGGCGCGGGTGCACGGTGATCCCAGCCGCGCCGGCATCAATGGCAACCCGTGCCATGGCAACGACGCTTGGGTAGCCAACATCGCGCTGATTGCGCAAAAGGGCGATCTTGTTGAGATTGATGCTAAGGGCGGTGCGGATCATTGCGCGACTATAGGGAAGTTTGCGGCAGCTTCAAAAGGCAAATCGAGCTGCCCGCGGCCAATGGCACCCCCTACTTCCAATGATCGTCGACTGAAAGGATTTCGGTAAAACCGCCAAGGGCAATTTCCATTTCCCTGGGCACGCCGATCATGTTGACCGATCCTTGACGCGGAAAGACGTTTTCTGTCTTGCCGCGAAAATTGTCCGGGTTGAACAGGGGCGGCACGTGCCAGAACAAACGATAATCGAGGTCGAAAATCCGCCCGATCAGCGCGGCGGATTTCTCCTGGCGCTCGTTTTCCACGTAAAGAACGGGACGAAACTTACCGATGGTCGCCTCGGCTCCGGCAACGACGTCGGTCTCCATGCCTTCAACATCGATCTTGATGAAATCACAAGCTCCGAGCGTCAACCGATCCAGCGGCATAACAGGCACATTTTCGCCCCAGCCCGCATCGACAAGCGACATGCCGCCGAAATTGCCCCCGGCGTCAAAATTCAACTCCGGCACCTTGATCATGCCCTCCTCACGGCCCGAGGCGGCATGAAGGGCCCGGACATTGGTCAGCCCGTTATTGGCGACGTTGGCGCACAACATCTGAAAGACGACCCGCTGCGGCTCCAGGGCGAGGACACTGCCGCCGGGCATCACCGATCTGGCCAGAGCGAGCGCGTGAACGCCAAGATTGGCGCCGATATCGACCGCCGTCATCCCCGGCCCGACGATCTGGCGAAAAAGCGCCGCCTCGGCTTCGGAGAACTCGCCATAAAGATCGAGCGCCCTGCCGATATAGTCGTCATTGACGAAATAGAGCATGCGCCCGTAGCGACATTGCCGGAGCCGCAGATTGCCCTGGTCGAACAGAACGCCATCATCGGCGGGGTCCGCCGGATCGGGTTCGGGGGGCAACTCGGGCGCCATCTTGTCTGCCGACGTTTCGATCCCCTCCAAGAGCCGGTCGCGGTGCCGGGCCGCCTCTGTCAGTCCGGGGTCGATTCCCAGGGCCCGCCGATAGCTTTCAAGGGCGCCGTCAATCTGGCCAAGGGCCTCCTGGGCGACGCCGAGACTGAAATGGCTCGCCGCCTGATTGGGCTCGATCGCCAGCGCCCGGTGGATGCTGGCCACGGCCTCCTCGGCCCGGTTCGCCCGGGTCAGAGCATCGCCCAGGCGGCGATGGCCTTGCGGAAAACGGGCATTGATCGCCAGCGCCCCGGCATAAGCTGCGGCCGCGTCGTCAAACCGCCCCAGCGCCGTCAGCGCCTCGCCAAGGAAAAAATGCCCCTCGACATGGTCGGCCCGGCGAGCAAGGCTTTTTTTCAAAAGCTGAGCGGCCTCTTCGTGCCGCTCCGCCTCCTGTGCCATGCGGCCGCGGATATAAAGCGCTATTGGCTGGCCCGGATCGATTTTGAGCGCATCGCGAAAGGCGGCTTCGGCCTTGTCAAGACGCCCGCCTTCGTGATGTTCGATGCCTTTAAGCAGAATCTGCTGCAGATTGGATGGCTTGGCCTTCATGTCCGGCGCCTTTTTTTCCAGACGGCTTTATCGCCGGCCGGTATTGCTTACCCTGGTTTCGAATCAGCCGCGCGCTAACAGTATAGGCTGGCGGTGTGGCAGAATGCCCGCGTCAAACCCCCCGGTGAGCACCCCATGACCCGCGCCGCCATCACCACCCACCTGATCCTGATCGCCGGTGCGGTGTTCCTGCTGACGCCGGTGGCGCTGATCATCCTGTCATCGACCCATTCAACCGCAACCCTGGTGGGCGAGGGCCCGCAACTGAGCTGGGGCGGGCGGGCGGTGGAAAACTACGCCAGGGTTTTTAACTTCGAGGCCGGTTTCACCAAGGGGGTGAGCTTGGCGGCGATGTTGAAGAACTCGGCCATTGTCGCGCTTGGCTCAGCGGTCCTGACCACGGTTTTTTCGCTGCTGACCGCCTATGCAATCGTCTTTTTCCGCCTGCGCGCCGCCAATTTCATCTTCTGGCTGGTGTTCCTCACGCTGCTGTTCCCGATCGAATCCCGCATCATTCCGACCTACGGCATCACCACCGAACTGGGCCTGATCAACACCCATCTGGGCATCATCCTGCCGACCCTATCCCTGGCGCTGGGCACCTTCTTCTTCCGTCAGTATTTCCTCACCATCCCCAAGGAATTTCTTGAAGCCGCCACCCTGGACGGCGCCGGGCCGGTGCGGTTTCTGATCGATTTTATCGTGCCGCTGTCTTTTGCCCGCGCCGGCGCTATCTTCACCATCGCGTTCATGATCGGCTGGAACCAGTATTTGTGGCCGCTGATGATCTCCACCGACGACAGCCTTTACACGTTAGTGCGCGGCATCCGCCTGATGGGCCAGGCTTCGGGCCCCGGCATGGCCCTGCTCACCATCACCATCCTGCCGCCGCTTGCCATGCTGATCGTCTTCCAGCGCTGGTTTTTCTCCGGGCTGGTGGAAAAACAGGGGCTGGATGAGTAGGTGAGGGTTTGATGGAATTGGCGCTTGGCAAAACGGGGGATGTTCGGCCAAGGCCTCTCACTCGTCATCGCCCGACTTGATCGGGCAATCCAGTAGCCAAGGCGCATGAAGATATTTCTGCCGACAAAGTTTACTGGATCATCCGGACAAGCCGGACGATGACGAAGGAGAGGGTGTGATTGTATAAAAAAAGATTACCTGTCCCCACTCCCCGCCAAATCCCGTGCCAATTGCCGTTTCTCCGCCAGCCCCGCCCCGCGCGCGATCTGAATGCGTTGCGCTTGCGGCGACCCGGCGCCGTGCATTGACTCGGTCAGATACCCCACCGCGTTGCGGCCCAACGTCAGGTTTTCGATCAGCCGCAAAATCCGCAAGCGGTCGGTCACGTCGGTGTTCTGCCGCCCCACCAGATATTTGCGGATCAGCGGTCCCGCTTCCGCGTGATCCAGGTCGGCTTCGGACGGCATGGTGACCATCAGCCCGCCGGCGATGTCCTGGGCCAGGCGGGCGATTTCGTAAGGAAAGCGGGTGACGTTCTGCTTGGCGACGTTGGCCTGCATGTCGTCGTTGATGTAGGCGCCCGAGGGCAGGGGTTTGGCCTCGTGGGCCGAGGCGAGCGCGCTTCCCGCGATGGTTTCGTTGAGGTGGACCATCTCCACCAGCTTGTCCTTGATATGGCTGGCGCGCTCGACGCCGTTCAGCTCCGCCGCTTCGGCCGCAGCGCCAACCAGGACATCGCCGACGCCGGTTTTGCAGATGTAGCTGCACCGGTGATAGGTGGTGAAGCGCTCGACCAGCGAGGCGGCGAAATCGGTCTCGCCATTCATGAAGACATGGGCGTGGGGCACGAACACGTTGTCGAAGACGATCATCGCCTCCTGGCCGCTGAATCTGGCATTGCCTTCATCCATGGTGCCGGGCTCAAGACAGCGGGTGTCGTTGGTCTGGCGGCCATAGATATAGGTGA
>UOEM01000052.1_pt1 | contig 25958 bp, 22 predicted proteins | sample 1988661 | NCBI WGS metagenome assembly UOEM01 (sample SAMEA4712195, study PRJEB27164) | hydrothermal vent metagenome | biome: marine basaltic hydrothermal vent biome; feature: marine hydrothermal vent; material: mineral | place: Pacific Ocean | collected 2011-06-14/2011-07-23 | depth 1719 m | reverse complement strand
CCGAAGCCCCGCCAAAACATTGCGGATCTTCTCTTCTGAAGAATAGGTTTGCCGGGTCTTGCGGCGGATGGTTTTGACCAGCCTGTCAGCCGAGGCTTTGCTGGCTCCGGATTTCTTGTTCATCTTCACTCCTTGACGGCTACGATGAACCAGAAATCCTCCGGTGTTCAAATCCCTAAATCTGTCCCACCGGGGCTGACGTCAGACAATCTGTCAACCCATCTGGGGGATAGAGTTTAATGAATCATGGAGTGGAATACATGAATTCTATTCAATAGCAATAAAAATACAATTCAAATAGCTATACCTACCCCAATCGAAGTGTAATTACTATAAGATACATATGTCGGGCATTCAATATTGGAGGCCGACATGAATAAATGCGTTGTTGTATTTTCCATGGCAATGGTGATCGTGGGGGGTTCATCTCCAGTCGCCGCGCATTTGGGTCCGAGCGAACTGAAGGTTACTCCCCAAACAAGCCGCATGGCCGAGGGAGCCCGGGCAATGGCGCCCATACCTCATATCGTTTTTTGCAAGTCTAACGCGTCCGAGTGTCGCAAGGGCGCGTCCACCGGCTGGGTTCCCATGAATGCGAGCCGTTGGAAAGATCTCAAAACGGTCAATGCCCGCTTCAACCGATACATCGAGCCGATATCGGATCAGTCCAATAGCGGTAAAATCGATGTGTGGACTATTGGGGAAAAACGTGGGGACTGCGAAGAATATGCGATTGCCAAGCGCTCCGAGCTGATCGCCCGCGGTTGGTCGCCCTCGTCAGTTCTCCTGGCGGTGGTGCTTGACACGCGCGGCGGCGGGCACGCCGTGGCTGTTGTGCGTACCGATCAGGGAGACTTCGTTCTCGACAATCTGACTTCCAATATCCGCACCTGGGATAAGACCGGCTACACCTGGATCAAGCAACAATCGTCAAAGAACCCGCGGGTTTGGGTGCGAATCGCCGAAGCGACGCAACCCGTTGCGCCAAAACCAAAACTCTCGATCAATGTTGTCGTACTCGATCAGCCGGCCTTAGATGCCTCCGACACCGGTTTGCGAGAGCCTGCTCTGTAGAGCTTTTTCAGCAAGAGTGGAGACCGCTTTTTTCGACTGTGAAATGCCAAACGTGCTCCAGGTGGTCAGGTTTGCCTCAGTGTCGCCCCGGTTTGCGGGCCGAACGCCCAGCTCTGGGCGCGAAGGTGGCCACGCACCATGTGCCGCCCTTGTGTTTTACTGTTGAACTGGCTGTCATTCTCGGACTAGATCGAAACCGGTCCAGGCGAGGCGCAAAATTCGGTCTCTTGGCGCGCCTCCAAGCGAGGTCAGACCCCGATGGCATGGCCTTTGTTATCATGAATGAAAAAGCCGCATGGCGCCCGCATGTGCCGCCAGGGCAGCGAATTTATGCGGTTGGCGACATTCATGGGATGTCGGAGTTGCTGGAAGATATTCTTTCGTATGTGCGCGCCGACCTCGCCGCAAGACCGCCGGCCGGAAAAGTCACACTTGTATTTCTGGGGGACTATGTCGATAGGGGTCCGGATTCAGCCAAGGTGCTTGCACGTTTGGCCGATTTGAAGATACCCGATGTTGATGTCAGATGCCTGATGGGCAACCATGAGGAATTGTTCCAGCAATTCCTCGATGAACCGATCGATATCTGGCCACACTGGCTGCTGCTTGGCGCCGTTGAGACGCTGGGGTCGTTTGGCGTTGCCGCCCCCCGGAATCGAGTTGACCGGGCCCAGATCCTGGCCGCGCGAAAGGCGCTGAGCGCCGAAATTTCCACCACTGTTGCGGGGTTTTTCGGCTCGCTACGCCTTTTCCACGTTGCAGGAGATTACCTGTTCGTGCATGCTGGACTAAAATCGAACGTTCCCCTTGAGCGTCAAGACGCTCGGGATCTGCTGTGGATCAGGCGAGAATTTCTCGATTCCGCAGAACCGTTCAGCCATTTTGTGATCCACGGGCACACGCCTACGCAATCGCCCGACGTGGCGGCGAACCGCATCGGTATCGATACCGGCGCGTATCTGACCGGAGTGTTGAGCTGTCTGGTTCTCGAGGCTGATCGTCGATGGGTTTTTCAATCGAACCGGCCGGACCTGACGCCGCTTTAACAGGCGGGATTTCCCCCCTTCACCGTCTTGCCTGCTTCGCTCTGCCACGCACGTATGCGCAGCGGTAGGTTATGCCAATTCGGTTCAGAAAATTCGTGGCCCGGAAGGCTATGCGCCGCCGCGGAGAATCACCCGCCGCTGGCCGGTGTCCCCACGGTCGCGGTCGCCACGGTATCGGGTGTCTCCAACGATGCCACCGCATTGAACGAGGTCATGGCACCGTCGGCTCCCGTGGGCGCGCGGGCGATTTCGATTTCGATCGTCTGCGCTATCTCCGGCTGGGTTTCACGGGTTGCATTAGCCACTTGCGCCAATGCGCTGCCGATCGCACCCGCGATTGGGTTGGCGCCAGTTTCGGGGGGTGTTGTAACCGCCGCCAGGTTGAGTGCCGCTGTTGCCACGGCCGCGCAATTGGTGCCGCCCACACACTCTGTCGCTATAAAGTCCGCGAGTTCCGCCGGCAAATTCTGCGGATCGGTATTTGCGTCTATGAGCGCTTGAATGCTCACCTCGAATTGCGCAACAGCTTGAGGATCGACTGTGCTGGCAGGTGTTTCGTCGAGATTATCCACGACCTCGACCGGGGCCGTCGTTTCACCATCCGTGCTTTGCGCCTGAACGGTGTCGACCGCGGCAATTTGGAAGACAAGAACCGTTGCGCCAATCACCGGCAACCACCCCTTCAAAACCCAAGAAAGAGGCGTCTTCACTACGTTTGAAAATACGTTCATTGTCCTGTCCCCGGCCCTGATCCCAATCGATCACGAAACAATCCGCGCCATCTTCATCAGCGCTCGCGCCCGTTACTCGGGAGCGCTACCATATTCTTTAGTTCACGGAACCAACTCCGCTCAGAGCCCAGCCTCTTAAGCTGCGCACCTTCTCATGCGTAACGGTAGTGTCAATATAAGTATCCTAACCCTAATTTTGGGTAGGATTACCATTGTTCTCGCGGAATGACAAGCAATCGAGGTAAATGGTAGTGGATCACCCTCGTCGTCCAAACCCTTGGAACCTGTCAACAACACACATGCCAAACCTAGAATACGTGTCAAGTGACCTGAAGGACAAGGGCTTTGGTTCAAAATCGACCGGCGCTGTCGGCGGACCCTTCGTTTTCCTGTGCCTGATCCTGATCTGGTCGCCCTTGCCACTGGCTTCAAATCGGCCAGCGATCTGGGGCGCGAATGCAATTCTCGTTGCGGTCCTGCTCATCTGGACAACTCTGTGGGGAAATTCCAGGCCTCGGGCCGGGGGCGTACCGCTCGGCCGAATCTGGTTTCCGGCGACAGCCTTTTTTGCCGTTGCAGGCTGGCTGGCGCTGCAAGCCCTGCCGTTCGCCCCTGCCGTCCTGATTCATCCTGCCTGGGATGAGGCGGCGCGGGTGTTGGGCGCGCCCATCGCCGGGTCGATCAGCGTGACGCCGGCCGATACTTTGATCATGCTGTTGAGATTTCTGACCTATGGCGCATTTTTCTGGTGTGCCCTGCAATTAACGCGATCGTGGCGCCGGGCGCTGTTGCTGGTCTATGTCTTTTTCGCCATGACCATCGTTTACGCGATCTATGGCCTGGTTCTCGATGCCATCCAGTCCACGACAATTCTGTGGTACGAAAAGTGGACCTATCTTGACGTGGTCACGGCGACGTTCGTGAACCGCAATGCGTTCGCAGCTTTCGCAGGAAGCGGATGCATAGCCGGCATAGCGTTGCTTTTCAGACGGATGCGAAACGCCAGGAGCAGATTTCCAGAAGACCGGATCAAGACATTCATCATGATGTCGTCCGAATTTATTTCGACCTCGGGCCTGATTATCGCCGGTGTGCTGGTGTTGTTCGTGGCGCTGGTTCTCACCGGTTCACGTGCCGGTCTGATATCGACGATGCTTGGTTTGGGAGTGTTCGTTATATTCGGTGCCGGCCGGCGCGCCGGTGGCGTCATGGCGGTCGTTTCAGGCCTGGCCGTGGTCGTGGTTCTGGCAACGGCCCTGGCTTTGAGCGGCGATCTCGTCGCCGGGCGATTTCTCAGCACTGCCGAAAACTGGGAAACTCGGCGTCTTCTGTTTGAAGGCACGATCAATGCGATCAACGACCGGCCGTTATTGGGCTATGGGGGGGGAAGTTTTATCGACGTTTTTGGCCTATACATGCCTGATGCGATTGGCAGCCAGTTTCAGTTCCGCCGCGCCCACAACACCTATCTTGAGCTGGCTCTGGAGTTGGGGGTTCCCATGGCCACCTTGCTGATCGGCGGCTTTTTGGCGCTTGGGGTACGGCTTTTCATTGGAGTCAGGCGCCGGCGCGACCGCTATTGGCTGCCGGCTTTGGCGCTCTCGGTCGGCTTTCTTTTTGCGGTGCACTCCTTGGTCGATTTTCCGTTGCAAATGCAGGCCAATACTTTCGTCTTTCTCGCCCTTCTGGCTGCTGGTGTCGCACAATCTTGGCGGCGTGACGAGTTGGCAGACAAACGGACCCGGGCGAAAATACCAAATTCGATTTCTGCATGAACTCGGTTCCTGCCGTGTCGGTCGGCAACATGAATCAGCAAAAATGTCGTTGCCGGCTGCTTTTACGTTAAGATCTGATGAACAAAGCGGGATTGGAGGGGCAAGAAGCAGAACCGGCAAATTCTGTCGACAACTTGGCGAGGTTCGTCGTACACAGGACGCTTGATACTCCTGCCTGACGCAGTTTCTGTTTCCTCTACAGGGCGATGCGCGTGGTTTAAAGGGGGTGGAGCCCGCTAGAGCGTTTTCTGTTCTGACTGAATTCGGCACCGGCCCGCTCCCCCGCCCGGCCACCCACAGGATACAATCTCATGGGTGGCCGGGTGGGGGAGCGGGCCGGTGCCGTGGACGCGAAATATGCTCTAGTTCACCGGAGCACTACCAGCGGTATTGGCCCTTGACTCATGCAAGCAGAGAAATCCGTTGCGTTTCCACAGACTTACAATCCTCAGCGAGGATAGATCGCCAATACCGCTGGTATGAATTGGTGGTGCGTGAAATTCCATGACAAACGGTGGCTGATATAGAAGCGCTCCAGCAACAGAGCCCGAAGAGTGACTTCGACATGATCGATCTTCGGGCGATCATCGATATAGTGTTCCGGCAAAAACGGGTCATCGCCGGAACTATTTTCACGCTTATCGCCTTATCCGTCCTGGTGACCAGCCAATTGACCCCTTATTACACCGGGCGGGCCTTGCTTCTGATCGATCCACGCCAATCGCGGGTGGTGAATATCGATGAAGTCATGTCCGGCCTGCCGACCAATTCGGCAACCGTCGACAGTGAAGTGGAAGTCATCAAATCGGATCGCGTGGCGATCGATGTCATCCAAAAGCTTGATCTTCTCGTCGCCGAGGATTTCACCGCGTCAAAATCACCAATTGACTGGGTCCGCCAGGTGATCGGTTTTCCAGCGGAGGAGACCGAAGACCAACCGGGCTCGACCGCTGCTCTGGTGCGGGCGCTGAGTATCTTTCGGGATCGCCTTTCCGTCCGCCGCCGCGGCCTCACTTACGTCATAGAGATCACCTTCACCTCCAAAGATCCAACCATGGCCGCCAAGGTGGTCAATGCGGTGAGCCAGGCGTATTTGCGCCAACAGACCGAGGGCAAGCTCGAAGTCAACCAGCGCGCCGCCGATCTCTTGCGGGAAAGGCTGTTGGCGCTTTCGCTGCAACTTGCCGAATCGGAGGCCGCCGTCGATGAATTCATGCAGAACCAGGTCGATGTCGCTCTGCTTGACCAATCGTCCCAGGATTTCGATTCTGCGATGCTGTTATGGAAAAAAGCCCGCCAGGATGCCGAGCAGACCGACGCACTCTACCAGGACGTCCGCAAGCAGGTTGCCTCCGGCGATATTTTGTCCGCCGCGTCTTTGCTGAATTCTCGCGGCATCAACGATCTGATTGCCGTGCAGAAAGACTTGGCGGCAAGGGAAGGAAAACTGCGGGCGCAAGCCGGTGGGCAGGGCCAGGACCTTTTCGATCTGCAGAACGAATTGCGTACCATCACCTCGCGCATCCAGGAAGAAGTGGCGACTGAAAACGACCGTCTGCGGTTGCGTGTCGCCCAGGTTGAGGAACGGCGCAAGGCGGCCCGGGAAAACGTCCGCGAGCTGGCGGCTCAAAACCGCGAATCGAGCGGCGTGGCGCTCGTATTGTGGAAGCTTCAGCAGAACACCGAAGCCACCCGCGTGCTCTACGAAACCTTCCTGTCGCGATTGCGCCAGACCGAGCAGTTGCAAAGTGTGCAATTTGCCGACTCGCGGGTGATTTCGGCGGCGTTGCCGCCGATAGAACCGTCATACCCTCGCACGGGCCTGATCTACATTCTAACGGTTCTGATCAGTACCGGGATTGGTGTCGGGGTCGGTTTTGCGCGCGACTATTTCGCTCAGGACGTCCATGGCGAAAGCCAGCTTGAGCAGGCCCTGGGCATCCCGGTGGTGTCCAGCATTCCGCTGGTCGTGCCCGCCGGCCGGACATCGGCCGCCAACAGCTTTGACCCCGGCGTGATCGACATGGGTGTGGACCATCCGTTGAGCGTGTTCGCAGAATCGGTGCGGCGCGCCCGGATCGGTTTGGAACTGGCGGTGCAAGACGGGCGACCGGCGGGGCGCAAACAAAGTCTGTGCGTCATGATCGCCGCCGCCCTTTCCGGCGAAGGCAAGTCCACCCTTGCGGTACTTCTGGCGCGATCATGGGCCCAGTCCGGAAAAAAAGTCGCCCTGATCGACTTTGATTTCCGGCGCCCGCATATCCACCGGCTGCTTGGCGGTACGCCCACCCCTTTGAGCAAAGCGGCAAATCAGCCCGACCGGGCCAGAGGAAGTGCCTATTCTCAGGAATTTCTGGATGATCCCAAGTCAACGGTGAAGTATATCCACGCCAGGAGCCAGCTTGGGGCATCGGAGGCCGATTTTGGTATCACCGAGGATCCCATTCGGTGCCTTATCGAAGACCTCAAGCGGCGCTTCGACATCATTGTGATAGATGTTCCGCCACTTCTGCCCGTTATCGATGCGCGGCTGGTCCTGCCAAGTGTCGATGTCACGCTGTTTGTGGTTCGCGCCCACTCGACGACATATTCTAAAATTGGAAGGGCTTTACGTGATATACGCCAGGGCGGCAAACCGGTTGTCGCCGTCCTGAACGGCGTCAAGGCCGGGCAATCCTCCTATTATGGCTACGACGCCTACAGGGGCGCCTATGAACAAGCCTATGACCGGGACCAAGCCGACGAGACCAGGAGCAAGCCGGTATTGCTGAAATCCTCCTGAACGAAGGCCGTGCGATGGCGCACGGATAGGCGCCCCCGCACTTCAGATATGGGATAGATGGGTTGGGCAGTTTCCTGGCGATGATATGGCGTTTCGGCCTGGCCGGTGCACTGTTCGTCGGCGCTGGCCTGCTTTTATGGTCGCAATGGCTGGCAGCCGAAGCCGTTGCAGCCCGCGGCCAGGTTATGAATCCGGTATCGGGCGGCGTCATCGGCGCCCTGGATTTCAACCCGCTGGCGCACCGGCTGGTGTTTGAGGAGTTTGCGCTTGGGTTGGCCGCCAACGCCCTTGCTCTTTCCAAGGCAGGCCGGTACCGCCCGGCCACGGAGCAGGGCAAACGTGCCCGAAAGGTCTTCGAGGCGGCGATATCGAGGGCCCCGATCGCTCCGGGGGCCTGGGCTGAGCTGGCACGGGCAAATCTGCAAATCGAAGGCGCGACGCGCATAACGACCGCCGCCCTGGCGCGTTCCTATGCAACAGGGCCGCGCCAGGGATGGATTGCGCCACGGCGCGTCGAGCTGGCGCTTTTGACATGGGGGGTGCTGGCGCCGGACACCCGTGCGGTCACCGCCAGGGAAATCGCTGAAATGGTGACCACGGTGCCCGGCGCGCGTGCCTTGGCGAAGATCTATCTGGATTTGCGTCCCGTGTCGCTGCGCGCTCCGATGGAATCGGCTTTGAAAACCGCGCCCGTCATCAACCAGCGGCGCTTCCTGCGAGCCATCAGGTATCTGAATACCCGCTAGTTAAAATATCCGATTCGTATTCGAAAGCCAGTTTGCACGGATGTACTGCCAGATGTTTTCGACCGGGTTCAGTTCTGGTGAACGCGACGGCAGCAGGATGATGGTGAGGTTTTTCGGGACATCGGGTTTGCCGGTTGTATGCCATCCGGCCCCGTCCATCAAAACGACGCCATGGGCTTTGTGCGCCACATGGTGGCTGATCTCATCGAGATGCTATCCAGCATGGCTTGGGTATTGGCCCAAGGCAGCATGAGCGCCGCGCCAACGCCTCGTTTGGGGCAAATCGCACCGAAGAGATAGGCGTTTTTGTATCGCTGGTCTTCTGGCTGGCGTGGTCGGGTTCCTTTTCTGGCCCGGAGCCGCGCCTGACCGTTCTTCTGGCCGATACGCGCTTCATCCCCCGGGTCAAGCCCGAGGGCAGGCTCTGGAACCAGATCTCGACCATTTTTCCTTTCGCAATATCCGCTATATGTGCGGCAAGTGTATTGGCGAAGTTTCCCCGGTCAAGCCAAGGACAAGCTTTTGAAAGCCTCAATGACCCGGGCGTCCTGCTTGGGGTGCCGCGGGCGGGCGCTCATGTTGGAAAAGCCCATGGCGGCAAGCCGTTTGGAGATGGTGCGCTCGTTGCAGGCGACACCAAACCGCTCTTCGATGATCCGTCGCAGATCAATGCGCCGCCAGCGAACGCCGCCGTCCACTTCCATGTCAGGACCGGTTTCCACCAGTTCGGCAAGTTCGTGCATCTGTGCTTCGCTCAACCTTCGACAGCGTTTGGGCCCTTTGCGGTCAACAAGGCCGTCCGGTCCGGCCGCATAAAACCGGTGCACCCAATCACGCTGCATCTGGCGGTCCATGCCACCGATCTTCGCCGCCTCGGTCCGGCTCATCCCGTCATAAACCGCCGCAAGAGACAGAAGTCGACGTATCTGGCGCGGTTCCGTGCACACTTTTGCAAGTCGGCGAGGGTCGTGCGCCGTATAATCATCTCGAACCCGAACAGCTCCAGCCATGGCAAATCTCCTTTGCCACAACGGAATCAGAACCAGACTGATTTGAGAATCTCCAAAATGAGTCAACCCTCAGGGCCGCTGGTATTAGTATCCTTGAGGGTGGCCCGGTGGGGGGGCGAGCCGGTGCCGTGGACGCGAAAAATGTTCTAGGGTCACCGGCAGGCCCCTCAGGAGCAAAGACGGACACCGCCCTTGGCACCACTATACCGCCTTGTTCGACCGCTGATCTTCCGCCTCGACCCCGAGACGGCCCATGAATGGTCGATCCGCGCCCTGAAGATCAAGGGCGCGTTTCCCAGGGCAGGATCAACCCGCACCCAGGTCCAGTTCCCCCGCCTCCGGCAACGTCTGTTCGGCCTCGATTTCCCAAACCCGGTCGGTCTCGCCGCCGGGCACGACAAGGACGCCCGGGCGGTGGATGCGGCCCTGGGGCTGGGCTTTGGTTTTGTCGAGGCCGGAACCGTGACCCCCTTGCCCCAGCCCGGCAACCCCCGGCCCAGAGTGTTTCGACTGGTCAAGGACAAGGCGATCATCAACCGGTTCGGGTTCAACTCCCGGGGGCACGCCGCCGCCATCAAGGAGCTGAAGCGCCGCCGGCCTCAGCGTGGGATCGTCGGCATCAATATCGGCGCCAACAAGGTGTCGGAAGACCGTATTGCCGACTATGTGTCGGGGTATTCGGCCTTCGCGCCGTTGGCCGATTACATCACCGTCAACATTTCCTCCCCCAACACCCCGGCTTTGCGTGAGCTTCAATCACAAGACGAGCTTCGGCCTCTTTTGTCCGGCTTGGCCGAAGCCCGGCGGCAATTCGCCATGCCGGGCCAAAAGATACCGCCGCTGCTGCTCAAGATCGCCCCGGACCTTTCGCAAACGGAACTGGCGGCTGTTGTCGAGGTCGCCATAGAGACCGGTATCGACGGGCTGATCGTCGCCAACACCACGACATCGCGGCCACAGCTGCAAAGCCGTCATGGAGGTGAAGCCGGCGGGCTCTCCGGTCGGCCACTTCTGTCGCTATCGACCGCAACTTTGGCCAGTGCCTACCGCCTGGCCGCCGGTCGCATGCCACTGATTGGCGTCGGTGGCGTAAGCTCGGCGCGGAACGCCTTTGACAAGATCACCGCCGGGGCCTCGCTGGTGCAGCTATACAGTGCCCTCATCTACGAGGGACCGGGGCTGGCGCGGCGTATTGTAACCGAGTTGGATGCGATCATCGAGGCCGAGGGGTATGCCAGCCTGGGTGAGGCCGTGGGGACGCGGGCGGAAAAATTTTAATCCAACTCAACCCGCCGGAAATGCCCGCGCAAGACAGGCCGGGTATCTGGCCATCAGTGTCAGGCCACGCGCCAGAAGAAAGGCGTGCAGGGCCAGCCACAGGCCGTGATTGCCCAAGACCGGCAGCGCCAGCCACCAGACCACCCCGCCGATGGCCAGGGCGACCAGCATCATGTTGCGCATCTCCCGGCCCCAGGTGGCGCCGATGAAAACGCCGTCGAATTCAAACGCCAGAACCCCGGCCAGCGGCGTTAGCGCGGCCCAGACCAGATATTGCCGCGCCGCCGCCCGAACTTCCGGCGATGTCGTGATCATATCGATGAAAACCGGGCCAAGACCCAGGAACACCAGGCTTGCCGCGCCCCCAAGACCGATGCCCCAGCCAACGGTAAGGCGTACCGCCCGCTGCACCATGGCCCGGGAACGCCGGCCAATGGCGGTGCCGACAAGCTGTTCGGCGGCGGTGGCGAAACCATCGAGGAAATAGCCCGCGATCATGAGGAAATTCATCAACACCGCATTGGCGGCAAGGATCAATTCCGACTGCCGCGAGCCCTGGACGGTGAAAAACCCAAAGGCAAAGATCAGCGCCGCCGACCGCACCATGATGTCGCGGTTGATGGATAAAAGCCGGCCAAACCCGTCAGCGGAGAAGATCACGGCCCACGGCACCAAAATCGACCGCCCATGGATGGCGGTCACCAGAGCCAGACCGGCAACGGTGGCCACCGCCTGACCGATAAAGGTTCCCCACGCCACCCCTTCCACGCCCCAATCCAAACCAACGACAAACCACACCGAAAAGCCGATATTGACGCCATTGAGCAGGGTCTGCAGCGCCAGTCCGATCCCGGCCCGGCCAAGACCGAGAAACCAGCCCAGTATGGCGTAGTTGGCCAGCTCGAAGGGGGCGGCAAGGATGCGAATGGTGAAATAGGTCGAGGCGGCGGCGCTAACCCCCGGACTGGCCTCCATGACCTCCAACCCAAAGACAAGAGCCGGCTTGTGGACGACGATGAGCACGGCGGCCGCGGCGATTGCGAAGGCCAGGGTGCGAAACAGAATTGCATTGATTTCGGTTCGGTCATCGCGTCCGGACGCCTGGGCGGTAAGACCGGTGGTTCCCATGCGCAGGAAATTGAAAACGACAAAAATGACATCGAACAAAATGGCGCCGACGGCGATGCCGCCAAGCAGGCTGACCTCGCCCAGCCGTCCGATGATGATGGTATCGACAAGCCCGACAAGCGGCGTTGACAGAAACGCCAGGGTCATCGGTACCGCGATGCGCAGGACACGCCCGTGGGTGACCTCAGGGACTGCGTCTTCCCCGCTTTGACGGGCCGTCATTTTAGAGCAGTGGCGCTATGATCAGTGAGCGTTGGACTTATCGCCGGGCCGATCGGCCAGATCGTCAAAGCCATCGTCGGAATTTTGCGAAAAATAAACATTCCAGATGCGCGAGACGAACCAGACCGGCACAACAACCAGGGCCCCGAGCCACAAATAGCCAAAGAGCCACGCAAAGGCGTCGAATCCCATATTATAGAGACGCAACGCCAGCCGCTGGATGCTTTCGATCAACTCGTAAGGGTGGATGCCGATGGTGGAGAATATGACGCCGACGATCACCGACATGACGATCAGGCGGGTCAGTACCGCCCCCGGGGCGCCACCGAAAAAGCGTTCCAATGCTGTCATGTCATTCACCTTGACCATTGATCTTTCCGCGCCCCTTGAAGATAAGGCGCTTTGCGCCGGGGTCAAGGCCGGTCGTTGGGCCGGTCGTTGGGCCGGTCGTTGGAGAGCCTAGGTGAACGCGGAACCGAACCGATCTCAAGAGCCCGGGCGTCTTCCGGCCCGGTTCGAAGACTGGTTCGCGGCGCGGGGATGGCGCCCGCGCGATCATCAGCTTGAGATTTTCGCCCGGGCGCAAAAGGGCGAAACCACATTGCTGATCGCGCCCACCGGCGGCGGCAAGACCCTGGCGGGGTTTCTGCCCGCCCTCGCCGATCTGACGCGCGGCGTGCCGGGCAAGGGGGTCCACACCCTATATATCTCGCCGCTGAAGGCGCTGGCGGTCGATATCGCCCGCAATTTGCAAGCTCCGGTGGCCGAGATGGGTTTGTCGGTGCGGCTGGAAACCCGCACCGGCGATACCCCGGCCGGCCGGCGCCAGCGTCAGCGCGTCAACCCGCCCGATATCCTGCTCACCACCCCGGAGCAACTCGCCCTGCTCATCGCCGACCCTTACGCAGGCCGCTATTTCGAGCGCCTCAACTACATTGTGCTGGATGAGCTTCATGCCCTTGCTGCCTCCAAACGCGGCGATCTTCTGGCCCTGGGGTTGGCGCGATTGCAAAAGCTTTGCCCCGGCGCCCGGCGCATCGGGCTGTCGGCGACGGTGGCCGATCCGGACCATCTGGCCCGTTTTCTGGCCTCGGGGCTGGCGTGTGAGGCGGCGGGAATTGTCGAAACCGAAGGCGCGGCGGCGCCCGATATCTCCATCCTTACCGCCGCGGCACGTGTGCCCTGGGCCGGGCATCTGGCCCGCCATGCCGTTGGCGACATCTATGAGGCGCTCAAGGTCAACCGGCTCGCCCTGGTCTTCGTCAACACCCGCGCCCAGGCCGAACTGTTGTTTCAGGAATTGTGGAACGCCAACGAAGACAACCTGCCCATCGCCCTGCATCATGGCAGTCTTGCGGCCGGACAGCGGCGTAAAGTCGAAGCGGCGATGTCGGCGGGCAAATTGCGGGCAGTGGTCTCGACCTCGACGCTCGATCTTGGGATCGACTGGGGCGATGTCGATCTGGTGATCAATGTCGGGGCGCCAAAAGGGTCCAGCCGGCTGATGCAGCGCATCGGCCGGGCCAACCATCGCCTCGACACCCCCAGCCGGGCGCTGCTGGTGCCCGCCAACCGTTTCGAGGTTCTGGAATGCCGGGCGGCTCTGGGCGCGGTTCGTGAAGGCCATCAGGACGCCCATGTCGCCCGGCGCGGCGGGCTGGACGTGCTGGCCCAGCATATTCTGGGGCTGGCGGTGGCGGGGCCGATATCGGCCCGGGAGGTAACCAAGGAGGTAACATCCACCGCGCCATACGAACATCTGACCGGGGACGACGTCGCCAAGGTGATCGATTTTGTCGCCACCGGTGGTTATGCATTGCGCGCCTATGAGCGTTATGCCCGGCTGCGTCCGACCGATGATGGACGGCTGCACATCACCGATCCCAAGGTGGTTCAGCGCTACCGCATGAATGTCGGCACCATTGTCGAGGAACCGCTGGTCAAGGTCCGCCTTGCCAGCCGGCGCGGTCGGGGCCGGGCATCGGGGCCATTGCGCGGTGGCCCGGTGCTTGGCGAGATCGAGGAGTATTTCATCGACCAGCTCGTCCCCGGCGATACGTTTTTGTTCGCCGGCCAGGTCCTGCGCTTCGAGGGCATGGCCGAGACCGACGCCCTGGCCTCGCGCACCACCGCCCAGGCGCCGAAAATCCCGTCCTATTTCGGTGGCAAGTTTCCGCTCTCGACCTATCTTGCCGCCCGGGTGCGTAAAATCCTCGCCGACCCTGAGTGCTGGCGCGATCTGCCGCCGCAGGTGCGCGAGTGGCTCCAAGCCCAGCGCTGGGCCTCGGTTCTGCCCCGCGCCGACGGGCTACTGATCGAGACGTTTCCGCGCGCCGACAAACACTATCTGGTCTGCTATCCCTTCGAGGGCCGTCTGGCGCATCAGACCCTGGGCATGTTGCTGACACGGCGGCTCGAACGGCTTGGCGCCCGGCCCCTGGGCTTTGTTGCGTCCGAATACGCCCTGGCCATCTGGTCGTTGCGCGATCTGGGGCTGATGGCGGACCGGGGCAGCCTGGACTGGCAAATGCTGTTTTCCGAAGACATGCTCGGCGATGATCTGGAAGCGTGGATTTTCGAATCCAGCCTGATGAAGCGCACCTTCCGCAATTGCGCCATCATTTCGGGGCTGGTGCAAAAACGTTTTATCGGCCAGGAGAAGACCGGCCGGCAGATGACCGTTTCAACCAACCTCATCTATGATGTGCTGCGCGCCCATGAACCCGATCACGTACTGATGCGCGCTGCCTGGGATGATGCCTCGACCGGACTTCTTGATGTCAAACGCCTCGGCGATTTGTTGCAGCGCATCAAGGGCCGCATCAACCACAAGGCTTTGGAACGGGTGTCGCCGCTGGCGGTGCCGGTGATGCTGGAGATCGGCCGCGAGCCGGTCTACGGTTCGGCACAGGATTCGCTGTTGGCGGAAGCAGCGGACCAATTGGCCGAGGAGGCGATGCGGCTTGTTTGAGGCAGTGGCGGAAAAACCCGGCCCTTACGCCAATACCCCGCTGGACCTATGCGGCGAACCTATGCGTCCCGACACCACAGGAGCGCTCTACTGGCCGCGCCGCTCAGTCCTGATCATCGCCGATCTTCACTTCGAAAAAGGAGTGGCGATGGCAACGCAAGGCACCCATCTGCCGCCCTATGATACGCCCGATACCCTATCGTTGATTGAGCGGGCGGTGGCGCGATTTGCCCCTGATACGGTCATCGCCCTTGGTGACAGTTTTCATCGCGCCGACAGCCATGAGGGCCTGACGGCGGTAACGCGAAACCGGATAAAATCGCTCACCGCGCGGCTGGAGTGGGTGTGGATTGCCGGCAACCACGACCCCAACGCACCAAAGGATCTTGGTGGCCGGGCCGTGGATGAATTTCAACTGGCGCCGTTCACCTTCCGTCACGAGCCCCTGCCCGGTCCCGCGCCAGGCGAGATTGCCGGTCACCTTCATCCCGCCGCCAAAGTCTCGGTGCGCGGGCGCACCATGCGCCGGCGCTGCTTTGCCGCCGACGGCGTCCGCCTGGTCATGCCCGCCATGGGGGCATATGCCGGCGGGCTCAACGTGCTCGACCCTGCTTTTGCCGTTGTTTTCCCCGGCCAGGACTTTCGCGCCTGGATGATCGGCCATGGCGAAGTGCACCCGATCGCGGCGCGAAAACTAAAAGCGGACCGATAAAGCGTGTCTCCCAAAAATGGGAACCGGTTTTGGGATTCAAAGACATGCGATAACAAAGAGATAAGGCGTGTCGCGTGAATGCGAATGAACGCGGATACGCCTTAGAGCGTGATCGTCTTTGACGGAAGCGCTCAGGCAGCAAGCGCTGCCCGGCGCAAAATGCGCCGCGCCCGCGCAAGGCTTGGTGCGCAGCACCGAAATAGCCGTGAGCGAAAAAATCTAGAGGGTGTCCCCGAGTAGATACATTGTTAACCATAATTGTTTTGACTGACATGGAAGGAGAACACCATGTCAGATTTGCACCGTCACGATATCACAGATGAAGTTTGGTTTCGGCTCAAGCCGCATTTGCCGGGCTCGAAGGGTAATCTGGGGCGCCGGGGTCGGGATAACAGATTGTTTTTAAACGCGATATTGTGGAAGTTACGAACAGGCACACCCTGGCGGGATTTACCGGCGGACTATGGTCACTGGAAGAGCGTCAGCAATCGATTTTACCGTTGGCGCGATCTTGGCGTGTGGGAGAAGCTGCTTGAGCTGGTCTCCGATGACCGCGACCTGGAATGGCTGATGATCGATGCCAGCCACATCAAGGCGCACCCCCATGCGGCGGGCGCAAAAGGGGGAACCAAGACCTTGCACGTACCAAGGGCGGCCTGAATTCCAAACTGCATCTGGCCGTCGATGCCCACGGCCTGCCGGTCAAAATGATCATCACCGACGGCAACACCGCCGATTGCACAAAGGCCGAGGATTTGATCGACGGCATCATGGCCGACTATCTCATGGCTGATAAAGCAGGCGCCCGCCCCCGCGAAGGCGGGGGATACCAATGCCTTATTGGAAATCCTCAAGGATCGGAAAATCCAACCGGTCATCCCACCAAAACGCAATCGCAAAGATCAGCGCGGCTACGACAAACACCTCTACAAGCTGAGACATCTGATCGAAAATGCCTTCCTCAAACTCAAACAGTGGAGAGCCATTGCAACCCGATACGCCAAAACATCCGCCTCTTTCCTCGCTGAATGCCAAATCGCCGCAATCATGTTATGGCTTCGTTAATTCGGGGACGCCCTCTAGGGTTTGTGGACATTCAGGATTCCCAAATCAGTTGAAATGTGATTCAAACTTCCTTTTCAGGAGGTTTGCCATGCGCCAAGAGCGTTTTGTTATCACTGATCGAAGTTGGTCTATTATCGAACCGCTTGTACCCGGCACGATACGAGATTCTGGAGTGACAGCGAAGGATACACGTCTGTTTTTAGAAGCTGTTTTGTGGCGTGTCCGCGTCGGTGGCCCTTGGCGCGATCTGCCCACTGGTTTTGGTGAATGGAACAGCATCTTCCGGCGCTTTCGTCGTTGGGCACAAGCCGATGTTTTTCAACGCATTTTTGAAGCCGTATCCGATGAACCTGATTTTGAGTATGCCCTCATTGATGGAACAATTATCAGCGTACATCAAAAGGCAAGCGGCGCAAAAGAGCCTGTCCCCGGCTTGAACGGGGAGGGACTCTCAATCAGGCCATTGGGCGTTCAAAAGGTGGATTGACCACCAAAGTCTTGGCACTCACTGATGCCTTGGGCAATCTTGTGCGTTTTAAATTGCTTCCCGGTCAGCGTAGCGAGATCGTCGGTGTGCCGGATTTGATTGACGGCCTCTCGTTCGATGCATTGATGGCTGATAAGGCTTTTGATGCCGATCATTTGCGTCAAACTCTGAATGAGCGTGGCGCAGAAGCGGTCATTCCCGCAAAGTGCAATCGGAAAATTCATATTCCACACGATGAGGAGGCATACAAATGGCGCCACCTCATTGAAAACTATTTCAGTAAAATCAAGGAGTTCAGAGGGGTAAACACCAGATACGACAAAACAGATTCAAGCTACAAGGCCACCTGGAATATTGCTGCAACAATAATAGCTCTGCGATGAATGTCCGCAGACCCTAGAACATTTCAAGATCGAACGGCAGCGGCTCGTTTTTCCTTCAGCCGCAGGGCGGCGGCCGCATAACCGCCGCCAGCGCCGTCGATGAAATGCATATGGGTGTCGGTGGTGTAGGACGGCACGATGCAGGTCATCAGCGCGGCGTCCTGGCGGGCAAAGCCGCAAGCCAGCACCCCTTGGGCCTCGGCGGCAAGCAGCAGGTCTTCAATCCGGTCGGCCATCTGGGTCTCGACATCGACGGTGAGGCGAAGCCCGTCATCGAATTTTCGAAAGTCGGAATTGCGGCTGACGATGCGCCGGTAGTGCGCCATATCAAAACCGCCGACCGCAAGACCGGTGCGGTCCAGAACCAGGCCCAGCAGGGTTTCAAACCAGATTCTTCGCCGCGCCGCAAATTCGCCCATGCCGGCCGGCCGCGCCTTCACCTCCAGCTCGGCCCCCCGGCCCGGCCCGCGATATTCAGGACCGTCCGGCGGCACCGGGTGGCCGCTACGCGGCGAGGTCGACAGAAGGTCGAGCACCGCCTCCACCGTGGCGACGAATTGCGACATGGTGGAGGGCGACGCCGGCTCGGCCAACACCGATAAAATGACCCCGTCCCGCGCCCCAATCGGCGCCCAGCGGCAGGAAAGACCGGTCAGATCCGGCCGGCTGCCCGGTGGCGCCGCCGGCAGGTTGATCCGGCCCGCTTTAAGCTCCGCCTCCGCCCAGGCCACGCCCCCGCCGGCGAACATGGCGTAATACGCCTCGGGCGAGGCCCGGTGGCGGGCGATCAGAACATCGCTGCCGCCCTCGCGGATCTCCTCGACACTGACAAGGCCGACCCTGAGGCGCAAGGCGAGTTCCTCCTCCACCCAGGTCCGCGTTGCCATCATGGCGGTCGCCGCGTCCTTGGCCATATGCAGAGGCAAAACCGCAGCCGCGCCGTCGCCGCCGAAAACGAAGGGGAACTCGGCCCCCTCAAAGGCATTCATCAGCGCCGAGATGACGGCGGCGCCCGCCATGTTGACGCTTTTGTAGCGCCCCTCGTGAATCGCCTTGGTCGAGCCGACGACATCGCAGACCGCCACGACCCAATCGGGCGGTAGCGGCCGATAGGATTTGATCCTCACCGCATCGGCGAAGCGGTGGAAGGGAGGGATATTGCGGTAAAAATCACCGGCGTCCATATCTCACACTTGCGCTTTGACAGGGGCAACGGCGATGCGACGACCCTTTAGCCCCCAAGCCGGCCCTCCAGCGCGGCGCGGATCATCTTACGCGTCTCGCCGGTTCCGTAAAGGGCGACGAAGGGGCCAAAGCGCGGGCCCTGTTTCTGGCCCAGCAACACCTCGTAAAGAGCGCTGAACCAGGCGCGTAAAGGTTCAAAGCCGGCGGACTTGCCGATTTCGTAGACGATGGTCTGAATGGCGGCGCCATCGGCGTCGGCGGGAAGCGCCGCAAGGGCGGCGTCAAGGGCCTCAAGGGCGGTCCGTTCGCGGTCGTCAGGCGCCCGGAAGGATTTGTTCGGGCGGATGAAATCGTCATAATAATTGATGGCATAACCGACAAGCTGGTCCAGCTTGGCATGGGTTTCGGGCGAGGTTTGCGGCGCATAGCGGCGGATAAAACCCCAGAGTACCGTTTTGTCGTGGGCGTTGGAGGCGCTGACCAGATTGAGCAGCATGACAAAGGAAATCGGCACCTCGTATTGCGGCGGCTCACCGCCATGGATGTGCCAGACCGGGCTTTCGAGGCGCTTGTCCTCCTCCAGCCCGTCATATTTGCCCAGGAAGGTCAGATACTCGTCGACGGCCTTGGGGATGATGTCGAAATGCAGCCGTTTGGCCTTGCGCGGCGCCTGATACATATAGAGCGACAGACTTTCCGGCGAGGCATAGCGCAGCCATTCGTCGATGGTGATGCCGTTACCCCTGGATTTGGAAATCTTCTGGCCGTTCTCGTCGAGGAAGAGCTCATAATTAAAACCCTCGGGCGGGGCAGCTCCGATGGCCCGGCAGATGCGTCCGCCATACTTGACCGAATCGATCAGATCCTTGCCCGACATCTCATAGTCGACCCCCAGCGCCGCCCAGCGCAACGCCCAGTCGGGCCGCCATTGCAGCTTGCAATGCCCCCCGGTGACCTTGTGCTCGAAGGGCTCGCCGATGGTTTCGCCGCTTTTTGGGTTAAGCTCGACAAAGACCGCCACCCCGTCTTCTGGCCGCGCCTCCACCAGGCGGACATAGTGCAGCACCTGGCGCCGCCTTTCCCCGCGCCACTCCTCGACAATGGGTAAAAAGGCGCAATAGGTCGCCCGCCGCTCCGGACCAAGCAGGGGACGCACGATATCCAGGATCTTGTCATGGCGCTCCAGCACCATTGTCAACATCTCATCGAAACGGCCCGACCGGTAGGTCTCGGTCGAACTGACAAATTCGTAAGTAAAGTCAAAACCATCGAGAAAGGCGCGCAAGCGGGCATTATTGTGGTTGGCAAAATTTTTATCGGTGCCAAATGGATCGGGCACCGAGGTCAGCGGCGAGGGGTTCTGGACAACGGCGCCGGTCGCCTCGTCGCGGACTTCGATATAGGCCGCCAGCATGTCCGGGTTCGGCACATTGCCCGGAACTTTGCGCAAGCCGTCCATGTCGTCGGAAAAACAGATAAGGCGCGTAGGCACCGTGCCCCCGGTCAGCACTTCGAAGGCATGACGCACCATGGTCGTGCGGCAGACCTCGCCAAAGGTGCCGATATGGGGCAGCCCGCTGGGGCCATAGCCGGTCTGGAAAACCACCGGCTGGCCGGGGTCGCGGCCCTTGATCCGCTTGACCACCTTGCGAGCCTCTTCGAAGGGCCAGGCGCGGGCGTGTTCGGCGTGCTCCCGGAGGTTTTCGGGATCGGTCATTGGCATCGGGCTCCATTTAAGGGTTTGGGCGCGGACACTATTTAGCCTCCGGCCCGGCGTCAATGTCAGCTTGCCCTTGCGGGCGCGTGGCGCATCGCTTACTTCGATAGGCTCTAATCTTCGCATCTGGCCTGTTGGCCAGCCACCCGGAGCTGCCAATGAACCAGACAATCAGCCACCATGCCGCCCTCATCTATATAATGGTTCTTGTTTCGGCGGCGGACCGGTCGATGAGCGATGCGGAGCTCAGGCGCATCGGCAGCATCATCCGCAACCTGCCGATATTCGCCGATTTCAGCGAGGACAATCTGATTTCCACCGCCCAGACCTGCGCCCAGATCCTCGACAACGACGAGGGCTTGGAAACCGTGCTTGGGCTGGTCAGCGGCGCCTTGCCGGAAAAGCTGCACGACACCGCCTATGCCCTGGCGGTGGAAGTCGCGGCCTCGGATCTCAACGTCAACCCCGAGGAATTGCGCATCCTGCAGATCCTGCGCAACCGCTTTGGCCTGGACCGTCTGGTCTGCGCCGGCATCGAGCGCACCGTCCTGGCCCGCCACAGAACGATTTGACGACGACCCCTTGGTAACGGGGCGCTCGCGAATTGTTGGGCTGTATTGGCGGCGGTAACGCAACTATATTCCGGTCATGGAAACATTATTCGGCCTTGGCGAAACCACGCTCCGCCTGACGGTTTTCGCCGGCGTTTTTCTCATTATGGCGCTGGCCGAGACCCTGGTGCCGCGGCGGGAGATGAACCTGCCCAAACCGCGGCGCTGGTTCACCAATCTGGGTCTGGTGGTGGTCAATTCCCTTCTGGTGCGCTTCACCTTTCCCATGGTGGCAATCGGCGCCGCCGCCCTTGCCGAGACCCGCGGCTGGGGCCTGCTGGCGCTGACCGGCTGGCCGGGCTGGCTGAAAATTCTGATCGCGGTGCTGGTGCTCGATCTGGCCATCTACATTCAGCATGTGGTGACCCACAAAATTCCCATCCTGTGGCGCCTGCATCAGGTTCACCATGCCGACCGCGACATCGACGTAACCACCGGCACCCGGTTTCATCCCATCGAGATTGCCCTGTCGATGCTTTATAAAATGGTGGTGGTGGTGGCGCTCGGGGCTCCACCGGTGGCGGTATTGATCTTCGAGGTGGTGCTCAACGCCATGGCGATGTTCAACCATGCCAATTTCGATCTGGGCCGGCGTCTTGATGGTCTTGTACGGCTGGTGGTTGTCACCCCGGACATGCACCGGGTGCACCATTCGGTGATCCGCGAGGAGACCGATTCCAACTACGGGTTCAACCTGTCGGTCTGGGACCGGGTGTTTAGGACCTATCGCCCGCAGCCCCGCCTTGGCCACATCGATATGGTCATCGGCCTGAAGCCCTACCGGGACGAAAAACCCGCCAACCTCATATGGTCGCTATTGTTGCCGTTCCGGCGTTTGCGTTAGGAAACTCTTGAGTTTCGAAAGTTGGCGCCATCCCGCTGCTGGTTTTTTCCTGATTAAGTCTGTGCCATCCCGCTCCCCCGCCCGGCCCCCCCCAGGATACAATCTATGGGGTGGCCGGGTGGGGGAGCGGGATGGCACAGACTTAATCAGAAAAAATCAGGAGCGGGATGGCGTGAGACTTAAATCCCTCAGTAAAGACTCATGGGGAAATAGCGCAGGAGCAGCTCTTCGAAACTGCCGTTTTTGCGGATGCGCACCAGCCCCTTGGACAACATGGCCGCCAGTTCGTCATTGCCCTTGGCGACCGCAATGCCCACCCCTTCGGTGAAAAACCGGCTTTCGGTGTAAGCGCCGCCGCGAAAGGCGCAGCAGCGGCGCGAGGAGGCGCCGTTGAGCCAGAACATCATGTTGACGCCGTCGCCGAACAGCGCATCCACCTTGCCGAAACGCAACGCGCTACGGGCGCCGGTTTCGGTTTCGTAAGTGACGATGGTGGACCCTGAAAAGAAGCTGCGCAGATAAGCTTCGTGCGAGGTGCCCTTGACCACCGCAATGCGTTTTGTCGCCAGCGCCCGGGGTGAGACGTCCTGAATGTCGGTATCGGACCGGACCACGAAGCGGGCCGGAATGCGGTAGTAAGGGTCGGTGAACTGCACCTTTGCGCGGTTTTTGGTGGTGATGGCGAGGGAGGCGATCACCGCATCGGCATCGCCGGCTTCAAGGCGGGGCAGCAATTCGGACCAGGCTCTGGGCTCGATGGAACACACAATGCCGAGCGCCTCGCACACCGCCCGCGCCACATCGATATTGAAGCCGGTGAGCTGGCCGTCCTCGTCGTAATAGTTGAACGGCGGATAGTCGCTGTCGGTCAGAAAACGAATCTGGCCGCCGCGCGGTTCCATCTCCCGTCCGCCCCAGTCCGATGTAAAGGTATCGTCGTCTTCGGCGGCATATCCGATTGCCGGCATCAATCCGACAGTTGCGACTGACATCGCCAGAATGACACTGGATAGAAAACGAAACACTGGACGAATACTCCAAATTTACACGCATTAAGAGCGAGTTGTTTATTTTCGTGCAACCACTGAGGGCAAAATACTCTCATTTCGACATAAGTCGTTGACAGGCTCGAACTCCGTCACCTGAATAGAATATCGATCATGCGGTGGCCAAGCAAATCGTTGGGTCATCCGCAAAAAATCACGGTGCGGCGACAATGCTTGAGGGGCAAGGATCAGCGATACGCGCAAGCCACCAGCCATCCCAGGCGGGCTCCGAACGCCGCGCGGCTCAGGCCCCGACTTCCTTTGAACGGTTTCTTGTTGAAACCGGCGAAATGCCGCCGCAGCTTTTATCGGCGTTTCGCCTGGCCATGCGGCATTCGGCCGCCTCGGCGGTGGAGATCGCCGCCGCCGAGGGCATCATTGACGAAGAGGCGCTTTATGGCGCCCTGGCCAGATACCGTGGGTTGCCGTTTCTGCCACGCGGCGAAACCGGGCTCCAGGTCGAGATCGATGCAAACGAGGTTGAAAGCTGCCTGCGGCATCAGTGGCTGCGGCTGAGGGATCGGCGCGGATCGACATTCGTCATCGCCGCCCCGCGCGATCCGGCCGCGCGGGCATTGCGCCATCTGGGCGTGACCGGCGCCGGTGGCCAACGGGTGATCGACACGATCGCCGCCCCCTCGACCATTCGGGCCCTGATCGATGGTGCATTTTCGGCCAGTTTCACTGAAAACGCCATTTGGGGCCTTGCCCGCGCGACGCCGGAGTTCTCGGCCCATCGGCGGCTGGTGCCCTGGCAGGGTATAGCCCTTGGCGCCATCGCGGCCGGTTTTGCCCTGGGCGTGTGGGCAGCGCCTTTGGCCACGTTTTTCGTCGCCGGGTTGGGGCTTGCCGGGGTGTTTTTTATGGTTTCGGTGTTTCGTTTGAGTTGCTTTGTTGCCGCGTTTGCCGGCCGAAGGCCGTTACCAAAGGCGCCTGGCGGCAATAGCCCGGAGGACCGGAGCCTGCCGGTCTACACGGTGCTGGTGCCGCTCTACCGCGAAGCCGGCATGGTTCATCAGACGGTCGCGGCGCTGCTGGCGCTGGACTACCCACGCGCCCGGCTCGACATCAAGCTGGTGCTTGAGGCGGATGATACCGAAACCCTTGGCGCGGTGGAAAGGCTGGATTTGCCTGGGTGCATCGAGGTGGTGGTGGTGCCGCCGTCCCTGCCGCGCACCAAACCCAAGGCGATGAACTATGCCCTGGCCCGCGCCCGCGGGGACCTGGTTGCCGTATTCGACGCCGAAGATATCCCCCAGCCGACCCAGCTTCGCACCGCTGCCAGAGCTTTCCGCAGCGCGCCGGAAAAGCTGGCCTGTTTCCAGTGCCGGCTTGGGTTTTACAATACCGGCCAGAACTGGCTGACCCGGCAGTTCGCCATCGAATACGCCGCCCTGTTCGAGGTTATCCTGCCGGTGCTTGACCGGCTGGGTCTGCCGCTGATGCTTGGCGGCACGTCGAATCATTTTCGCACTTTCGCCCTTCGTGACGCCGGCGGTTGGGATGCCTTCAACGTTACCGAGGATGCCGATCTGGGCCTCCGCCTGGCGCGTTTGGGCTACAAAAGCGGCTGGCTCGACAGTCTGACCCTGGAGGAGGCGACATCGAGCCCGCGCACCTGGCTGGCCCAACGCCAGCGCTGGCTGCGGGGATGGATGCAGACCTATGCCGTTCATATGCGAAACCCTGGGCGTCTTCTCGGTGAGCTTGGTGTCGTCGGCTTCCTTTCCTTTCAGGCGATTGTCGGCGGAGTTGTGCTTTCCGCCATGGTCTACCCGTTGTTTCTGGCCCATTTTCTCTGGTTATCGGGGATTGGCGAGTTTCTGCTGCCGTCGGGAGAGCCGGTTTTCGACGGGTTGTTGCTGGTCAACGCGGTCAACCTGCTATTTGGGTTCGGTGTCACGGTCGAGCTGGCCATATTCGGGCTTTACCGGTCCGGTCAGGCGCGGTTGTTGTGGCAGATTCCGCTTTTGCCGGTTTATTGGCTTTATGTATCGCTGGCGAGCTACCTTGCCCTGTGGCGGCTCTGCCGGCGGCCGTTTGAGTGGGAGAAAACCTACCACCGCCCGCGTCGCCCATTATCGTAAACCAATGGTTAATCCTCAGATGCCAAATTGCGGCTTATCCTGCCGGGGCGGGTTTGAATAAGGAAGGATCGTGCGGGACTTCTCCAAGCTGGACATTCTGGTCGTCGAGAACAATGCCCATATGCGCAAGGTGCTTGTCGCCATATTGGACGCTTTTGGGGTCGAACGTGTCCTTGAGGCGGAAAACAGCCTGGGCGGGTTTTCGCTGATCGCCACCGAGGAGATCGACCTCGTCCTTCTGGATTTTTTTCTTGGCGACCATGACGGCCACGACATTGTCGAGTTGTTGCGTGGCGAAAAACCGTGTCCCAACCATGACGTTCCGATCATCATCGTGACCGCGGCGCCGCTGCACCCACGGGTCCTGTCGGCCAAGGCGATCGGCGCCGATGCCATCCTGGGAAAGCCGCTGATGCCGGTGGAGCTTTACGAGTGCATGGTTGCGGTGCTTGAGGCCAGAGCGGCCGGGCTGGATATCGGCGAGGCGGCGGACCGCAAAACACCCGTCACCAGAACCGCTACCGGATAGGGCCGGGCCGGCCTATCGGATATTGTCTTTCTGGCCTCCGCCGGTGAGCTGAAGGAAAATATCCTGGAGCACCGGCTCGCGGGTGGAAAGGTCGGCAATGGCGATGTCGGCGGCTCGCAAGGCTTCCAGCAAGGCCTCGAACCGGGTCGATGACGGGGTGTAGGTGAGCACCAGCCGTCCCTCCTCGTCGGTCTCGCCACGGGCGCCTTGGGGCAGTGGCGGCACGGCGGCGATCGGCGCCTCGCCCACCACCACCAGCTGCTTGGTGTCGATGCGCGCCAAAAGCTCCGGCGTCGGCGCATTGGCGACGACCATACCCCGGTCGATAATGGCGATGTGATCGCACAGGGCTTGCGCCTCCTCCAGATAATGGGTCGTCAGCACCACCGTGGTGCCGGCGGCATTCAGTTTGCGCACATAGTCCCACAACTGGCGGCGAAGCTCGATATCGACCCCCGCCGTGGGCTCGTCGAGCACCAGCACGGGGGGGTTGTGCACCAGCGCCTTGGCCACCAGAAGCCGCCGCCGC
>UOEM01000109.1_pt1 | contig 26669 bp, 24 predicted proteins | sample 1988661 | NCBI WGS metagenome assembly UOEM01 (sample SAMEA4712195, study PRJEB27164) | hydrothermal vent metagenome | biome: marine basaltic hydrothermal vent biome; feature: marine hydrothermal vent; material: mineral | place: Pacific Ocean | collected 2011-06-14/2011-07-23 | depth 1719 m | reverse complement strand
CAGTGCCTTGCGTCTGGCTCGTTTCAATGTCGCGCTTGAAGATCCCGATCAGCCCAGTTGGATGGCCCGGTTTTTTGTTGGCGTTCCGGCGCCGGCGGCGGCGTTGGTGGCATTGTTGCCGCTTTATTTTTCGCTTCTGCAGGTTCCCGACCTGCCCGGCAGTGCCGTTTTCACCTTGATTTATACCGCGGTGATCGCGGTGCTCATGGTCAGCCGGCTGCCGACGTTTTCGGCCAAGATGCTGGGCCAGCGCGTTCGGCGCGACATGGTGATGCCCGGGCTGGTGGTTTTCGCGGTCTTCGCGGCGGTATTGGCCAGCTATACCTGGATGACCCTGGCCGTGGGTTCGCTGCTCTATCTGGCCGCTATTCCCGTTGCCTTTACCCGCCACCGGCAATATGCCAGCGGACGGCGCGTTTCCGCCGAACCGGCACCGGAAAAGTCCAAGGCGGAGACCAAAACCAAAACCAAAAAGAACTGATCGGAGGAATATCCTATCGCGCGGCGCCGGCCTCCGGCCCGCCGGCGGTGCCTGTTTGCCGGTGTGCAATCGTGCCGCTGCTGGCGATCGCATAAGCGGTAACCATCGCCAAAAGGCCCAGCCACCAGGCCGCCCATAAGGAGTGGGTGGTCACGAAGGCGGCGATGGCAAATGAAAACATCGCCAGAATATGGGGCAGGCGGTCATCGCCCACATTTGCGAGCCCGCGCCACATGGCCCACAGCATGCCCGCCATCGCCAATGCGCCGGCCAGCCCCATGTCGGCCCAGACCTGAAGGAAGGCATTGTGCGGGTGGTAGATCAGCTTGTCGGGAAAGAACAGATTGGCGATCTCAAGGGGGCTGAACCGCAAGGTTGACTGCATGCCATGGCCGAAAATCGGGGCCTTGGAGATAAACAGCGCCACCGCGTCCCAGATTTCGGCGCGAAAAAGAAAACCGAACCTGTCATTTTCTCCCAGGTTTTTTGCCAGATCGAAGATCACCGGGTAAAGGACCGGCGCCGATAAAAGCAGCAAAATGGTGAAAAGAAAACCGGCGTTCAGAACCCAGCGCGGCCGCCGCAGCGCCAAAAAATATACCGCGACGGCCGGAACAAGGCCCAGGGTCACGGTATCGCTTTCCCCGGTAAAGTTCAGCAGCCAGACGGCCAGCGGCGGCACGACGGCCAAACCCGCATGGCCGAACCGTCTGGTAATCCACGGCGCCGCAAGCCATGACAGCATCGCCAGCGCCAGAAGTGTCCGGTTGAAATGGGCCAGTGAAAACGGCTTGGTCTTTTGGGCCACCGGATAGATCCACTCCGAGGCGATGCCGGTGAAGGGCTCAAGCGCCAGAATGGCAAAGGCCAGCACCGTGCCCCACAAAAGCCCTTTCAGGATCCGCGCCGCCAGCGCCGAGCCACGGATCATGACAAAGAATATCACGCCATAAAACGCCAGATAGACAACCAGAGGGGCAACGAAGGCGCGGAGGTTTTCGTAAGGCTCATCCGCATCGAAAACCCGCAAAGCGGCAAGGAAGCCAAGAAGGATAAACGCGCCCACCGAAAAAAAAGCAATCCTGGGCACGACATGGAAATAATCGCGCCAGAGCACGCCATGGCGCAGCAGGTGCAAGAAGGACAAGGCCAGGCCAACGGGTAGAAAATATTCCAGCCAATGGCCGCGAAAGAGCGATACCAGCGGGACTAAAAAGCCCAGAAACACAACAATCAAACCATCGATGGTGCGGTCGATGGCGCCTGGCGAAAGTTCCCCCGGCCAGCTTTCGCGGCTCGGGATTTCAGCGCCCGTGGTGCCGCGGTCTACAACACTCGTCATCGTTTCGAAAACATCCGCTGTCCGGCCGGCCGTTGAATTGGACGCCCCAAGGGGAGAGGAAAGGTGAGGGAAAGACCCTATGCGCTGGCAGCAATGCGCTGTCAACCTGGGGGTTGGGGTATCACCGCTCCGGTTTTGCCCGCTGCCAGCGCCTACTCCGCCGGATCGGCGACCGTGCTGCCCGAAGGCGACACGGGTTCGGCTACCGGGGTTACCCCGCGTTTTGCCGCCCGCCGCGCCCTCCAGGACCGGTACTGAAGGGCATAGACCTCCGGCATCGCCAGAAGGGTCGGGATCAAAATGAGGGTCAGCAGCGTCGAAAAGGCCAGCCCGAAGATGACCGCGGTGGAAAGCTGGACCCACCAGATGGCGGTGATGCCGCCCTGGCTGATGGTGCGGTTGAAAAAGTCGATATTGATCATCAGCGCCATCGGCACCAGGCCCATGATCGTTGTTACCGTGGTCAAGAGGATTGGCCGGATGCGTTGGGCCGAGGTGCGCAACACCGCATCGATGGTGTTGAGCCCGCTGGCCCGCAGGCGGTTGAAGGTATCCATCAGCACGATGGCGTTGTTCACCACAATGCCGGCCAGCGCGACGATGCCGGTGCCGGTCATGATGATCGAAAAGGTCTGCCCGGTGATGATCATGCCCAAAAGAACCCCCATGGTCGACATCAGCACGGTGGAGAGGGTGAGGGCGGTCTGGTAGAAACTGTTGAACTGGGTCAACAGGATTATGAACATCAGGAAGAGCGCCGCGATCGCCGCCTTGCCGAGGAACTCCCCGGCTTCCTTTTGTTCTTCATCGGCGCCGCGGAAGCGGAACTGCACCCCTGGTGGCCAGGTCTGCGCCTTTATCCACTCATCGACCTCACGCACCTTGGTGTCGGGTAAAATGCCTTCGACGGCATTGGCCTTCACCAACATGGCGAACCGGCCATTGGCCCGACCGATGGCCGAAACCTTGGGCTCGGCCGACCGGCTGACGAAGTTGGAGATCGGAACCAGCCCCATCGGCGTCTGAATACGCAATTGGTCCAGCTGGTCGATGGAGCGTTGATCTTCGGGCAGGCGCAAGCGGATATCGACTTCGTCGTCGCTGTCGTCGGGGCGGTAATTGCCGATCAGAAGGCCATTGGTGACCAACTGGATCATGGCGCCGACCGAGGCGACATCGGTGCCATAACGTCCCGCTTCGGCCCGGTCGACATTGATCTCCCATTCGATGCCGGGCAGGGGGCGGCTGTCCTCGATATCGATCAGGCCGGCGATCCCGTCCTCGAAGTGCCGGCGAACCCTGGCGGTAACCTCACGCACCACATCGTAGTTGGTGGCCGAGATTTCCAGCCGGACATGCTTGCCGGTCGGCGGGCCGCCCTCGATTTCACGAATCTCGACCCGCACCCCGGCGAGTTTTTCGGTGCGCTGACGGATTTCGGCGAAAATCAGCTTGGCCTTGCGGCGCTGATTGACAGGCTCAAGCTCCATGGTCATCTGACCGATCAGGTCCGCTGGCCGGTCCTGAACATCATTGGGGCTGATGCCCCCGGCGCTCGATCTTCCGGACGAGAAAAACAGGTTCCTGACCCCGTCGATGGCGAGAACCTCGCGCTCGACCTCGATCACCAGGTCACGCTCTTCCAGCGCCGACAGGTTGCCACGGGCCGAAACCAGCACCACCGCCTCCCTAGGCTCTTCATCGACGAAGAACTCCACCCCGTTGTTGTACCTGGCAAAAGCCATGATGATGGTGGAGAACAGGATCAGGGCCAGCACCAGCAGCTTGGCCGGATGGCGGATGACGACGGCCAGAAAACGCACGTAAATGCCGGTCAGTCCAGGAATTTCACGGTAATCGAATTTGGCTGTGCCGGAGAGTTTGCGGGCCGTGTCGGTTTCCTGGGCCGTGGCCACGGTGCGGCCGAAAATGCCCCCCAACACGGGCAGGAAAATCATCGCGGTGACCAATGAGGCGGAGAGCACGATAACCACCATCACCGGAAGGTAGCTCATGAACTCGCCGGAGGTTCCCGGCCACATCAGCATCGGCAGAAAGGCGGCGAGGGTCGTTGCTGTCGAAGAGACGACGGGCCAGAACATGCGCTGGGCGGCAAGGGTATAGGCGGTGCGTTTTTCAAGCCCCTCGGCCATCTTGCGGTCGGCGTATTCGACAATGACGATGGTGCCGTCGACCAGCATGCCGACGGTCAGCACCAGGCCGAACATGACCATCATGTTCACCGTCATGCCCAGCAGTCCGACCAGCAAGAAGCCGATCATGAACGAGGTCGGAATGGCAATGCCGACCAGAAGGGCCGAGCGCATGCCCAGGGCGGCGACGACGATGATCATCACCAGGGCGATGGCGGTCAAAATGGCGGACTGCAACGAGCCCAGGACCTCGAAAATGAATTCGGACTGGTCCAGGGTGAAGCCGACCTCGATCGCATCGGGCCAGTCGGCGGTGAATTCGGCCACGGCTTGGCGCACCGCCTCGTTGTTGGAGACGATATTGGTGCCGATGCGTTTTACCACCTGAATGGCGATGGTCGGCTCGCCGTTGAAGCGGGAAAAGCCGGTGGCGTCCTTGAAGGTGCGGCTGATGGTGGCCAGATCGCCCAGCCGCACCACCGCATCGCCATCGACCTTGACCGGCAGCTCGAACACATCGCCGGCGGTCTCAAAAAGGCCGGGCACCTTGACGTTGAAGCGGCCCGCGCCGGTATCGAGGGCGCCGGCGGGCACCAGCCGGTTGTTCTGGGTCACCGCCCGGATCAGCTCAGGCTGGGTGATATTATAGGATTCCAGGGCGCTGAGGTTGATATTGACCTCTAAAAGCTCCTCCCGGTGACCGACCAGATCGGCGCTGAGAACGGTCGAGATCGCCTCGATCTGGTCCTTCAGCGACCGGGCGCGGGCGTAAAGGGTGCGTTCGGGCACCGAGCCCGAAAGGGTGACGATGATCGTCGGGATCAGCGAAAAATTGGTTTCGAAAATGCGCGGCTCGTCGGCATCGGCCGGCAACTCGCCCCTGGCCAGATCGACCTTGTCGCGCACATCGGCCATGGCCGCGTCCTTGTCGAAGTCAGCGGTGAATTCCAGCACGATCCCGGCATGGCCCTCAGAAGCGGTGGCCGAAATTTCCTTGAGCCCCTCAAGGCTGCGAAGCTGGGTTTCCATTGGCCGGACCAACAGCCGTTCGGCATCCTCCGGGCTGATGCCGGCTTGCGAGATCGAAACGTAGAACACCGGGATATCGATGTCCGGGTTGGCGTCCTTGGGCACCGTCACATAGGCGATAGCCCCGGCGGTGATCAATACCAGCATCAAGGTCAGAACCGTCTTGGGGCGGTCCAGGATGGCCGCGAGCGCCTGCATCATTGGGTGATCTCGGCTGTTTTCCTGTTCGGTTCGTTTGGTGCGCGCCTGACCTTCTGCCCGGCCCGGACATATTCGTGCCCCACGGTGATGACCGCCGGCGACGGTGGCAGACCGGTCACCCACACCCCGTTTTTATCGCTGGCCAAAATCGTCACCGGGACGAAAACCACCAGGTCCTCATCGTTCACGATCCTGACGCCAACCTTGCCGTCATCGGTCAGGGTCAGGACCGCAGGCGAAAACCGGTGGGCCACGACCGGCTGGAGCGGGACGCTGATTTGAGCCGTGACGCCGTCTTTAACCGACAGGTCGGTATTGGAGATTTCGATCTCGATCCGGAAGGTTCGCGTCGAGGGTTCGGCCGAGGAGGAAATGAAGCGGATCTTGCCCTTCACCTCCTGGCCGGTCACCAGGCTGGCACCGGCGTCCATGCCGATTTTGAGCTGGCCGACTTCGCGCTCGCCGACATAGCCGACAACCAGCAGCGGCGAGAGCTCGACAATGGTGACACATGACCCGCCAACCGAAATATAGGCGCCGACCTCGGCGGTGCGGGTTTCGACAACACCGTCGAAGGGGGCGATAATTCTGGTGCGCGCGATTTCAAGTTCGGCCCGGGCGAGGGCGGCCTTGGCGGCGTCGTAATTGGCCCGCTGGGACATTTCCCGGTTTTTGGCCCCGTAGCCCTTCTTGCCCAGGTTCCGGGCGACGTTGTAGTCCAGGCTGGCCCATTCCAGGGCGGCTTTGGCCTGGGCGTAATTTGCATCCCTGTCGGCCATGTCGAGCTGGCACAGCACGTCTCCGGCCCTGACGGGGCGACCCTTCTTGGCCGGCGTCGCGATGACCCTTCCGGCGGTCTCGCCGCGGACCTCGACCCGGCGCGCCGCCTCGGTCCGTCCGGTTACGACAAGTTCGGAAAATCGCTGTTCGGCCTTGAGCACTTTCACCCGGACCATAGGCAGGGGTTTGGCTTTGCTTTCAGCTTGCGCAGCGGCTTGACCGGTGTTCACCGCCGCATCGGCGCCGGCATCGACTTTGGCATCGGCGTCGGAAAGCCCGCGTGCCTGATCGATCAGGTCGTCAGACCCCAGCCAGGCGGCCAGGGCCACGACAAGAGCACCGGCCCACAGGTAAGACCCCTTAATCTTCATGAAACTGATTTCCTATTCCGCTGCATTACCCAGTTCCGCCCCGTCTTCGAGTGACAGTGCCGCCGGTTTTGCGATGGTTTCCAAGTTCTGTCGGTGTTCGGCCAGGTATTTGCGCTCGGCCTCGTAAATGGCAAGCCCGAAGCCCAGAACGAACTGGCTGCAGGCGTGGCCGCAATCCTCGCTGACATCGCGCATTTGGGCGATGTGGTTGTCCAGGTGGTTCAAACGATCATCGATCAGCTTGGTAATGTAGGGTTGGGACACCAGCTCGGCACATAACATCACCAACAAAAATTCCGATTTGAAAACATCGTCGCGCGGCTTGTTGTAAAGCGCGGCCACGAAAGTGGCCCGGCCCGCCTCATTGATGGAATAGACCTTGCGGTTGGGCCGGCCGGCCTGGCTTTCCTTGCGGCTGACAACCAGCCCCTCCTTCTCCAGGGCGATCAGAGCGGGATAGATGGACCCGTAGCTGGCTTCGATAAAATGACCGAAACGGCCTTCCTGGGTCATCTTGCGGATTTCATATCCGGTGGCGTCACCGAAATGCAGGATACCGAGACAGAGAATCTTGACGTTCATATCGCCCGCGCTTCCGCTTGCAAAAATGAAGGGCGGCAAATCGGTTTCCCGACCTTTTTTCCCGTCACCTTTGGCTGGCACAATCGAAATTGACTATGCCAAAACGATATATACTGTATCGATATATCAATTCAAGATGGACGCGGCAAAAACCTGGCCAGCTCTGTGTCCCCAATCGCATCGGAAATCCGAAGTGGGGCAATTCGGAGACCCTTTGCTCCCAACGCCCCCGCAATTTACCGGTTTGGCCCACCTTTTCGCTTGCCGGAGGGCGGCGGACCTGTCAAAAAACCTTGAAAACCAACATCGGAGTGTGGCGCAGCCCGGTTAGCGCACCTGTCTGGGGGACAGGGGGTCGCAGGTTCAAATCCTGCCACTCCGACCAAAAATTCCCCCAATACCAATAGGTTAGCTAGCGGTACCAAAGGTGCCGTAAGCCGTAAAAAGGGAACGAAAAGGGGTCAAGCTGCACAAGCAGTTACAAAAAGCCCCGAAATGGTCCCGAACAGCGTTCCTGGGTTGTGTTGACAAACTCCGGAACCACAATCTTACGGCGACGATGTGGATAAAGCCGAGATAGCTGATTTCTGTTTTATCGTATCGCGTGGCGAGGCGCCTGGCGCATTCCTTGCAAAGTCAATATTGTGTCCTTCAAACCGGGGGAACTCCACTTCAATGAATCAAAGGCTTACGCGTTCAGTGTATAATCGAGTGGGAATAGTCTCGACACCGCCACAAACCGGCGCTAGAGGTTCGGTGGGGGATCAACACACCATGCCGGCAGGTTTGGTGTTAACCACTTGATGAGGTGACGTCTTTGCCGGTTAGAGCACCATTGCTGGGGTTGGCCTGCCGATGTAAAGTCCGGTGCCGGTCGGGCGGGCTAGCCCAGCTTCGTTGCGCGGTGCCGGTGCAAATCGATTTGAGGGTTGGGATTTGAGCGACATTTTTCGCGAAGTCGAAGAGGAGCTTCGCCAGGAAAAGCTGAAGAGCCTTTGGAAGCGCTATGGCGCCTATGTCATTGCTGCCATGGTGCTGATCGTCGGGGCGGTTGGCGGCTACCGGTTCTATCAGTCCTGGGTGGTTTCGCAGTCGGGCCTTTCGGGGGCCAAATATGCCACGGCTTTGAGATTTTTAGGCGAAAGCAAGTTCGACCAGGCGGCGCCCATTCTGGACGAGCTCGCCAAGGAAGGGTACGGCGCCTACCCGGTTCTGGCGCGATTTCAGGAAGCCGCGAGCCTGGCCAAGTCCGGCAGCCGCGACGAGGCAGTGACCCTTTACGATACCATTGCCAACGACGCTTCGGTCGATGCGACCTTCCGCGATCTGGCCCGCATACGCGCCGGTTTCCTGCTGGTGGACATCGCCAGCCCCGAAGAGGTTGCCGAGCGCATGGCGCCACTGGCGACCGATGACGGCATCTGGCGGCACACGGCAAGAGAGATTATGGCGCTAAGCCAGTATGGCGCTGGCAATTTCAGCAAGGCGGACGAGATTTTCGATTCCATCATGGCCGATCCCGCCGCCCCGGCCCGGCTCAAGTCGCGGGCTGAAATCATGCGAACGCTGATCGCACCGAAGCTGAGTGCCGAGGCAAGTTGATATGAATCTGAATACACGCAACAGCATCATCGGCGGTTCGGGATCGCCGGTGACTTTGTTGCGCAAGATCGGGATCGCCGGCGTGGCCCTGGCGCTCGGGGGCTGCTCGACCGTCGATAGCTGGTTCGGCGAGGAGCAGACGCCGTTGCCCGGCGAGCGCATCGCAGTTTCCGCCAATGTCGATTTGCTCGAGGTCGAAGGCGGCTCGGTTTCGATACCGGCGGCGGTCGCCAACTCGTCCTGGGCCCAGCCCGGCGGCGTCGCCTCCAACGCTCCGGGAAACCTTTCCGCCCGCTCAAGCCTCTCCCGCATCTGGTCGGCGAGTGCCGGCGCAGGCTCGTCCGGCGATGGCAAGCTGACCGCGCCGCCCATCGTCGTGGCCGGGCGCGTTTATGTGCTCGATGCCGGCGCGGCCGTGTCGGCCCATTCGGCGGCAAGCGGCAAGCGTATCTGGCGGGTCAATCTGACCCCTGAGGGGGAGAATTCCGAGGAAGGTTACGGCGGCGGCCTGGCGGCGGATTTTGGCCGCATCGTCGTTGCCACCGGTTTTGGCGAGGTTTACGGCCTTGATCCGTCCAATGGCGCCAAGCTGTGGCAGCGAAAGTTTGGCCTGCCGATCCGCTCGGCGCCGACGGCGTCAAACGGCCGGGTCTATATCGTCACGGTGAATAACGAGGTTCATGCCCTCGATATCGAAACCGGCGAGGTGGTCTGGGACTTCCGCCGTTATTCGGAAAGCGCCGGGGTCTTGGCCAACACCAGCCCGGCGGTCGCGGGCAACACCGTTGTGGTGCCGTATAAATCCGGCGAGCTGCTCGCCTTCGACGCCAGTACCGGCAAGCCGAAATGGGGCGACGCCCTGACCCGCACCGGGCGGTTCTCGTCGGTTGGCGCCATCAACGACATTGCCGGCCGGCCGGCGATCTCCGGTGGCGCGGTTTATGCCGTCAGCCATTCCGGCCGCCTGGCCGCCATCGACCTTAAATCCGGCCGCCGCCTTTGGGCCAAGAATGTCGCCTCGACGCAAACCCCCTGGGTTGCGGGCAATACCGTGTTCGTGGTTTCGACCGGCGCCGAAGTGGTTGCCCTCAACGCCAAGGACGGTAAAGTCGTCTGGGTTCGCAAGTTGCCGCTGTGGGGTGACCCCGAGGACAAAGAAGACCGGATCGTTTATTCCGGCCCGGTGTTGGCGGGCGGGCGGTTGCTCATTGTCTCCTCGACCGGAAGCCTGATTGCCCTGCAACCGCAAACCGGCGCCATTGCCAAGCAGACCAGCGCCGGTGACAGTTTTTACATTCCTCCCGTCATTGCCGGCGGCAGCGTCTACCTTCTGAGTGATAGCGCCAAGCTCATCGCCATGCGCTGAGCGGTACCGGTATCGACCGACCACGCCGATTTTTGCACCTACCCAGCGAAGCACACCCTTGACCTTCACCATCGCCCTTATCGGCCGGCCAAATGTCGGCAAGTCGACACTGTTCAACCGCCTGGTCGGCCGACGGCTGGCGCTTGTCGATGATATGCCCGGCCTCACCCGGGACCGGCGCGAGGGCGAGGCGCGCCTGGGCAACCTGAAATTCAGCGTGCTCGATACCGCCGGCCTCGATATCGCCGAGCCCGGCTCCCTGGCCGCCCGCATGAGCGCGCAAACCCAGAACGCCATCGACGAGGCGGACTTGTGCCTCTTTTTAATCGATGCCCGCGCCGGGGTCACCGGCCTGGACAAGGAGCTGGCCGGCTCCTTGCGCAAAAGCAATTGCCCGGTGGTGGTGATCGCCAACAAATGCGAAGGCCGCGCCGCCGAGGCGGGGTTTTACGAAGCCTATGCCCTGGGGCTGGGCGAGCCGGTGGCGATTTCAGCCGAGCATGGCGAGGGCCTGGGCGAGTTGATCGAAGTCATCGCCCCGCATATGGAAGCTGCCGAGGGGCGCCTGGACGACGACGATGTGAGTGCCAAGGACAAACCGGTCCGTCTGGTCGTTGTCGGCCGGCCAAATGCGGGAAAATCCACCCTTATCAACAAGATGGTTGGCAAAGAGCGCCTTTTGACCGGGGCCGAGGCCGGAATTACCCGCGATGCCATTGCCATCGACTGGGAGTGGCAGGGCCGAAAATTGCGGCTTTTCGATACCGCCGGCCTGCGCCGCCGCTCCCGGGTGGCGGAGCGGCCCGAGCATCTGGCGCGGACTGACGCCATGCGGGCGGTCAAATACGCCGAAGTCGTCATCGTGGTGCTCGACGCCACCCAGCCGCTGGAAAAACAGGACCTGCACATTGCCGCGACAATGGAGGAGGAGGGCCGCGCCGTGGTGCTGGCGCTGAACAAGTCCGACCTCATCGACGACCGGGCGCAGATGCTGTCCAGGGTCGAGGGCATACTGGAGAAAAGCCTGCCGCAATTGCGCGGGCTGCCGGTGGTCCATTTCTCGGCTCTGACCGGGGAGGGGCTGGGCCGGCTGATGCCGGCGGTCTTTGACATTTATGAGCGCTGGAATGCGCGCATACCCACCGGCGCGCTCAATCGCTGGTTCGCTGAAATTGTGGCGGCCCACGCCCCGCCCGCTGTCGGTGGCCGGCGTATCAAGCTGCGTTATCTGACCCAGGTCAACGCCCGCCCGCCGACCTTTGTTGCGTTCTGCTCCCGGCCCGATGCCCTGCCGACATCGTACAAACGCTATATCGTCAACGCCCTGCGGGAGACCTTTAAGCTTCCCGGCGTGCCCATCCGGCTGCATATCCGCAAAGGCAAAAACCCCTATGCGAATAAAAAGTGAAGCAGGGGCCTGAACCGTTGTGTAAATGTTCAATCGGAACAGCTATTGCGATCTTTCATCTTCACGGTAAATCTGCCAGTTTGTATAGGGAAATTTTCACAGGAGACCGACCATGAAAACCTTTCTTCGCCGTCTAGCGCTCGCCACCGTGGTCCTTGCCGCCGCGGTTTGGGGAACCGCCCAGAATTCCGCCTTTGCCCAGAGCGCCACAATCCAGTTCACGGTCGTTAAGGCCGGTTACTTTCTTGGCGTGAGCGGTGGCGAAGGCACCTTGTTCTACAATGGCCGCAGCTACCCGCTTTCGATCGGCGGCGTGAGCCTGGGGCTGACATTTGGTGCATCGAGGGCCGAAATGGTCGGTGAGGTCTACAACCTTCGTCACCTCAGTGATATTGCCGGAACCTATACCGAACTCCAGGCTGGCGTGGCCATTGCCGGTGGTGCCAAAACCGCGCGGCTGCGGAATTCCAAGGGTGTGGAGCTGCATGTGCGTGGCCGTCAGATCGGGCTTGAAGTGGCGCTGGATCTGGGCGGGATCGCCATATCGCTTAAATAGCGCCGGCTATCGGGCAGGCGTTCATTCGGTCTTTTGTTCCAAGCATTTGCGGGAAGTCCGGCGACCCCGGACTTTCCCGCTTGGCCAGAATGAACCGCCTGCCAAAAAGTCTTATTCCAACGGCAGTTTCACCGGGGTGACTTTCCCCTCGGTGATGGAAAGCGCCGCGGTGTTCGCGGTGCCGCCGACCGTCAGCGTCACGACATATTCCCCCGGTTTTAAGGTGATTTCGGCGGCGGCGCCCAGGTGACGGGCCACCGGCTTGCCGTCGATGCCGGTCAGCACCCATTCGGCGTCCGAACCCTGGCTTGCCTCTGCCAGGTCAAGTGAGGCGACGCCAAGCGGGAACTCAAGGTGCACTTTGCTCTTGCTCCCCGCCGCAGCTGAAACCGCCGATGAAATCTTCGCTCCCGTAGGCCGGTGGGTCGCCGATATTTCGTAGTCGCCTCCGGGGAGAGCGAGACTGTCGTTTTGCCGCAAGTTTCCATTGGCTATGGGCTTTGAAGTCCCCGATGCGGTGACGCTGATGGTAATATCACGGTCGCGGTCGCCATCGGGCAGCTTGCCGCCGCCAACGATACCGGCAGTGATGGTCAGTTGCGCCGGTGGCAGGGCGGGCGGGGCCAGCGCGATTTCAGTGCGCACCCCCGGTTCGACGATGAATGATTTTTCGGCCTGGCGGCCGTCTTCCAGTTCGGCGATCACCGTGTACGATCCCACCGGCAATCCAACATCCAGCTTGGCGCCGGAACGGCTGAGGATCAGGTTGGGCCCCTCGTTGCCATCATGGCGCACCAGGCGGAAGGCCACTTTGGGTTTTGACCCTTGTGGCAGATCCGCCAGGGTGGCGACGAGCTGGCCGGCATCGAGGTCCATGATGATATCGGAGAAGGTATTTGGCGCGATATCGACAAGTTGGCGGCGGCTGGCCTCTCCGTACCGGGCAACGATGCGATATGTTCCGGCAGGCAGGGTGAAGACCGCCGAGGCGCCGGATTTGGACGCCAGAGGTTGCGGCGCGGCATCCAGGCCATCGGCGGGCAGAAGCTCGAAGGCAACATTTTGCAGCGGCTCCTGGCCCGGCGCCGGCCGGGCGCGAATGCGCACATAGCCAACCGACAGGTTGAGCACGACGGTTCGGTTGGCGCCGGCGGTCAGGCCGATATCCTCGCTGACCCGGGCCAGCCCCAGCGCCGCCTCGATGCGATAGATCCCGGCGGGCAGCACCTCGTCGTAGGCGGCCATATTGGCATCGACGACCGGTGGCGCGCCATCGACGCCGATTTTCACGATACGAATGCGCGCATTTTCAAGCGGCATGGCCCCCATGGTCGGCAGAACCTTGATTTTCAGACGGGCGGCATTGAAGCCCAGGTCGAGGCGGGCCAGCCCGGTGGCCGGAATATCGACCTCCACCGATTGCAGAAAGTCGTTCAGCTTGGCGGTGATGCGGTATTGGCCGGCGGGCAGCGACAGCGTCGGCTGGGAATTGGTGGTGACGGTGGGCGGCGCCTCGCCCGATAACGGTTCAACGGTCCACACGACACCGCTGGTCAGGGCGGGGCCGCCGGTGATCAAAGCTGCGGCAAGGCTGACGCCGGAGCCTTCGCGCCGGCCAGCGGTTTGAGGTTTTTTCGCCGGCGGCGGAGCGTTGACCGCCTGGGGTTTGGCTTTGCGCGTGGCGCGCCGTCTGCGCTTTTTTTTCTGCTGTTTTTTCTTTGCCTCTTCGGCGCGCTCGCGCTCCACATCGCGGGTGGTTTTGGCCCGGATCTGGGCAACCCTGAAAACCTCCGGCAATGTTTGCGTCCCGACCTTGGCCACACCTAGGGGCTGAACCGATGCGGCAAGGCTGGCGAGTGGTCCGGCGGTTTCATTGGCCGGCAATGGCGCGGCGGCAAGGGAGTTTGCCGATAACAACAAGATTGCGGCGCCAGTTGCTCCGTGCCAGAAATGCCTGGCCATGGACGATCCCTTTCCCCTCATGCCGACAAGTGTAACCTTCTTCGAACTCACGGCAATCACGATTGCCGACTTTTCGGTGCATTGGTGAATTTCTCCGGCGGATCAGGGCAAATGGAGATGGCAATGAATGACGCCGCGAACCCGGTAATCGAATTTCTGCTTGGCCGGCGCTCGACCGTGGCCCGGCTTCTTGGCGAGCCCGGCCCCGACGGCTCCGAGCTTGAACTGATCTTGACCGCCGGGGCCCGGGTGCCCGATCACGGCAAGCTGGCGCCGTGGCGATTTGTGATCATCCGTGGCCAGGCCCGCGAGGCGCTGGGCGAGGCCATGGCGGAAGTGTTCAAATCGGCCAATCCGGAGACCGGACCGGAGCGGCTTGACCATGAGCGCGGGCTGGCGTTGCGGGCCCCGGTGATCGTTACGGTGATTTCAAAACCCGTCCGGCATCCGAAAATTCCCATATGGGAGCAGGAGCTCTCCGCCGGGGCGGTATGTCACAATGTGCTTGCCGCCGCCATTGCCTTGGGGTACGGGGCTCAGTGGGTGACGGAATGGTGGGCCTTCGATGAAGGCGCCGCCAGGGTATTGGGACTGAAACGGCACGAGAGAATTGCCGGGTTCATCCATATCGGATCCCATGACGAACCCTTGGAGGACAGGCGGCGCCCTGTCATGGACGATATCGTCAGCGAATGGACCGCTGAGCCATAGGATCCGGTATGTTTTACGAGCCAAAAAAGAATAACCATGGTCTGCCGCACCGGCCGTTCAAGGCGCTGGTGGGCCCGCGCCCGATCGGCTGGATTTCGACCCTGGGGCGCGATGGCATCGCCAATCTGGCGCCCTACAGCTTTTTCAACGCGGTCGCCGATGATCCGCCGGTGGTGATGTTTTCCAGCTCCGGCGCCAAGGACAGTTTGCGCAATGCCCAAGCCACGGGGGAGTTTGTCTGCAACATCGTTTCCTACGCCCAGCGTGATGCGATGAATGCCAGCTCGGCCAATGTGCCCCCCGGCGTCGATGAGTTCGATCTTGCCGGCCTGGCCAAGGCCGAATGCCGGATTGTAAGGGCGCCGCGGGTCGCCGAGGCCCCCGCGGCGCTGGAATGCCGGACGGTGAAGATCGTCGATTTGCCGGGGGAGGGCGGCCAGCCCAACCTCTACCGGGTGGTGTTCGGTCTGGTCGTCGGCATTCACATCGCCGATGAAGCCCTTGTTGACGGCATTGTCGATGCCGTCAGGCTCAACCAGCTCGCCCGCCTGGGCTATCAGGACTACAGCGTCGTGGACAAAGTGTTTCCGCTGGTCAGGCCGGGGGATTAGGGTTTCTGATTCTTGGTGATAATCGGCACCGGCCCGCTCCCCCACCCGGCTTTTTCCCTGATCAAGTCTGTGCCATCCCGTTCCCCCACCCGGCCACCCCTGAGATTGTATCCTGTGGGTGGCCGGGTGGGGGAGCGGGATGGCACAGACTTCATCAGGGAAAAAGCCGGGTGGGGGAGCGGGCCGGTGCCGATTTGGTGTAAAATGCGATAAACCCCGTTCAGCCGCCGATCTTGGCCCGGGCCAACAGGCGCCTGGCTCTTAGGAGGTGCGGGCGGTCGAGCATCCGTCCGTCCAGGGCGATCACACCGGTATCCGCATCATCGAAGGCGGCGACAATGCGTTGCGCCGAAGCGATCTCGGTCTGGGTGGGGGTGAACGTCTGGTTGATCACCGGCACTTGCGCGGGGTGGATGGCCATCTTGGCGGTAAAACCGTCGCGGACCGCCTCGGCGCAGTCGCGGGCAAAGCCTTCGGCATCGCGGAAATCGGGATAGACGGTGTCGATCGCGGCGGTTCCGGCGGCTGCCGCGGCGATGAGGGTCTGGGTGCGCGCCAGGGCGTAAGGCCCTGAATAGGCGCCGTTTTCATCCCGTGTCGCCGCCGCCCCGATATCGGCGCTCAGATCCTCGGCGCCCCAGGTCAGCCCCGCAAGGCGCGGGGCCGCGGCGTCGTAGCCCGACATCGATTGCACCGCGGCGGCCGATTCGGTGACGAGGACGATAAGCTGTGTGCTCCCCTCGGCGATCCCCAATTGGCGCTCATGGCCGGCGATCATGGCGCAGAGCGTCACCGCATCGGCGGCGGAGCGGGCCTTGGGCTGCATGACGCCATGGAGCCGCCGGGAGGAGTGGGCGGCCATGATGGCGGCCAGATCGGCTGCAACCAGGCCGGAGGTCAGCGGGTTGAGACGCACATAAAGTTTGGGACCGCCCACATCCGCGGCGCCAATTGCGTCCGCGACCATGCGCCGGGCGAGGTCTTTACGCGCCGGGGCGACGGAATCCTCAAGGTCGAGGATGAGGGCGTCGGCACCGGTCGTGGCCGCCTTGGCGATTTTGCGTTCGTCGTCGGCGGGGACAAAAAGTAAGGAGCGCAACCGATCAGGCCTCCGGCATTTCGCCCGTGGGCGCTTTGGGCTTCTTGCGCATGAACGCCTGACGCCGGCAGATGGCGACCAGATCGCCGGTCTGCTTGGTCATGGAGTGTTCGAACTCGACAATGCCGGCATCGGGCCGCGAGCGGCTGTCGCGCTTGGATATGACCTTGGTGGTCACCGCAACGGTGTCGCCGTGAAAAATCGGCTTGGGAAAACGCACCTCGGTCATGCCCAGATTGGCGATGGTGGTGCCGATGGTGGTGTCGTTGACCGAGATGCCGATCATCAGGCCAAGGGTGAACAGGGAGTTGACCAGGGGCTGGCCGAATTCGGTCTGCTTCTCGCAGAAGTCAAAATCGATATGCAGCGGCTGGTGGTTCATCGTCAAAGAGGAGAACAGCACATTGTCCATCTCTGTGATGGTCCGGCGAATGGGGTGTTTGTAAATATGCCCAACTTCAAATTCGTCGAAATAATATCCGGCCATGATTTTTTTCAACCTCCAAACGTGCCCAGGCCCGGCATTGATAACCCGCCGGAGCAGGGGCGGCAATCGGTCTGGCGGGCCGGGCGGGCAGCCCGGCGAAACACGAAAACAGCGAGCGATTCGCTATTTTTTAACGAATTACTCGGTGCATGCCGTTTGAGGTGGATTTTATCTTTGTCGGTAACGTGTTGATATTTTGCCATTTTTGCGCGCAAACCATGGCTGAATCTGGGCGTTAATCATTGATTCAGTTTGTCGGCTGAAAAGTCATTGAAAGTCTTCATGAGGCCAGCGTCCTCAATTCGAGGGGAAGCTGGAAAAATGGAAAATTAAATGAGTAGCACCGGCAAGATCGCGCTGATCGTGGAACCAGACGAGGAAACCGCTCTGGCCATGGCGCGACAACTCGCCGCCCTGGGGCTCGACAGCCTGAGTGCGTCGGGGGTGGAGAACGCCGTTGAAACCCTGAACTGGCTGCAACCCGATATCGTTCTTGTCAGTCAAGGGTTTGACGGCGAAGACGGTGTGCGGCGGATTTCCCGGACCAGCGACGGGCGGGCACCCCTGGTGTTCGTCAGCGACGGCGCCGATATCGACGCCATGGGGGCGGCCATCTGGCAGGGCGCCAGCGAATGCCTGATGCACCCGTTCGACGAGGAAATCCTCGAATTCAAGCTGCAGCAAACCGGCGTGCTTTAGGTTATGTCTCGAAGTCATCTGCTGCTTTTTTCGTTGATGAAGTCTGTGCCATCCCGCTCCCCCACCCGGCCACCCCCAGGATACAATCTATGGGGTGGCCGGGTGGGGGAGCGGGATGGCACAGACTTCATCAACGAAAAAACAAGAGCGGGATGGCACAGTTTTAATCAGGAAAAAAACCCCTGGGTGCAGAGTATCAACCTAATAACCTGGCACCGGACTTGCATTAACCATGGGGACTGAACTTCCGGAGTTCGCCTATGTCGGCCACCGCGCCCGTTGCCGGGCCAGAGCAAATCACCCAGGCTTTACGATCAGCTTCCCGGCAGACCGGGGCTGAATTCGACTATCTGTTGCAGACGGCAAAACGCGAAAGTGGGCTGAATGCAGCCGCAAAAGCATCGACATCCAGCGCCACGGGGCTGTTTCAGTTCATCGAGGGCACCTGGATGGAGACCGTCAAGGCGTCAGGGGCCAAATACGGGTTGAGCGAGGCCGCCGCCGCCATTCAGAAAACCCCCTCGGGCCGGTATGAAGTTGCCGACCCCAAGGTTAGGGCGGCAATTCTTGCCTTGCGGACCAATCCCGCCGCCGCGGCTTTGATGGCAGGGGAGTTCACCCAATTAAATGCGCAAAAACTGCAAGCCAGGCTGGGCCGCGCGCCAAGTCAGGGCGAACTTTATATCGCGCATTTTCTGGGGGCAGGGGGCGCGGGCCAGTTGATTTCGGCGGTATCGAGCCGCCCCGGCGACAACGCCTCGCAGCTTTTTCCCGCCGCTGCAAAGGCAAACACTTCGATTTTCTACACCCAAGATGGCCAGGCCCGAACCGTCGAAGCGGTGTATCGCAATCTGGTGGCCAAACACCAGCAAGGTGGCGTCGCGGTTGCCGATGCCGGTTTGGCCGCCCGCTCCGGACCGCTGGATATAACGCCGGACCGGGCCAAGGCCGGCCTGGCGCCATTTAAGGTCGCGGGGCTGGCGCCGGGACAGAATTCGGCCCTGGGGCCAACCATGGCGATTGCGGCCTATGTTTCGCCGGACCGGCCGCTTCACAGCCTCTTTGCTCCATCCAGGACAAGCCCGGCGACAGAACCAAGCCCGGCCAGGCGCCAGTCGCTGGTGGCGACGCTGAAGGCCTATGGCGTGGACCCCGCGCCAGCCAAAGCGAAGGCGGCGCCAAACCGGTTGGAGGCTGGCGGACGCCCGTTGTGGGGCGGCGGGCTCTTCACGAATGCTCAGGTCAAGCCGGGGACGATGCAGGGCGGTTTGTTCACTGTCCCGGCGGGTTACGCCAGGTAATACCCCTGGTCAGAATTATGGTGAACGGTTCCTTAAGCCTTGGCGGCGATGCTCCAAAGGTCAATTCATTTTGCGCCTTGAGTTTGTGTCATGCCGACGTTTTTGCCCGTTGACGAATTTCAATCCATACCCGAGACCCCGGTGGCGGCGCGGCGGGCCGAGCTCGCCAAACAGCTCTACGCCGATTTTGAGGCCGGTGCCCTCGATGCCCCCGAACGGCGGGCGGCGCTGAGTGTTTTCCGCGCCCTGGTTCGGGACGGAAACGCCGATGTCCGCCATGATTTTGCCCGCTTCGTTGCGCCTTCAGGGGGGCTGCCAGCCGAGCTTGCCGCTATGATCGCCAATGATGGCGCCGGGCGTATCGCTGCGCCATTCTTGCGCCTGGGCGTGGCGCTTGACGATAATCTTCTGGTCGATGTCGTGGGCCGCGGCCAGGGTTGGCGGCAGACGGCCGTTGCCCGGCGCCGCTGTGTAAATCCACCGGTTTGCGCCGCGATTGCCGAAGTCGGATGCGCCAGGAGCATTGTGACGCTATTGAAAAATCCCGGCGCAAATCTGCCCTCCCGCGTTCTTGGCCGTATTGGCGAGCGCCATGGCCAGGACGATCAGATCGCCGATCTTCTGCTCGCGCGCCCCAACGTTCCAGGAGACTTTGTCGAGGCGAGGATCATGATGGTTTCGGGCCGGCTCAAGGCCTTTGTCGAGGCCAGCGGATGGATGGGCCCCGAATATGCCGATTGCGCGGTGGCCAATGCGGTGGAGCATGGTCTGGTGGAGTTTGCCGTGGGGCGTGAGTACAGCGAGCTTGAACCGCTGTTCGCCAAATGGAACGCCGAGGGGCGCATCACCGGGGGGTTTGTGCTCCGGGCGGCGTGTTATGGCGCCATATCGGTTTTGGAACTGGCGCTGGTGAAACTTGCCAATCTGCCGCCACGCCGGGTCGCGGCGCTTATTTCGGACCCTTGCGGTTACGGGCGGCAGAGCCTCATCGCCCGTGCCGGTTTTGGCGGCGCGGAGGAAGACTTCATCGTCAGAGCCATCGCCCGGTTTTCCGACACCCCGCCGCGCCGGGGTTCGTACGCATGGGCCGCGGCGGTGGCCAGCGGCATTGAGGAGGTCATCGCCGACGGCGCCTCGCCGGAAGCCTTTTCGGTGTTGCTGGAAGGTTTTGCAACCGATGCCGGGCTGGCGATGCCTGCGCGCGACGACCAGTGTTTCGACCAGGCGGCGTGAGACTTCATCAGTAAACTCAGTGAAAAATCCCCGCTCTGATTCGTTCCCGTTTCACCGACACGAACGATGCGGCGACAATCAACAGAATGCCCAGGAACGCCAGGGGTGTCGGCACCTCGCCAAACAGCAGGTACCCGGCAAGAGCCGCCGCCACCAGACGGATATATTCCACCGTCGCCAGGACCGAAGCCTCGCCATAGCGGTAGGCGGTGATGAAGCACCACTGGGTGATGATGCCGGAGGCCACCGCCAGCAGGAACAACGGCGCCGCCGGCGCGCTGATCGGCACCCAGGTGAAGATCGAGGGAATGCCGGCGAGCAGCGTCAGGCCCAGCGCCGGGTAGGCCATCATCGTCGCGGTTGTTTCGGTCTTGGTGAGATATTTGATCACCAACGTGGTCACCGCGCCGGACGCGGCCCCCGCAACGGCGGCCGAGGCGGCAAGCAAAGTGCCGCTGTCGCCGGAGGGGCCGACCATGACCAGCATGCCGATAAAGCCGACAACCGTTGCCCCCCAGCCGATCACCCCAGGCTTTTCGGCCAGGAACATCGCCGCCAACCCGACCAGAAACAGCGCCTTGGAAAAACTCAGACCCACCGCATCGGCAAGCCGCAAGTGGGCAATGGAATAAAACCAGCCCAAGATGCCAAAAAATCCCGTGACCACCCTGAGCACGTGCCAGCGGAGTTTTTTTGTGTGCAGCATGTGCCAGCGGTCCCGGTACATGAACGGCAGCAGCAGCACCAGTTGCCCAGCCGTGCGCGCCAGCATGATCTGCCATACCGGGTAGGTTGATCCCAACTCCCGCACCGCGATCATCAGCCCGGCAACCGTCAGGCTCGACACGACAATCAGCAAGGCGCCGACGGTGTTGCCGTCCTGGGCGTTGGCCCAGCCGGTCAGCCGCTCCGACAGGGCGCGGGTCAGCACACCTAAAGGCATGGGAGGCAGCTTTCGAGTTTCTGGGGCGTCCCGGGGGGCCGAAACGGCCTGGAGGCGCGAGGGAAGAAGCGGGGGCCAGGGCAGCCCGCAAGAATAAGGGCGGCAACTGGCGCCTTCAATCTAGCGTATGTTATGCCGTGGCAACAACCAAGCTGTCGCAATTGCTGCAAAAGACCGCCTGTCGGTGGCTTGCGGAGCGCGCGCGGTCACCTGGAATGGCAACCCGTTGCCGGTTCATATGTCGATAATCCGCGCCGGCCAAACACCGCGAAGGGCCCCAAGCCGGCGTCATTGGAACAGAAAACGCTCAAAGCGGTAAAATGGCCAGTGCAAACAGTCACGCTCGGCCTTGCCAGCCATCGCCGGCTGGTTTAATCGTTGCCCCTAGCAGCGCGTGTTCGGGGCAGTTGGGGGTTCCGGCCCCGCGTGGCGCGCGGCGTATCAAATCGCGGTGTATCAAATCCAAGGGGGGCGCCCCCGGCCGGTCTGCTCTTGAGCGCTGTCGTTCAAGAGGGCGAGCCGGCGCGAGGGGGCCTGCAAGGCAGCAGGGCTGAACATGAGCGATCTTGTGGCCGACTATCTTCCGATTGTGGTGTTCATCGGCGTGGCGCTGGTGATTGGCCTGGCGCTGCTGGTGTCCGCGTTCGTTATCGCCATCTCCAACCCCGACCCCGAGAAAGTCGCGGCTTACGAGTGCGGTTTCGCCGCCTTTGACGATGCGCGGATGAAGTTCGATGTGCGGTTTTATCTGGTGGCGATTCTTTTTATTATTTTCGATCTCGAAGTTGCGTTCCTGTTCCCGTGGGCCATAGCCCTGGGCGATATCGGGGTTTTCGGCTTCTGGTCGATGATGGTCTTTTTAGGCATCCTTACCGTTGGCTATATCTATGAATGGCGGAAAGGGGCGCTGGAATGGAACTGACCCGGCCCGCGGCCGCCGCCAATCCTCTGGCGGAGGGATTTTACACCCAGATCAGCGACGAGTTGGCCGACAAGGGATTTCTCGTCACCTCCACCGACGAGCTTATCAACTGGGCCCGCACCGGCTCGTTGATGTGGATGACCTTCGGTCTGGCCTGTTGCGCCGTTGAAATGATGCAGGCCTCGATGCCGCGTTACGATGTCGAGCGCTTCGGCTTTGCGCCGCGTGGCAGCCCGCGCCAGTCCGACGTGATGATCGTCGCCGGGACGCTGACCAATAAAATGGCCCCCGCCTTGCGCAAAGTCTACGACCAGATGCCCGAGCCGCGTTATGTCATCTCCATGGGCTCATGCGCCAACGGCGGCGGTTATTACCACTATTCGTATTCGGTGGTGCGCGGCTGCGACCGCATCGTGCCGGTCGATATCTACGTGCCCGGCTGCCCGCCGACCGCCGAAGCCCTGGTTTACGGCATTTTGCAGTTGCAGCGGAAAATCCGCCGCACCGGCACGATCGAACGCTGAGGATGAACATGGTGGACACCGCGGCCATGGCGGCCATGGCGGAGGGACTTGCCGATCTTGGCGAGCATGTCGAGGTCGGCCTTGGCGCTCTTGGTCTTGATGTGGCCGAGCGGCATATTGCCCATGGCGAGTTGACCATTGTGGTGGCCGCCGATCATCTGCTCAAGGTGGTAAAATTCCTGCGCGACGATCCCAGGTGCCAGTTTCACAATTTCATCGATATCTGCGGTGTTGACTATCCGGCCAGGAATTTACGTTTCGATGTGGTCATCCATTTGCAGTCCCTGACCCTGAACCACCGGATCCGCGTCAAGGTCAGGACCGATGAAACCACGCCGGTTCCGAGCCTTGTCGGGCTTTACCCTTGCGCCAACTGGTTCGAGCGCGAGGCTTTCGATCTTTATGGGATCCTCTTCTCCGGCCATCCGGATTTGCGCCGTATTCTCACCGACTACGGCTTTACCGGCCACCCGTTGCGTAAAGACTTCCCCCTGACCGGCTTTGTCGAGGTGCGGTATGACGATGAGGCCAAGCGGGTGGTCCATGACCCGGTGAAACTCACCCAGGAATTCCGCGATTTTGATTTTCAGAGCCCGTGGGAGGGAACTGACTACATCCTTCCTGGCGATGAAAAAGCCAATTGAGGGGGGTGGGAATGACTGAAAGCAAAACCCTGTCCGGCGGGTGCCTTTGTGGCTCGGTGCGATTTACTGCCGCCCCGCGTGAACATGAATATGGTGCCTGCCATTGCGATAGCTGCCGGCGCTGGGCAGGCGGACCGTTCATGGCTATCCCTTGCGGACGCACATTGAAAATTGAAGGCGATGCACACCTTGGCACCTACCGGTCATCGGAATGGGCCGAGCGCTGCTTTTGCAATAAATGCGGCACGTCGCTGTTTTTCAAGCTGGTCGGCAACGGTCAGTACAATGTCTCGACCGAGGCCTTCGACGACAATTCGGATTTCGAAATGGTGATACAGTATTTCATCGATGAGAAGCCTTCCCACTATGCCTTCGCCAATGACACAAAAAAAATGACCGGGGCAGAGTTATATGCGCTTTTCGCCGGCCCTGATGCCACGCGAGGGTCGTAACGATGGCTGAGCAGGACATCCGCAATTTCACCATCAATTTTGGCCCCCAGCATCCGGCTGCCCACGGCGTCCTGCGCATGGTGATGGAACTGGACGGCGAGGTTGTCGAGCGCTGCGATCCCCATATTGGCCTCTTGCATCGCGGCACCGAAAAGCTGATTGAGTACAAGACCTATCTGCAGGCGATCCCCTATTTCGACCGGCTCGATTATGTCGCCCCGATGAACCAGGAGCACGCTTTTGCCCTGGCGGTGGAGCGGTTGCTTGAAATCGAAGTGCCCAAGCGCGGGCAACTCATCCGGGTGCTTTTTTCGGAAATCGGCCGTTTGTTGTCCCACATTCTCAACGTCACCACCCAGGCCATGGATGTCGGCGCCTTGACCCCGCCGCTCTGGGGCTTTGAGGAACGCGAAAAGCTCATGGTGTTCTATGAGCGTGCGTCCGGTGCCCGCATGCATGCCGCCTATATCCGCCCCGGCGGGGTGCATCAGGATCTGCCGCCCAGGCTGATCGCCGATATCGATGCCTTTTGCGAGCCGTTCTTACAGGTTTGCGACGATCTTGAAGGGCTGTTGACCGACAATCGGATTTTCAAGCAGCGCAATGTCGATATCGGTATCGTCACCCTGGACGAAGCGCAGGCGTGGGGCTTTTCCGGGGTCATGGTGCGCGGCTCCGGCGGGGCCTGGGATCTGCGCCGTTCCCAGCCTTATGAATGTTATTCGGAGCTGGAATTCAAGATCCCGGTGGGCAAAAACGGCGATTGTTACGACCGCTATGTCGTGCGCATGGAGGAAATGCGCCAGTCGGTCCACATCATGAAACAATGCTGCGCGCTGCTGACCGCCGAAACGAGCCCGATTTCGTCCACCGACGGCAAGATCGTGCCGCCCAAACGGGGTCAGATGAAGCGTTCGATGGAAGCGCTCATCCATCATTTCAAGCTGTATACCGAGGGTTATCACGTGCCCCAAGGCGAGGTTTATGCCGCCGTGGAGGCGCCCAAGGGCGAGTTCGGCGTTTATCTGGTCTCCGACGGCTCCAACAAGCCTTACCGCTGCAAAATCCGCGCTCCGGGCTTTGCCCACCTGCAGGCGATGGACTTTTTGTGCAAGGGCCACATGCTGGCCGATGTCTCCGCCATCATGGGCAGCCTTGATATCGTCTTTGGCGAGGTGGACCGATGAGCGTGCGTCGCCTGGCCCAGGTCCAGCCCGAAAGTTTTGAGTTCACGGCTGAAAACCAAGCCTGGGCCAAAACCGAAATCGGCAAATACCCCGAAGGCCGCAAGGCCTCGGCGGTGCTGGCGCTGCTCTGGCGGGCGCAGGCGCAGAACGAGTACTGGCTGCCCGAGCCCGCCATCCGCCATGTCGCCGATATGCTGGGCATGGCCTATATCCGCGTGCTCGAGGTCGCGACCTTTTACACCATGTTCAACCTTGAGCCGGTGGGCCGGCACTTCGTCCAGCTTTGCGGCACCACGCCGTGCTGGCTTTGCGGTGCCGACGATCTCAAGGCGGTGTGCCGCAAGGTGATTGGCGAGCCGGGCCGGGTCAGCGCCGACGGGGCGTTTTCGTGGACCGAAGTCGAGTGCCTGGGGGCGTGCAGCAATGCCCCCATGGTGCAGATCAATGACGACTACTACGAGGACCTGACGGCGGAAAGCTTTGAAAAATTGCTCGAAGATCTGCGTGCGGGGCGAAAAGTCAAAACCGGCTCGCAGACCGGGCGGGTCTCCTCGGAACCCCTTGGCGGGCCGTTTACGCTGACCGAGCTTGGCAAAAGCAAAGCCAAACGCAAACCCGCCTCAAAGCCGGCTAAAAAGGCAGCGCCAAAGCCGGTCAAGGCACCGGTTACCCCGGCAACCGCTACCGAACGCGCACCGCAGCTCTTTACCTCGGCGCCAACGGACGGCGCCGATGATCTCAAACGCATTTCCGGCGTCGGCCCCAAACTTGAGGGGGTTCTGAATGGCCTGGGCATCTACCGCTTCGACCAGATCGCCGCATGGACCGCTGAACATATTGCCTGGGTCGATGCGCGGCTGAAATTCAAGGGCCGCATCGAACGCGACGACTGGATCGGCCAGGCCAAAGCCCTGGCGCGCGGGGGAGGTGAGGGATGACAAACTCTTCCGCCGACCGGTCGATGAAAAACGCCATCGTGCGTGCTGCGATCCTGGAAGCGCCGGCGGTCGTGCTGCTGGCGATAGTTCTGGCCTATCTGTTTGTTTTCGAAAACAATCTCAGCGGCGACGATATCTTAATGTGGTTGATCGTGGCGGTAGGCGTTTTTCTGCTCTATGTCAGCTTTTTGTTTGTAACCATTCTCGTGCCGGCAATGGGGGGAGGGCGCGATGCTCGCTGACAAGGATCGCATTTTCACCAATCTTTACGGCTTTGACGACTGGAAGCTCGCTGGCGCCAGGGCGCGCGGCGGCTGGGACGATACCCGCGCCATCCTGGCCAAGGGCCGGGACTGGATTGTCGAGGAGATGAAGGAATCGGGCCTGCGGGGCCGGGGCGGCGCCGGTTTTCCGACCGGGCTGAAATGGTCCTTCATGCCCAAGGAAAACGACGGGCGGCCTCATTATCTGGTGGTCAATGCCGATGAGTCCGAGCCGGGCACCTGCAAGGACCGCGAGATCTTACGCAACGATCCCCATCATCTGGTCGAGGGCTGCCTTCTGGCCGCCTTCGCCATGGGCGCCCATACCGCCTACATCTATGTGCGCGGCGAGTTCATCCATGAGCGCATGCGCCTGCAACACGCCATCGACGAGGCCTACGAAGCGGGGTTGATCGGCAAAAACGCCTGCGGTTCAGGCTGGGACATGGACGTCTTTGTCCACCATGGCGCCGGGGCCTATATCTGCGGCGAGGAAACCGCATTGCTGGAATCCATGGAAGGCAAAAAGGGCCAGCCGCGCCTCAAGCCGCCATTTCCGGCCAATTGCGGGCTTTATGGCTGCCCGACCACGGTCAACAACGTCGAGTCCATTGCCGTGGCGCCGACGATTTTGCGCCGTGGCGCCAGTTGGTTCGCGGGGCTCGGCAAGCCCAACAACACCGGCACCAAGCTCTTTTGCATCTCCGGCCATGTCGAAAAACCCTGCAATGTCGAAGAGGAAATGGGCATTCCTTTGCGTGAATTGCTCGAAAAACATTGCGGCGGGGTGCGCGGCGGCTGGGATAATCTTCTGGCGGTCAT
>UOEM01000054.1_pt1 | contig 27225 bp, 23 predicted proteins | sample 1988661 | NCBI WGS metagenome assembly UOEM01 (sample SAMEA4712195, study PRJEB27164) | hydrothermal vent metagenome | biome: marine basaltic hydrothermal vent biome; feature: marine hydrothermal vent; material: mineral | place: Pacific Ocean | collected 2011-06-14/2011-07-23 | depth 1719 m | reverse complement strand
TCGTGGCACGACTGTTGATGGAAGATGCGGAATGGGCGTTTTTTGAGCCGTTTATCACCGGTATTCGCGGGCGAGGCGGACGGCCCGCTTCCAATCATCGCCTTGTTCTGGATGGTGTTTTCTGGATCGCTCGTACCGGTGCCCAATGGCGTGATTTGCCGGACGAATTCGGCAAATGGTCCAGCGTCTATCGGCAATTCAGGCGCTGGACGCTGGCAGGCCTGTGGGAATTGATCCTCGAGGTGCTCAATGAAAGCCAGGCCGTTCCCGACTCCGTTCAGATGATCGACAGTACAGTCATCCGCGCCCACCATCAGGCAGCGGGCGCTAAAGGGGGGCTCAGAAACAGGGTTTTGGCCGTTCAAAAGGTGGCTTTACGACAAAAATACACCTGATCACCAATATCCAAGGCCTGCCAATGAAGGCCGAGATCACCGGTGGCGAGGTCTCCGACACCAAGGGCTATGATGCCCTGGCTGATGACGACCTGCCAACGGCAAAGGTGCTGATCGCCGACAAGGGCTATGACGCTGATCGTATTCGAGAAAACGTTATCGAGCGCGGAGGAACCCCTGTCATACCCGGCCGCTCAAATCGCAAAACACCAATTCCGGTCGATGGCTTCATCTATGCCTTGCGAAACCAGATAGAACGCTGCTTCAACAAACTCAAATGCGCCAGACGCTTCGCTACCAGATACGACAAAACAGCAATCAGCTATCTGGGCTTCATCCACATCGTCGCGGTCCGATTGTGGTATCGGAGTTTGTCAACATGACCTAGTAATAAAAAGTTGATTTGACCCCAATCAATGTGAAAACACCGAAGCTGTTGTAGACTTACGACAGAATGCGAATTCGATGAACCTGGTTCGCCGAATCATTCTTAGGCTTTTGTTCTTGCGCGTGTTTTTTGCGGAAGAGTGCGAATATTTTTCCGCAACAAACTTTGGATCAACGGCGAGTGGCCTGAAACGGTCGCCCGCCCCCACGGGGAGGTGTTCGAAATGATGTTCCACCAGCTTACCAATAAGATCCTGGCCACCATAACTGCTCTTGTGGTCGGATTTGCGATGTCGACCACCGCCATGGCGGGCGCTGACGAAGGGTCAATGGCCCGGGGCGGCAAGCTCTATGACAAGTGGTACAAGGTCCTGAAAGTCGACGCTCCCAAAGAGTCCCACAAACTTTATCCCGCCGACAAGAAATATGCCGACAAGCCCGGCGCCAACTGGCGCTGCAAGGAATGCCATGGCTGGGACGGCCTGGGCCGCGATGGCGCTTACGCAACCGGAAAACATGCCAGCGGTATTGTCGGCATCAACGGCATGATCGGTGCCGATCCGGCGGCCATCATCGCGATAATGACCTCCGAAGATCACGGCTATGGTGACAAGCTCAACCAGGTGGATCTGACTGATCTGGCCAATTTCGTTGCCTTCGGCCAGGTCGATATGGCGCTTTATATCGACCCCAAAACCAAGGCGATTAAGGGCGGTGATGCGGCCCGGGGCAAGCCGTTTTACGAAACGCTCTGCATCACTTGCCACGCCGTGGACGGCAAGCTGCCCAAGGACATGACGCCGCTAGGGGGCCAGATGGGCAATCCGTGGGAGGTCATACACAAAATTCTCAACGGCCAGCCCGCCGAAGGGATGCCGGCCTTGCGGGCACTTGATCGTCAGATCACCGTCGATGTGATGGCCTATATCACGACGCTTCCCAAAGAGTAGCCGACAAAAGTCCGGCTGATGCCGGCATGTAGAATGAAGGGACGCAGCACAATTTCTGTGTCCCTTTTTTCCGCCCCGCGGGAGTTCGGCTGCGCGGCGCATCGATGCTGAAATCAATCCCAAACCCAAGATGGAGGGCGCGCTGATGTTCTCGATGATCAAGCGCTGCTGGCGATGGTTCTTGCGGCCCAGTTCCCTGGTCGGCCAGGGCGTGCTGATCGTGGTCGGCGGCATTGCCGGGGTGATCTTCTGGGGTGGCTTCAACACCGCCATGGAAGCGACCAACACCATGACTTTCTGCATCTCGTGTCACGAGATGCGCGACACGGTGTATGAGGAATACAAAAAGACCGTCCACTACACCAATCCCTCCGGCGTGCGCGCCAGTTGCACCGATTGCCATGTTCCGCGCGCCTGGGGGCCCAAGCTCGTGCGCAAAATTCAGGCCACCAACGAGCTGTGGCACAAGGTTATCGGCACCATCAACACGCCGGAAAAATTCGAGGCCCAGCGGCTGGTCATGGCCACAAGGGTGTGGGATTCGATGAAGGCCACCGATTCGCGGGAATGCCGTAACTGCCACAGCTTTGAATCCATGGATTTTGCCAAACAGAGCCGGCGGTCGCGCGAGAAGATGGAGCCGGTGGCAAAGAGCGGCAAGAAAACCTGCATCGAGTGCCACCAGGGCATCGCCCACAAATTGCCGAAAAACGCCGACGATGACGAAGGCGACGACTGAGAGACCTTGGCGACAATCGGCACCGGCCCGCAGAGTCTCCAAACGCGAACCACTTACCTGTTGTTCATCATCGACCACAGATGCAGTGGCGTCGCCGGCATGTCGACTTTGGGAATGTTTTCCGGTGAGCCGTCCCAGAGCGCATCGCAGATGGCGTTCATCACCGAGGGCGGCGCCGCCAGCGAGCCGGCCTCGCCACAGCCCTTGATGCCCATCGCATTGTTCTTGGACGGCACTTCGAGGTAATTGAAGTCGAAATCGGGCAGATCGCCGGCGCGCGGCATGCCGTAATCCATGAACGAACCGGTCAGAAGCTGGCCGGTATCGTCGAACACCGTGTACTCGTTCAGGGCCTGGCCGATGCCCTGCACCACGCCGCCGTGAACCTGTCCGGCGACCAGCATCGGGTTCACCACTTTGCCAAAATCATCAACGATGGTGTATCTGGTCACCTGGCGCGCGCCCGTGGCCTCGTCGATCTCGACCTCGGCGATATGGCAGCCGTTGGGGAAGGTCCAGTTGTCGAACTCGGCCTTGCCCCGGGCATCGAGGCCACCGGGATGCCTGGCCGCCAGATCCATCAACGAGACCGCCCGGTCGGTGCCAACCACCCGCAAGGCGCCGGCATCGAACTCGATATCGGTGACGCTGGTTTCAAGCTCGTCGGCGGCAAGGTTTTTTCCTTTTTCGATCACCTCATCGCCGGCGACGTTAATCGCCGCGGCCTGAATGGTCAGCGAGCGCGAGCCCCCCGTGCCGCCACCTACAGGGATCCGTGTGGTGTCGCCCTGGATGATCTCGATATCGTCAAACGGCACGCCGAGCTTTTCGGCCAGCACCTGGGCATAGGCGGTGGCATGGCCCTGGCCGTTGGACTGGGTGCCGACGCCTACGGTGATTTTTCCGTTTTCAAAACGGATATCGGCGAACTCCTCGGGGTCTCCCATGGTCGATTCGATATAGTAGCAAAGCCCCTGCCCCAGCTTCTTGCCACGGGACTTGGCCGCAGCCTTCCGGGCCGCGAACCCGGGCAGATCGGCCCGCGCGATGGCGGCGTCCATGATGGTTGCGAACTCGCCGGTATCGTAGGTTTCCCCCGCCACGGTCTTGAATGGCATGGCGCTGGGTTTGATGAGATTGGCTTTGCGGAACGCCACCGGGTCCAGGCCCAGTTCCCGCGCGGCGCGGTCGACCAGGCGCTCGATCATGTAGATCGATTCAGGCCGCCCGGCGCCGCGATAGGCGTCGACCGGGGTGGTGTTGGTGTAAACGGCGATCACCCGATAGGTGGCCACTTTCACATCGTAGATCCCCGCCAGCACTTTTACGGCCGCGCCGGTGGGGATAAACGCCGCGAACTGGCCCATATAAGCGCCCATATTGGCGCGGGTGGTAACCCGAAGCCCAACAATGGCATTGCCGGCGTCCAGCGCCAGTTCCGCCACCGTCACGTGGTCGCGGCCCATGGCGTCGGACAGAAAACTCTCGGACCGGTCGCCAACCCATTTGACCGGCCGCTTGAGGTCACGCGCCGCCAGCGCCGCCAGGGCGTGTTCGGGGTAGTTGAAGGTCTTCATGCCAAACCCGCCGCCGACATCGGGGGTAATGACCTGAATTTTCTCTTTGTCGATCCGCAGGATGTGGTCGGCGAGGTAGTCCTTGATGAACCAGCCGCCTTGCGTGTTGGCGTAAACGATGGCGGTGCCGGCGCTATCGTTCCAGTCAACATTGACGGCGCGGGTCTCCATGGAATTGCAGATGACGCGATTGTTGATCAGCTCAAGCTTGGTGATGTGAGCGGCTTTCGCGAAAGCTGTATCGACCGGCCCGTCCTCGCCGTGCTGCCAGTCGAACGCGACATTGGCGGCGACTTCGTCATGCACCTGGGGCTGACCGGGGCTGTCGGCCTCAGCGGTGGAAACCACCGCTTCGCCGATATCATAGTCGACCTCGATGGCCTCGGCGGCGTCCTGGGCCTGGGTTCTGGTTTCGGCGACGACGAAGACCACCGGCTCGCCGACATATCGTACGCAAGTCCGGGCCAGAACCGGCCGCTCCTGGTTTTTTGTCGTCGTGCCGTCGCGATTGGGCATCTGCACCATGGCGGGGACGAAGTTTTTCGCCCTGGCCTCGATATCAGCCGCCGTGAAGATTTTAAGAATGCCGGGCAAAGTCGAGGCGGTACTGACGTCGATGGAGGTGATATTGGCGGCGCCCAGGGGCGAACGCAGCACGTAACCATGGGCCTGACGCTCAAGATCAATGTCATCGACAAAGCGGCCCTGACCGGTGACGAGAGCCGCATCCTCGACGCGGCGAACCGGCTGGCCGACGCCGAACTTGGTTGGTGCGGTCTTGTTGGAAAAATGGATCGGCGTGTTCATCCGTCGGCTCCTCATGAGATATCGATCGCAACTGGGCGCACCCGGGCGTGCCGCGCTTGGTCGTAAAATGGGGACATCGCTAGCTAAGTCCAGAGCTTTTCATCGGTCAACCCGTGCCCCGCCGCCGCCCACCAGTTTTTCGACCTCGGCCAGGGAGGCCATGGTGGTGTCCCCGGGCGTGGTCATCGCCAGGGCACCATGGGCGGCGCCATATTCGACCGCCAGTTGCGCATCGCCCAGCACCATCAGACCATAAATGAAACCGGAGGCAAAACTGTCGCCGCCGCCGACCCGGTCCATGATTTCCAGATCGTGGCGTTTGGTGGCGGTGTGAAACTTGCCACCGACCCAGGCCACGGCCCCCCAGTCGTTGCGCGATGCGGACTTGACACCGCGCATGGTGGTGGCGGCGGCCTTGAAATTGGGGAACTCGTCCACCGCGCGGCTCATCATGCGATGAAAGGCGCCCGCTTCCAGCTCGGTGAGGTTGTCGTCAACGCCCTCGATCTCAAAGCCCAGACACTGGGTGAAATCCTCCTCGTTGCCGATCATCACATCGACATGGGCGGCGATCTGCCGGTTCACCTCGCGGCAACGCTCCACCCCGCCAAAGCCCTTCCACAGCGAGGGGCGGAAATTCAGATCATACGAGACGATGGTGCCGTGTTTCGCCGCCGCCTTCGCCGCCTCGATGGCGACGGGACCGGTGGTGGCCGAAAGGCCGGCGAAAATCCCCCCGGTGTGGAACCAGCGCACGCCCAGACGTCCAAAAATATGCTCCCAGTCGATATCGCCGGGTTTGAGCTGGCTGGTCGCGGTATGCCCGCGATCCGAACAGCCGACGGCGCCGCGCACCCCAAAGCCGCGCTCGGTGAAATTGAGACCGTTGCGAACATCGCGGCCGATGCCGTCATTCTCGACCCATTTGACCAAAGCGGTATCGACACCGCCCTGCAGGATGAGGTCCTCCATCAAAAGGCCGACCTCGTTGCTGGCAAAGGCCGTCACCACCGCCGCCCTTTGGGTAAAACAGCGGCGCAGGCCCCGGGCGACATTGTATTCGCCACCCCCCTCCCAGGCGCGAAAATTCCGAGCGGTGCGGATACGCCCCTCCCCCGGATCGAGCCGCAGCATCACCTCCCCGAGGGACAGGATATCATAGCGGCAGTCCGCGGCCGGTCTCAGTTCTAGTTTGCTCATGGTGGTCCTTCCGGTGCTCTATCCTTTGCGGGCAAAGTCCAGATATAGCTGGCGCAGCCGCGTCACCATCGGGCCGGGGGTGCCGCCGCCAACCTTTTCGCCGTCGATGGCGATGACCGGCAGCACCAGCGTGCTGGCGCTGGTGATGAAGGCTTCCGCCGCCGCCTTGGCTTCACTTACCGAAAACGAGCGCTCCACCAGGGTGAGACCGGTCTCGGCGGCGAGCGCGATCACCGCTTTGCGGGTGATGCCCGGCAAGATCGAACGGTCGGCGACCCGGGTGACGATTTCGCCATCCCGGCCGACGATAAAGGCCGATGACGACGCCCCCTCGGTGACAAAACCGTCCTCGACGAACCAGGCCTCGAAAGCGCCGGCCGCCACCGCCGCCTGCTTGGCCATGACCTGGCCCAGCATCGCCACCGATTTTATGTCCCGGCGGGCCCAGCGGATTTCCTCGAACGTGATGATTTTAATGCCGGTCCTGGCTTCGGGCGGATCGACCAGGGTCTTGGCCATGGTGAACAGCACCAAAGTCGGCTCGGCGTTTTCCGGAAAGGCAAAATCGCGCTCCGCCGCCCCGCGGGTCACTTGAAGATAGACCACCCCCTCATCGAGGCGGTCACAAGCCACCAGTTCGGCCATGACGGCTTCCAGCTCGGCATAGGAAATCGGCAAGTCCAGTTCGATTTCCCCCAAGGACCGTTTCAGCCGCGCCAAATGGGCGGCATTGTCGACCAATTTGCCGTCAATAACCGCCGAAACTTCATAAACGCCGTCGGCAAACAGGAAACCCCGGTCCAGGATAGAGATTTTTGCTTGATCAAGGGGTAGAAATTCGCCGTTCACATAAGCAGTTCGCATAATTCATGCCCTAATCCGATGATCGATATCACCCTACAGCCATGACATGGCCACGGGGCTGTGGCAATGAGATAGCAGACGGGGGCTCGCTCCGAAGGGGCGGCGGACGTTTGCGGGCGGTTGTCACCAAGGGGACAAAATATGGATCTGGAAATTTCGGGCAAACGGGCCCTGGTGCTGGCCTCCAGCCAGGGGCTGGGACTGGGGATTGCCGAGGCCCTGGCGGCGGAAGGCGTAAATGTCCTGATCTGTGGCCGTTCCCACGAAAAACTGGCATCGGCGGCAGCGGCCATCAATGGGCGCAAAATGGGCGAGGCTCACTTTGCCGCCATCGACCTCACCGATCGAAATTCGGCCCAGACGCTTTACGATGCGGCCGGCAGCAAGCTTGGCGGGGTCGATATTCTGATCAACAACACCGGCGGGCCACCGCCAGGGTCGGTGCTCGAACCTGACGCCGAGACCTGGCGGTCGTTCTTCGATGTCATGGTTTTACGGCTTATCGAGATCACCAATTTGTGCCTGCCCGCCATGCGGGCGGCAAAATGGGGCCGCATTGTCACCGTGACCTCCATGGGCGTGCAGCAGCCAATCCCCATTTTGGGCATATCGAACACCTTGCGGCCGGCACTGGTGGGTTGGAACAAATCGCTGGCCACCGCCCTTGCCGCCGAAGGCATTACCGCCAATGTGCTGCTGCCGGGGCGCATCAGCACCGAACGCACCGCCACCATCGACCAGGCCAATGCCCACGCATCGGGCAAATCGGTGGCCGATATCGAGGCGCGGTCCAAGGCCGGCATCCCGGTGGGGCGTTATGGCCGGGTGGAGGAATTCGGCGCCACCGCCGCCTTTTTGTGCGGCCGGTCGGCGGGTTATATCACCGGATCGGCTCTACGCGTCGATGGCGGGGTGATCGCCAGTGTTTGAGGCCAACAAGGGGTGACGCCAATGAAATCCCACCTTTTCCGTTTTGCCCTGTGCCTGCTCCTGTGGCCCGGTGGCGCCGCGATTGCCGCCACCGACGGGCAATGCCGCACGGTGCGGTTTTCCGATATGGGCGCGCCGGACCTGGTGATCAAAACCGCGGCGGTGGCGGTGGTTCTGGAAGCGCTGGGCTACAGGCCGCAAACCCAACCCTTTTCCCAAGCTGAAACTTTTGCCGCCCTCGCCAACGGTGAAATCGACGTTTTTCTGGGCGCGGACCGGCGAAAGATGAACCGGCGGATGGCCGGTTTACAGGATCGCGGCGCGGCCGATGAGCTTGGGGTCAACCAGCGCGTCAAGTCACAGGAGCTGGGGCCACAGAAGCGGGGCCCACCGGCGGCGGTCGCCGCCATTCCGGCCACCGGCGGCACCGAAGCCGGCGGAGCCGGCGAGGCAAGCGGAACTGACCGGAATCTGAATGCCGGCGACCAGGAGGCCAAAGGTATCGAAACGCTGGCAAGAACCGGTTTTGCCCAAACGTGCCCGAATGTCGGAAAATTTATCCGCAACCTGACCTTTCCACCCCAGATGACCGTGTTCATCGCCCGGCGAATGGCCACCGAATACGAAGAACTTTTTGATGCCGCCGTCGCCTGGTTCGATGTCAACCGGGACCTTCTGGACATTTGGCTGGCCGGTGTAAAGACGACCACGGACGGTGACGCCGTGGCTGCCGTCTTGAAGGAATTTGGTTTCTAAAGGCGTTGCGGTCAACTGCCGAATTCAGCAATGAACACCTGAACGGCCCAAAAAAATTGGCCGCCAGAGGTTGTATGTTCCCCTGACTCTGGTGTTAGATTTTGTGTCCCTTTCATGACATGCCGGAAACACAAGATCTCGATGGTTCGGTCGAAGCTTGATCTGGCGTGTCAATTGCCCAAGCCGTCGCTGCTTTGGTGACGTGGCTGTGGCTGACCGCCGGAGACGCGGGCGGGTACAATCAAATAGCCAGCAAACAAGGCCAAGACCAAAACACAATCGAGGACCTCGACATGCCCAAAACAGAAAATCCCATCCATCCCAAAGTCGGCGAAGCGCAAGATCTGATGAACGCCGGCGCCATGGACCGGCGGGAGTTTGTCCGCATCGCCGCGCTTGTGGGTGTCGCCGCCCCGCTGGCCTACAAGATGGCCGGAGTGACGCCGGCCTTTGCCGCCATGGACAACATGCCCTTTGCCGCCGACGACCCCAATGCCTCGATGGGCGGAACGTTGCGGGTCGCCATGCAGGTGCAGAAAATGGTCGATCCGGCCACCTATGACTGGACGCAAATGTCCAACCAGTCGCGCCAGATCATCGAATACCTCGCCATGACCGGGCCGGACAACATCACCAGGCCGATGCTGGCGGAACGCTGGGAGGCCTCGGACGACCTGAAGACCTGGACCTTCCATCTGCGCCGCGGGGTGATGTGGCACAATGGCGATAAGTTCAACGCCGACGATGTAATTTTCAACTTCACCCGCTGGCTCGACCCCGCTTTGGGCTCGTCCAATATCGGCCTCTTTAGCGCCATGGTCGAGGAGATCGACACCGGGGAGAAGGACAAGGACGGCAAGCCCAAGATGAGCAAGCGCATGGTTCCCGGCGCGGTCGAGAAGCTCGATGATTACACGGTGCGCATCAACCTCTCAAAACCGGTGCTGTCGATGCCGGAGAACCTTTACAACTACCCCACCGCCATGGTGCACCGCAGCTTCAAGCCGCCGTTTTCCGATGCTCCCATCGGCACCGGGCCGTTCACCTTGGACAAATTCGCCGTCGGCGACAGGTGCATCCTCAAAAGGGTCTCCAAGACCACCGACGGCAAGGATTTCACCTATTGGGGCGGCAAGGTCTATCTGAACGAAATCCACTATTATAATTTTGCCTCCGAGAACCAGCTCACCGCCTTTGCCTCCGGTGACACCGATGCGGTTTACGGCATCGGCGTCGAGCAACTGGAACTGGCCAAGGCGCTTGACGGCAATCTTTTGTCCGTGGCGACGGCGCAGACCCTGGTCTGCCGCATGAACGTCACCAAGGAACCTTACGCGGACGCCCGGGTGCGCAAGGCGGTGGTCATGGCCTGCGACAACGCCGCCATCAAGGGCCTGGTCTACGCCGAAGGCGGCGCCGTCGGCGAGAACCATCACGTCGCCCCGCTCCATCCCGAATATTTCCCCCTGCCGCCGCTCAAACGCGATGTCGCCGGCGCCAGGAAACTGCTGGCCGAGGCGGGATATGCCGACGGCATCGAGCTGACCATCAATGTCGGCAATACCGACGGCCCCTGGCACCAGACCGCCGCCGAGGCCATGCGCGACCAGATGAAGGACGCCGGCATCACGCTGAACATCAATGTCATGCCGCAGACCAAATATTGGGAGGTCTGGACCTCGGCGCCGTTCTCCGCCACCTCGTGGACCCATCGCGCCCTGGGCACCATGGTGCTGTCGCTGGCCTATCGCGCCGGGGTGCCGTGGAACGAGTCCGGTTACGCCAATCCGGACTTCGAAGCGGCTCTGGATGAGGCCGAAGCCACCCTTGATGTCGACAAACGCCGGGCTTTGATGGAAAGGGTCGAAAAAATCCTTCAGGACGATGCCGTCATGGTGCAGTCGATCTGGCGGCCGGTTTACACCATCGCGTCGAAATCGGTGCACGGCTATCCGGCCCATCCGACCCAGTATCACCAGTTCAACAAGGTGTGGAAGAGCGCCTGACCCGAGTGTTGCGCCTCATGCGCGCGATTGCAAAAGCAATACCAGCTCCCCCTGACGGCGGTCGGGGGGGGCAGCACCCGGCTCCGAATCCCAAGGGGCGTGCAAGAGCGCTTCGGTTTTTTGCTGAAGCGCGAGGGTCGCGACGGCGACCCCGGCGCAAATGCGCCGCGCCCGTGCAGGCCCGAGCGAATGCGAGGAATAGCCGTGAGCGAAAAAATCTAGACTGTTGCCGTCAAGGACGGCAACAGTCTAGGGCAACGGCGTGACCAAACTTTTGCTTCGGCGCATTGGCCAGATGGTGTTGATCATGGCGGTCAGCACATTGTTGCTGTTCGCCATTTTCGACAGCGACAATTTCAAAAAACAGATCGCCACCGCCGAGCTTGGCGGTTTTGGGGTCGCCACCTTAAGCCCCGCCGACTATGACGCCTGGCTGGAGAAAAAGGGCCTGAACGTGCCGTTTTTCGAACGCTACGTCACCTGGGTCGGGCGGGCTTTGGTCGGCGATTTCGGCCAATCTTACGAAAAAAGCACCGCTGTTGGCCCGCTTTTGGCCGAGCGGCTCAAAAACACCGGCATTCTGGCCTTCTGGGTCTTTGCCCTGATGATACCGCTGTCCCTGGTGCTCGGCGTGGTCGCCGGCATGAAGGAGGGCTCCAAACGCGACCGGGCGGTGTCGTTTATTTCCGTTTTCACCACCTCGATCCCCGAGGTTGCCACCGGCATCATTCTCACCGTCATCTTCGCCCTTGGCCTGGGCTGGCTGCCGGCCAAATCGGCGATGATCAACGGCTTTGACGGCTGGCAATTGGTGCTGCCGGTGATGACGCTGGTGATCTACGATTTTGGCTATGTGGCGCGCATGACGCGAGCCTCGATGGCCGAGGTGATGACATCGCAATATATCCGCACCGCGGTGCTCAAGGGCCTGCCCTGGCGCCGGGTGATTTTCCGCCATGCCTTGCGCAACGCCCTGATCGCGCCGTTCACCGTCATCGTGCTGCAGCTCAACTGGCTGTTGTCCGGCGTCGTCGTTGTCGAGGTGTTTTTCGAATATGACGGTTTTGGCAAGCTGCTGCTCGAAGCGGCCCTGTTCGGCGATATCTATGTCATTCAGGCCGCAACCCTGGTGGCGGTATTTGTCGCCGTGCTCTCCCAGGTCATTTCCGACGTCGGCTACACCTTCCTCAACCCCCGCATCCGGTTCAGCTGACGTCATGGCAGCTTACGAGACCGCCCGGACCGCCAGCCTGATCGAGCGCATGATGCGCCCGCGCGTCATCATCGCCCTGACGCTGGCGATGTGGCTGCCGCTCACCATCTACGTCATGTTCGGCAGCGCCCTGGGGGCGGGCAAGGACCTGATCCTGCTCCCCGCGATCCCGGCGACGCTTCTGCTCTACGCCATCGCCATCTACGCCTGGCGCGAGAGCACCGTCGCCATCATCGGCGCCAGTTTAGTGTTTTTCTGGCTGCTGATGGCGGTCTCGGCGCCCTACCTGCCGCTGATCGATCCCAACAAGCCGATTGCGCCCTTCACCCTGCCCGGCGTCACCAAGAACGAGATCACCTTCTGGCTCGGGGCCGACTATAAGGGGCGCGATCTTCTGTCGCGCGCCATCTGGGGCTGCCAGCGGGTGCTGGTGTGGGGGGTGACGGCGACCATGGTCGCTTACGTCGTCGGCGCCATGCTGGGCCTTGTCGCGGGCTATCTGGCGGGTTGGTGGGACGAGGTTATTTCGTTTATTTCCAATGTGCTATTGTCATTTCCGGTGATGGTGCTTTTCATCATCATCCTCAATGCCCTTGGCGCCAGCGGTTTCAACATCATCATCGCGGTGACCTTCGCCTCGGCCCCGGCGATCATGCGCATCGTTCGCGGCCTGACGCTGGACATAAAGACCCGCGACTATATCTATGCCGCCCAGACCCGCGGCGAGCACCCGCTCTACATCATGGTGGTCGAGCTTCTGCCCAATGTGCGCGGGCCGATCATCGTCGATGCCTGTTTGCGGCTCGGCTACACTACCGTCGCCATCACCACGCTGACCTTTCTGGGACTTGGTCTGCAACCGCCGGACCCCGATTGGGGGCTGATGATCCGCGAAGCGGCCCGCACCGCGATGCTGTTCAAATTCTCCTATATGCTGATCATCCCGGCGCTGTCGGTCTCCAGCCTCATTCTGGGCTTCAACCTGATGGCCGATGGCTTACGCGAAATCAGTCTGAGGGATTGACCATGCTGGACGCCGCAACACCGGTGCTTGAGTGCCGCAACCTGTCGGTCTCCTATTTCACCCGAGCCGGGGAAATCCCCGCCGTGGTTGATTTCAATCTCAAGCTGATGGCCGGCGAGGCCCATGGCATTGTCGGGGAATCGGGCTGCGGCAAGTCGACCGTGGCGCTGGCGATCATGCAGTATATGGGCAACAACGGCGCCATCTCCGGCGGCGAGATTCTGCTTGAAGGCCGCGACATGCGGACCATGGACGCGGGCGAGCTGCGCCAGCTTCGAGGCGCCAAGATCGCCATGGTCTACCAGGAACCGATGGCATCGCTGAACCCGGCCATGGTCATCGGCGAGCAGTTGGCCGAAGTGCTGATCACCCACGAGAACCTTACCCCCGCCGCCGCCCGGGCCCGGGCCGCCGACATGCTGACCGAGGTGCGGCTGCCCGACCCCACCCGCATCATGGCAGCCTACCCGCACCAGATTTCCGGCGGCCAGCAACAGCGGGTCGTTATCGCCATGGCGCTTTTGTCCAACCCGGCGCTTTTGCTGCTCGACGAGCCGACCACCGCGCTCGATGTGACGGTCGAGGCCGGCATTGTCGATCTGATCAAGGACATCGCGGCGCGGCACGGCACCTCGATGATCTATATCAGCCACAATCTGGGCCTGATCCTGGAAACCTGCGACCGCATCACGGTGATGTATTCGGGCGAGGCGGTGGAGGTCGGCGATATCGGCGATGTGTTCGGCGCCATGCGCCACCCCTATACGCGCGGGCTGTTCAACTCCATCCCCCTGCCCGGCGCCGACAAGAACTCCCGGCCGCTCACCGCCATTCCCGGCCAGCTCCCCCTGCCCCACGAGCGGCCGGCGGGATGCAATTTCGGCCCGCGCTGCGATTATTTCGTTGCCGGGGTGTGCGATGCCGGACCGCTGCCGATGGTCGCGACGGACAGAAGCGCCAACCATTGGGCGCGGTGCGCGCGCCTGGATGACATCAACTGGTCCGCGGCGAACGATGCGCCCCACAAGGTCGAGGAGACCGTGCCGGGGGACGTGGTGCTGAAGGTCAGGAATCTTTCCAAGCACTATGAACTGGAATCGAGCGGTCTTTTTTTCCCCAAGCGGACGGCCAGAACCGTCAAGGCCAATGAGGGCCTTAATTTCGAGGCCAGGGAGGCGGAAACCGTCGCCATCGTCGGCGAATCGGGTTGCGGCAAATCGACCTTCGCCAAGGTGCTGATGGGTCTGGAGGACGCCACGGCGGGGACGGTGACCCTGGGCGACATCGAGTTGGGCGACCTTTTGGTCGAGGACCGCAAGGCCAGCACCATTTCCAAATTGCAGATGGTGTTCCAGAACCCCTTCGACACGCTTAACCCCAGCCACACGGTCGGCAGCCAGATCGCCAGGGTCATTCGAAAGTTCGGAACTGAGACCGACCCCGGCGAAACCGATGCCCGCGTGTTCGAGCTGCTCGATCTGGTCAAGCTGCCGCGCGACTTTGCCTTGCGCCGGCCGCGCCAGCTCTCCGGCGGCCAGAAGCAGCGGGTCGGCATTGCCCGCGCCTTTGCCGGCGACCCCGAGATGGTCATTGCCGACGAACCGGTCTCGGCGCTGGACGTCTCGGTGCAGGCGGCGGTAACCGGTCTGCTCATGGACATTCAGCGCGACAAGCGCACCACGCTGCTCTTCATCAGTCACGATCTTTCGGTGGTCAGATATCTGGCCGACCGGGTTGTGGTGATGTATCTGGGCCGGATCATGGAACAGGGCGCAACGGGGGATATTTTCTCCCCCCCCTACCATCCTTACACCGAGGCGCTTCTGTCAGCGGTGCCGATCGCCGATCCGGGTTACACAAAACGCAAAGTGGTGCTGAGCGGAGACATCCCCTCGCCGCTCGACCCGCCGCCCGGCTGCCCGTTTTCGACCCGGTGCCCCTATATGATCAAGGGCACCTGCGATACCGATACTCCGCCGGAAATCGATTTTGGCGATGGCCATGTCGTGGCCTGCCATCTTGAAAAGAAATTCCTCACCGCCATGGAGCCGGTAGTCCGGATGAAGGAGGAGGCTTAGGTGAACGCATCCGGCATCAAGGCTTTTTTCCGCGCCACATAGTCGCCAAGCGCTTCGTTCACGCCAGGATCAAGCGCCGGGGCCTGGTAGTCCGCCAACCATTTTTTCCACAAGGTGTTGGCGCGCTCCTCGATGCGGGTGCCGCCCTCGGAGTCCCACTGCTCAAAGGAGGAGTTGTCGGCCAGCGGCGAGCGGTAGAACGCGGTTTGAAAATTGGCCCTGGTATGAGCCGCCCCCAGATAGTGATTGCCAGGGCCGACCTCGGCGATGGCGTCCATCGCCTGGCCGTTGTCGCTAAGGTCCACACCGGCGGCGAAAGTCTGAAGGATCGCCAATTGGTCGGCGTCCATGACGAATTTTTCGTATGAGCTCACCAGCCCGCCTTCCAGCCATCCGGCGGCGTGAAGGACAAAATTGGTGCCGGCCATCAGGGTCGGCTGCAGGGTCTGGATGCTTTCGTAAGCCGCCTGGGCGTCGGGCAGTTTGGAGCCGCACAAGGCACCGCCGGAGCGAAACGGCACCCCCAGCCGGCGGGCCAACTGGGCGGCGCCGTAGAGCACCAGGGCCGGTTCGGGGGTGCCGAAGGTCGGCGCCCCGGTCTGCATCGAGATCGAACTGGCAAAGGTGCCGAACACCACCGGCGCGCCGGGCCGGCAAAGCTGGACAAACGCCATCCCCGCCATCGCCTCGGCCAGGATTTGCGTCAGCGTGCCCGCCACGGTGACCGGCGACATCGCCCCGGCCAGAATGAAGGGCGAGATCACCGTCGCCTGGCCGGCGCGGGCGTAAACCTTCAGCGCCCCGAGCATGGTTTCATCAAAATTCATCGGCGAGTTGGCATTGATGAGCGAGATAAGGACGCAATTCTCGTCAACGAAATCGGCGCCGAAGAGGATCTTCGCCATTTCAACCGAATCCGCCGCTCTGTCGGGGTGAGTGACCGAGCCCATGAACGGCATATCGGAATAGCGGATATGGCTGAGCACCATATCAAGATGGCGCGTGTTGACCGGCACATCGACCGGCTCGCACAAGGTGCCGCCGGAATGGTGCATCGACGGCGCCATATAGGCCAGTCTGACGAAGTTCTTAAAATCCTCAAGGGTGGCATAGCGCCGCCCCCGGTCCAGATCGCGAACAAAGGGGGGGCCGTAAACCGGCGCGAAAACCGTCGCCTTGCCGCCGATCGTCACGCTGCGTTCGGGATTGCGGGCGTGCTGGGTGAATTGCGGCGGCACGGTTTTCAGCAGGCCCGCCAGCAGCCCCTTGGGAAAACGCACCCGTTCGCCGTCGATATGGGCGCCGGCGGCTTTCCACATATCCAAAGCCTCGGCATCGCCGCGAAACTCGATGCCTATCTCTTCGAGCACCCGGTCGGCATTGGCCTCTATCAGGACGAGACCCTCTTGGTCCAGCACTTCCAGGGGCGCCATCTTTCGCGCGATATAGGGCGATTTGACGGTGGTCACGTGGCGCCGCGCCGCCACCCGCGCCGCCCGGCCCCCGCCGCTCCGGCCGCGTCTTGGAGCATTTGCGCCTGAGGTCATGGCAATTTGCCTTTCGGTATCGAAGCCCGCTTTGACTGCACACCCAATATGGCGCGCCTTATTGGGGCCGGGGTGCGCCAGGCGGCCAAAACACCTCGATTTACGACATCGCTCCGCGCCGGGTCGTAAACACTGGGTCTGATGTCGCTTTAAGGTTAGTTTTGTCCGGTCCTTGCACTGATACTTAAAGCCGCTGGCTAAGTCCCCGGCCTGATCTTGCGGGACTGCCAATAATTGGTAACGGGAGGCTCGCGCCATGTCTGAAGATGACATCGTTCTGTCCGAACTTTCCGACGATAACCTTGTCGCGCAGATGCACGATGACCTTTATGACGGCCTCAAAGATGAAATCGAAGAGGGCGTCCGCATTCTGCTGACACGCAAATGGACCCCGTACGACGTTCTGACCAAGGTTCTGGTCGAGGGCATGCGCGTTGTCGGCATCGATTTCCGTGACGGCATCCTGTTTGTGCCCGAGGTGCTGCTCTCCGCCGGCGCCATGAAGGCGGGCATGGGTATCTTGCGCCCGCTTCTGGCCGAAACGGACGCGCCCAAGCTGGGCAAGATCGTCATTGGCACGGTCAAGGGCGACATCCACGATATCGGCAAGAACCTGGTCGGCATGATGATGGAAGGCGCCGGTTTCGAGGTTGTCGATATCGGCATCAACAACCCGGTCGAGACCTATCTGGAGGCCCTTGAAGAACACAAACCCGACATTTTGGGCATGTCGGCGCTGCTGACCACGACCATGCCCTATATGAAGGTCGTCATCGATACTTTGCACGAAAAGGGTCTCCGCGACGACGTGATCGTGCTGGTCGGTGGCGCGCCGCTCAACGAGGAGTTCTCCCGTGCCATCGGCGCCGACGCCTATTGCCGCGATGCCGCCGTGGCGGTCGATATCGCCAAGGACATGATCGCCCGCCGGCACAACGTTTTCGCCGAGGCGTGAGCCCCGTGCCCTCGCCGGTCGCGGTCATTGCCTGCGGGGCCTTGGCGCGGGAAATCCTCGCCATCGTCAAGATGAACGGCCTCATTCATGTCACCTTGAAGTGCCTACCGGCCAGTTTGCACAATCACCCGGACCGCATTCCCGATGCTGTGGCCAGGGCCATCGACGAACTTGCGGCCACCCACCGAAAGATCGTCGTCGCCTATGGGGACTGCGGCACCGGGGGCCTGCTCGACCGGATGCTTGAGGCCAGGGGCATCGCCCGCATCGCCGGGCCGCATTGTTACAGTTTTTTCTCCGGCAACGATGCGTTCGCAGGCCGGGCCACGGCCGATATGAGGTATTTTTATCTCACCGATTTTCTCGTCCGCCAGTTTGAAACCCTGGTGGTTTGTCCCCTGGGGCTCGACCGCCACCCAGACCTGCTACCGGCCTATTTCGGGGCATACGAAAAACTGATCTATCTTGCTCAGATACAAGATAAAAAACTCGATGTAAAAGCCCAGGAAGCCGCAGCTTTTTTAGGTCTGGGCTATGAGAAACGCAATGTCGGTTACGGAGATCTGGCACCTTTCCTGACGGCGCTCGAGGGTGCTCCGGTTCCCTCCCCAAGACCTTTGCCACCGCGATCTGAGTTCAGGTCGGAAATCGCACCGCCAGTGCCGCTGGCGCGTCTTTACAATTCCGGCGCCGAGCGCACATTGACGGTTGCCAAACCTCACGCGGACAAGACCATGCCCCCAGTTGCAGAATATACCGCCCCGCCGCTGATCGCCTCGATGGAAGCAACGCCGAACCAGGCCGCCACGACGAGCGCGCTCGAGGGCCTGCTGCCAAGGGGCACCGCCGTCTACCTCACCGACCTGGGGACCGACAACGCCTCGACCACCATCGCCGCCGCGGTGCGCCTGCGGCATCTGGGGTATGAACCGGTACCCCATATCGCGGCGCGGCGTCTGCCCGGCCCGGCGGCGCTGGCTGATTTTCTGGCCCGGATTACCGGTGAGGCCGGGGTCGGGGACGTCCTGGTCGTCGGCGGCGGGGCAGCGCGGCCCTTTGGGCCCTATGCGGCCAGTATCGACGTTCTGGAAACCGGCATTTTGGACAAATACGGCATCACCCGCATTGGCATCGCCGGCCACCCCGAGGGCAGTCCGGACATCTCGGCACGCACGGTCGATGAGGCGTTGCGGGCAAAGGCGGCGTTCGCGGAACGCACCGGGGCGAATATGCGCATCGTCACCCAGTTTGGTTTTGACCCCGCCGCCGCGATCCACTGGCTAGAGGGGCTGACCGCCGCCGGGTTCGAGCTTCCGGTTCATCTTGGGGTGGCGGGTCCGGCGAAAATCTCCACCTTGTTGAAATATGCGGCGATGTGCGGTGTCGGCCCCTCCTTGGGCTTCTTGCGCCAGGGCGCCGGCCTGCTGACGGCAATCGCGACCAACTATTCGCCGGACGCCTATGTCGAACCGGTCGAACGCTGGCACCGGTCCTCGCCGGCCTCGGGACTCGCCGGCATTCATGTTTTTCCCTTTGGCGGTCTGAAAAATTCCGCCAAATGGCTTGTTGACCGGGGCAGCCTAAAATTCCCCAATGGGGAGAGCGGCGGCGCGCCTCTCGGTTTTCAGGAGGGAGGTTTTTTATGACCCGGACCGTGATCAGTTCGGCGAGCGCCGAGGTCATCATCGGCTTCGACGTGCCTTTCTGCGTCATCGGCGAGCGCATCAACCCCACGGGGCGCAGGAAACTGGCCGAGGAGATGAAGGCCGGCGATTTTTCGACCGTCACCGCCGATACCTTGGCCCAGGTCGCCGCCGGCGCCATGATGCTCGACGTCAATGCCGGCATCCCGCTGGCCGACGAGCCGCGCATTCTGGCCCAGACCATCGAGCTGGTGCAGAGCCTGACCGATGTGCCGCTCTCGATCGACAGCTCGATCGTCGAGGCGCTCGCCGCCGGCCTTGACGCCTATCGGGGCAAGGCCCTGGTCAATTCGGTCACCGGCGAGGACGCGTCCCTTGAGCGGGTGCTGCCGCTGGTCAAAAAACACGGCGCCGCGGTGGTGGCGATCTCCAATGACGAGAGCGGCATTTCGCCTAACCCCGATGTGCGCTTTGCCGTGGCGAAGAAAATCGTCGAACGGGCCGCCGACTACGGCATTCCTCACTCGGACGTCGTGGTCGACCCGCTGGTGATGCCGGTGGGCGCCATCAACGATGCCGGGCTGCAGGCCTTTCGCCTGATCCGCCGTCTGCGCGAGGAACTGCGCGTCAACACCACCTGCGGCGCTTCCAATGTCAGCTTCGGCCTGCCGGGCCGCAACGCCATGAACGCCCATTTCCTCTCCATGGCCATCGCCAGCGGCATGACGTCGGCGATTATGAACCCGCTGCACGGAACCGTCATGGACGGAGTGCGCGCCGCCAATACCCTGATGGGGCAGGACGCCGATTGTTTTGCCTGGCTCACCGCCAACCGGCCGGCAAATCCCGGCGGCGAGGCCGGCGCAACGCGCGGCGGGCGCCGGGGCGGACGGCGCGCCCGCGTTTCGGCCTGAAACGCCGGTGCCCGGACCCGACAACGCGCTACCGGAGCAGGCCGACCCCAGCCAAGCCCGTGTCGTTTTCATGCCCAGCGGACGGCGGGGCCGGTTTGCCCTCGGCACGCCGGTGCTGGATGCGGCGCGGGCGCTTGGCGTTTATATCGAATCTGTCTGCGGCGGACGGGGCATGTGCACCCGCTGCCAGGTGGATCTGACCGAAGGCGAGTTCGCCAAACACGGGCTGACCAGCAAAAACGGTCACCTGTCCGGGGTAACCGATGCCGAAGCGGCATTCCTCGCCCGCGGGAGACTGGCGGCGGGGCGGCGGATGAGCTGTCAGGCCCGGATTCTGGGCGATGCGGTGATCGACGTGCCCCAGGAGGCGCGAACCCAGCGAGCCGTGGTGCGCAAGCGCGCCGAAACCCGGACCATCGCGCTGGACCCGGCCATCCAGGCCTATACCGTATCGGTCGCGCGCCCCGACATGGACAGCCCCAGCGGCGATCTGGACCGTCTCCTGGCGTCCATCACGGCCAAAAGCGGGCTGGCGGAAGTGGAGGCCGACTTTACCGTCCTGCCCGGTCTGCAAGCCGTTTTACGGCAAGGCGAATGGACGGTGAGCGTGGCGGTGTCGGTCTCAGGCCCCCGCCCCCGCCTCATCGGCCTGTGGCCCGGCGCCCATGACAAGCTCATCGGCCTTGCGGTCGATATCGGCTCCACAACCATCGCCGCCCATCTGATCGACCTTGCAACCGGGCGCACCATCGCCACGGCGGGAACGGCCAACCCGCAAATCCGCTTCGGCGAGGACCTGATGAGCCGGGTCTCTTATGTGATGATGAACCAGGGCGGCGAGGCGGCGTTGACCACGGTGGTGCGCGAGGCGGTGGGGGCGCTGGCGGCCAAGGCGACCGCGGATGTTGGACTGAGGCGGCACGACATTCTTGACGCGGTCATTGTCGGCAACCCGGTGATGCTCCACCTCTTTTTGGGCTTAAGTCCCGTCGAGCTGGGCCAGGCGCCCTTTGCTCTGGCGGTCTCCGGCGCGTTGAATATTCCGGCCCGCGAGCTGGGGCTTGGCTTTCACCCCGGCGCGGCTGTTTATATCCCGCCATGCATCGCCGGCCATGTCGGCGCCGACGCCGCCGCCGCGATCCTGGCCGAGGGCCCCCACCGTGGAGAGGACGTGACGCTTCTGGTCGATATCGGCACCAATGCCGAGATCATACTCGGCAATTCAGCCCGGCTCCTGGCCGCCAGCTCCCCCACCGGGCCGGCCTTCGAAGGAGCGGAAATCGCCCACGGCCAGCGGGCGGCGCCCGGCGCCATCGAGCGGGTGCGCATCGACCCCAAAACCCTGGAGCCGCGCCTTTCGGTCATCGGCATCGAGGCCTGGTCGGACAGGGCGGAGTTTGCGGCAAAAATCGACACCGTCGGCGTCACCGGCATCTGCGGCTCCGGCATTGTCGAGGTTGTCGCCGAGCTGTTCCTCGCCGGGGTTGTGACCGGGGACGGCGTCATCGACGGCGCCGCCGCCTCCCGCTCCCCCCGCATCGTCGCCGACGGGCGTACCTTTTCTTACGTGCTGTGGCGGGGCGAAAACGACATCGTCGTAACCCAGAAGGACATTCGCGCCATCCAACTGGCCAAGGCGGCGCTTTATGCCGGGGCGCGGCTGCTGATGGACCGACTGGGGGTTGCATCGGTGGACCGCATCCGCCTTGCCGGAGCCTTCGGCAGTTATATCGACCCCAAATACGCCATGGTGCTCGGCCTCATCCCCGATTGCGATCTGGCCCAGGTCAAGTCGGTCGGCAATGCGGCGGGCACCGGCGCGCGCATGGCCCTGCTCAATCGCGGCCACCGGGCCGAAATTGAGGCGCTGGCCGGTAGAATCGAAAAGGTGGAGACCGCCACCGAGCCGCGCTTTTCCGAACACTTCATCAACGCCATGGCCCTGCCCAACAAGGTCGAGGCGTTTCCCAGGTTGGCCAAGGCGGTGGCCCTGCCCGAACGGGCACCGGCCAGCTCGGAGCAAACGCCAAAACGGCGGCGGCGCCGATAGGTTTTCAACCTTTACGCGGCGCCAGCGCGCACCGGTTTGCCATCGGCGAAATGGATGCCGCACTCGGTTTGCTCCTGCCCGCGCCAGCGGCCGGCGCGGGCATCTTCGCCAGGCGCCACCGGGGTGGTGCAATCGATGCAGCCGATGGACGGATAGCCCTTGGCCACCAGCGGGTGGGCCGGCAGGTTGTGGGTGTCCATGTAGGCCGCCACGTCCGCTGCAGTCCAGTTGGCCAGCGGGTTGACCTTGATATGCCGACCGTCGCGCTCAAAACGCGGCAGGCGCGCCCGGGTCTCGGCCTGATAGGCCTTGCGCCCGGTGATCCAGGCCCAATAGCCGCGCAAGGCCTTGCGCAGCGGCACGGTTTTGCGAAAAAAGCAGCAGACCGAGGCATTGGTTTTGGCAAGGTCCATGTCGGGATCGAAATCGGCCTCGTGAATGGGGTCCGGGCGCATGATCAGGACGTTGGTGAGGCCGAGCCGGGCCGACAGATCCTGTTGGTATTTTCCGGTTTCGGCAAAAAGCTTGCCGGTGTCCAGAAAGACCACCGGGGCATTCCTGTCGATTTGAGAAATCATGTGCAACAGCACGGCGCTCTCGGCGCCAAAGGACGAGACCAGGGCGATTTTGTCGCCAAACACCTTTTCGATCATCGCCGCCAGCAGATCCCCGGCCGAATGGTCGCCATAAACGGCCACAAGATCTTCAACGCCGGGGGACGGCGCGGGCAAAGTTCGGGTCATCATTTCACTTCGCCGCGCCGGTTCGCGGAGGCGGACGCCTGACGGGCCGCCTTGCGAAGCGCTAAAATGGATTGCGGCGCCCCCTCATAGTCGCCATGGCTCAACTGGTATCTGAGGTTCATCGAGGCTGCCGCCTCGCGCCAGTCGTCCTCGCCCTGGCGGGCAAAAACCGCTTCATCGACCAGCACTCCGTCAAAACCGCAGGCGCGGGCGAAGACATATTGGTCGGGGATGAGATAACCGCGGGCCCAAAGCTCGCCTTTGTAGCGATAGCTATGGCGCAGCTCGCGGGCCAGCGAAAACCCCCGGCCATCGGCAAAACCGGGGAAATCGATGGTAACCAGGCCGATCCGCCCGAGCCGGGCGGCGATGAGACCAAGGTCGGCGTCATTGGGCAGGGCGACGCCGATCCGCCCTGCTCCGCTGAAAGCCACCTCACCGGTTTCGATGAAGGCCATCAGATCGACCACGACATCGCCGTGGGATGGCAACGGATCGCCCCTGGCGGCGAAAACCCAATTGTGGGGTTCGAGCGCGCCGTTTTTAATGAGGGGCATAAAGGGCCTCCTTGAAAGGTTTTGGTCCCAGGCGGCGGTAGGCCTCGATGAAGCTTTCATCGTGCTCGCGCCTCTCAAGATAGGTGTCGACAATGCGGGCGATGGCATCGGCGACCTCGTCCTCGGCAAAGCCGGGGCCGGTGATCTCGCCGATGGCGGCGTCCTGGGTGGCGTCCCCGCCCAGGGTGATCTGGTAGTATTCCTCACCCCGTTTTTGCAGGCCAAGAATACCGATATGGCCGACATGATGGTGGCCGCAGGCATTGATGCAACCTGAAATCTTGATCTCCAGCGGCCCGATATCGCGCTGACGGACAGGGTCGGCGAACCGGTTCGAAAGCTTCTGGGCCACCGGGATCGAACGGGCGGTGGCCAGGGCGCAATAGTCCATGCCCGGACAGGCGATGATGTCGGTGGCCAGGCCGATATTGTCGGTGGCCAGCCCCGCGCCCACCAGGCCGGCCCACAGCGCCGCAAGGTCGTCCTTTTTGACATATGGCAAAACGACGTTCTGGTGGTGGGTGATGCGCAGCTCGGACAACGAATAGCGTTCCGCCAGATCAGCAAGGGCGCGCATCTGCGCCGACGTCACATCGCCGGGCACCCCGCCGATGGGTTTGATGGAAACATTGACGATGGCATAGCCGGGGGTCTTGTGGGCGGCAAGGTTGGTATCGGCCCAGCGGGCGAAAGCCTCGTCGTCGGCCCTGGCGGCCTCGAAGGCTTTGGAAACCGGCGCAAGCGTCTCATAGGGGGGGGAAGCGAAATAGGCCTCGATGCGGGCCACTTCGCCGGGATCGGCGGCAATGGCGGTGACATCGTTGCGGGCGAATTCGGTCTCGATTTCGGCCCGAAGCTCCTCCAGCCCGGTCTCGTGCACCAGGATTTTGATCCGCGCCTTGTATTTGTTGTCGCGCCGCCCATGGGTGTTGTAGACGCGCATGATCGCCTCGACATAAGGCAGAAGCTCACCGCTCGGCAGGAACTCGCGGACAATTCGGCCCACCAGGGGGGTGCGGCCAAGACCGCCGCCGAGGATGATCCTGTAGCCGACCTCACCCCTACCGTCGCGAACAATTTTCAGGCCGATATCATGGACCATGATCGCCGCCCGGTCGTCATCGGCGCCGGTGACCGCGATCTTGAATTTGCGCGGCAGATAGGTGAATTCGGGGTGGAAGGTCGACCACTGGCGAAGAAGTTCGGCCGTGGGGCGCGGGTCCTGGACCTCGCCAATGGCAACGCCTGCGTAAGGGTCGGCGGTAACGTTTCGAATGCAATTGCCCGAGGTCTGGATGGCGTGCATTTCGACCTGGGCCAACTCATCGAGAATGTCGGGAACGTCCTTCAGTTGCGGCCAGTTGAACTGAAGGTTCTGGCGCGTGGTGAAGTGGCCAAAGCCGCGGTCGTAGGTCTCGGCGATGTGGGCCAGCTTGCGCATCTGGCGGCTGGAAACGGTGCCATAGGGAATGGCGACCCTGAGCATGTACGCATGGAGCTGGAGGTAGAGCCCGTTCATCAGCCGCAAGGGCTTGAACTCGTCCTCGGTCAGGGCGCCGGAAAGCCGGCGGGCCACCTGGGCGCGGAACTGACCGCTGCGCTCGGCGACAATCTGGTGATCGAACTCATCATAGCGATACATGATCATCTCCACCGCCGGAGCGCGATGCCGTAGCAAAACCTGCAAGGGGCCGCTCGGCAATTGCGTCGATCTGGGCAGGATCAGGGTGCTCGACGCCGGGCTGGGTCAAAGGGCCGAGGAGCCGGATTTTCTCACGCGGGGCCAGGGGGCAGAGCCCTCCGTCCGGGTCGCGCCCGACCTCGATGACATAGGCGCCGACGGTCGCCGCCTCGATGGCGGCGCTGGCCGCCACGGCGTCCAGGCTGGCGAGCTCCTGGGACGTTTGGGCGAGGCGCGCCTGATCCAGATCGCGGCTCCAGGTGCCCTGGGAGGTCAGGAACACCACCTCACCGGTGAGCAGGTCATTGGCTGTGAGCACACGAAGGGTTTCTTGGTCTTGGTGTTTACCCATCACGGGGCTCCAATCGCGGCTGGGGGGTGGCTGCCGGGGGCGGGTAACGCGGCGGCAGGGGTGCCCGGCTCGATTTCAAACTCGATACCGGCTTCACCAAGAGCGAGCGCATCTGTCCCCTCGCCCATGCCGAGGCGAACGACCCGCTGGCCCATGCGGGCTTCGCGAACCAGAATTTCGCCGGCACCGGACCCAAAGCCCGGGCGCATTTCAGGTGGCGTCTCAGCGGAGGTGACCGCAATGAACTTGGCCTCCCGGCGCGCCAGTTCAACCAGGCGCGGAGCGGTGCCCGGCACATGGACGATCACATCGGCCTCGTGGAGCCGGCGGCGGGCGTTTGGGGTCAAAAGCTCGGGGTTATCCGCATCCACATCGACCAGGGTCACCAGACCATGCCCCTCGCCCGCCAGCACGGCCGCGCCGGCAAGCGCCTGCAGGCGGATTTGGGCGGTGGCAAGATGGGTTGGGTTGTCCGCCGCCGGGATTCCACCGGCGAAAAACCGCTGCCAGAGGCGGCGGCGGGCGCGCGGCTCGGGGACCAGCGCCGCCAGGCGGCCGCGCCAGCTCGATGCAAGCCGGGCGATGGCACCGGTCGAGGCCGGCAGCATGGCCTCGATCCGCGCCTTGATCAGACGCGCCAGGACCGGGGCCGTGCCCTCGGTGCCGATGGCCACGGTCACCGGATCGCGGTCGACAATCGCCGGAGTAATGAAATCGCAGATATCGGGCTGGTCCACCGCGTTGACCGGCACACCAACGGAGCGGGCCAGGGCCGCGAAGGCTGCGTCGGTTTTGCGCGCGCCGGTTGCGGCATAGGCCAGCGCCGCGCCGGCAATATCGGCGGCAACCGCCGGGCGCCGGATGACGACGATACGGCCAGCTCTTTCAAACTCAGCAATTTCATCACAGATTATCTGGCTATATACAGTTATTTGAGCGGCTGTTTTAAGAACTAGCCGTAACTTCCGAACCGCGGCCTCGCCACCTCCGGCGATCACGACTTTGCGGTCATCAAGATCAAGAAAGATGGGGAAATATCTCATGGGAGACGCGCCTCCGGCCCGAAATCGCCCGGCCTGGCGCCAGCACCGGGCAGACTGAGCTCAAGGCCGTCCAGCGCCTCGGTCCAGATGATCTGGCAGGACAGGCGCGATGTCGGGCCGTAATCTTCAACGGTGTCGAGGCGGTCTTCTTCGTCGTCCCGCGCCCCGTGGAGGCGGCCGGCCCACTCAGGAGCAACATGGACATGGCAGGTGGCGCAAGCGCAGGCGCCACCGCACTCGGCGCCGATGGGAAGGCCGGCATCGCGGATGATTTCCATGACCCGCCAACCTTCGGCGGCGGGCAGCCGGTGGGTGGCGCCGTTTTGGTCCGTAAGCCTGATAACACCCATTTTCGTCCCTACTCCCGCCCCGGCGCTCGCGATATAATTTCGAAAACCGGGACAATTAGAAATGCGGTTCTAATTTAAGGGCGGGCAAGGCGAATTAGAAGCAATGACATTCTATAGTTGACACCAGGCCGTCGCACACATTCTAAAGATTCGGCAATTACGGGCAGGTCATTTCGCTGGCGCGCAAAACCCGAACGAGGCGCAGCCAAAGACGGCTTCAGTCCAGGGAGATCTCGATCGTATCGGGGGGGATTTGCACCACATCGCAGTCCAGCTCGGGCGCCACCCGGTCGACCACCAGGAAATCGGCGGCGACGTCGGTCACGACCAGGGGATGGTGCCAGGTGCCGGGGCGGTAGTTCACGCCCCTGGCGCCGTCGGCGCTGAAGGCGCGGATGCTCCGGGGATCGAAAGCGCCCGGCGGGGCCACCACGACCAGCCAGCGGCACGGGCCAAGCGGCACA
>UOEM01000108.1_pt1 | contig 27519 bp, 22 predicted proteins | sample 1988661 | NCBI WGS metagenome assembly UOEM01 (sample SAMEA4712195, study PRJEB27164) | hydrothermal vent metagenome | biome: marine basaltic hydrothermal vent biome; feature: marine hydrothermal vent; material: mineral | place: Pacific Ocean | collected 2011-06-14/2011-07-23 | depth 1719 m | reverse complement strand
CCGGCCCGGCCGCGGCGCCGCTTCACGGTGTTGACAATGTCCAGCACCCGGTCCTCGCCGAAACTCGACGCCGCGCCGGCGCGCAAAGGCGGGTAGGATTTGAGTTCGACGGGCGGGGCGTAAAACCCGTTCCCTGTGATAAGGACCGGCACGCCATCGGGTACCGCCAGCCGCGCGGCGGGGCTGGCCTCGGCAACAATAAGGTCGGGCTTTATCAGCTCAAACAGGCTCTCCCAGGCGCCGACAAGGGCCTCAAGCGTCTGGGTTTGCGCAAAACCGCAGGCCGTCATCATGTCGGTGTAACTGCCGGTATGGGACAAAAGATGGATCGGGTTTTGAAGATGGGGGGCCGGGATCAGCAGAGCCTGATCGCCGAAAAGCGATCTGGTGTGGATGGCTTCGCTGAGGGCGTAGACAACCCGGACTTCAACATTCGCCTCCCCGGCCAGAAGGCGGATCCGGTCGCCAAGGGCCTTCAGTGTTGCGGCATGACCAAATCCAGCGCCGATCTCCCAGGCGCACAGAATCGTTTTCATGGCCAGTAGTGCCCGGAGATATCGAGGTTCGGCCCAATGCCGGGGGGGCCATGAAAAATCCGTGGCGGCCCCGCAGTATGGCTTGACACTTCAGACCCTACGGTGAGCACCCGCCACTTGCCGGTGTCCTCGTTGGGATCGCCGCCCCCATGACACCCCTGTTGGCGGTGGTGCGGAAGGTATCGTAGCGATGGCGGTCCTTGAGGGATTTCGGGGCCCCGAAGTAATAGCGGATGCCGCCGAAAACATGCTCGTAGTCGTCGCCGCCAACCGCCCCTTCGGCGAAGAACGTCAGCCCCGGCATGGCGAGATAGGCCGGCTGATACTCACCGCCAACGATGCCCAATCCCTCGCGTTCGGGGTCCCATCGCCCGCCGGCGCTCACCATGAAATCGTCGGTGGCGTACCATTCGACCTGGAGTTTTCCGAACACCCCGTCATCGATATCGCTGCCGAATTGAACCCCGCCAAGGGCCACAAGCGTGAATTCGTCGTAGTAGGTCTCCGACTGGACCGCGACCTCGAAGATGTTTTTCTGATCGTCGACCCCGTCATTCGGGTCGACCGTCGACCAGTTGACATAACCGCCCAGAAGGCCGCTCGAGGGATCGCGCCGGAAATAGTGCAGACCGACACCGCCCTGGAAGCCCTCGCTGGTGCCGCCGGCGGCGCCGTCGATGCGAAAGCCGGTGCCAAAATCGATCGGCGCGGTGTAGCTGCCCTCGAACATGAATGCGCCATCGCCGTCGCGCGAGCCGCCCGAAAGGCCCACATCCCAGTTCGGGGCGGAGACTGCCGGCGAGAATTGTGTGGCCTGCTGGGCTGCCGCGGCGGTGGGAACCGCGGCACCGAGCACCAGCGCCAGGGTCGAGTTTCTGCCAAACCGACGCCAGGCCGGAGGGTGCCGCCTATGGCGGTAAGACTTCAGATCCAAAGGAACCAGATCACCGCGGGGCACGTGGAATCCGAGCCGGACCCCGACGATGTAGCGGGATGCGTCCGCGCCGGCGTGCTCCAAAATCACCCGGCGGACCGTTGCCTCAAGGGACTTCAGGCGGTCGGTTTTGGCCCGCACCTCAACAACATGGGTTTTCCGGTCAAAAACGACAAAAAGGACACGCGCCGCCGGCTCCCAATAAAAACCCCTAACGCCGGCGCCCAGTTCATGACGCAAAGCCTCGGCAACCCGGACCAGATCGCGCGACCGCTGAACGGCGCCGGTTGGGTCCAGTTCGACATCGCCGGCGGCAAATGGTTTGACAAAAGCGGCCAGATTGGTGGACCGCCACAGATGCCGATTGCCCAGACGCCTTACCCGGACGTTCAGGTCCGGTCTTTCGTCCTTTAGTTTTCTTTTAAGCTGCGCGCCATACCCACGCGGCGCGGCGCTCGCGCTTACATGCACGTCGTTAGGTAAGCCTGCCAGTGGACCGGCGCTCGGAGGTAACAAAAAAGGGCCGCGACCGACCGACCGTGAAGAATTGCTCCAGAAACGAACGCGCCGGTATCTTGGCCATGAAAGCTGCTCCCGCCCCTGCAACACGAGCCGCACCCTTATACCCCGCCCACGTGACCTATAGCATACCTCCCCACCCTCGCCGCGATTCATTGTCAACGCGTCTTGGAAAAAATGTTAATAATTTATAAATTGTTGCAAGTGTATCACATATTTTTGCAAGTTCCGTAGATGTTCACCGTAGATCAAGGACCACAGCTGCGGTATCCCGGACCACGACACAGCTTGTTACGAGCTTGTCGCATCTGTCGCTCATGCTTCTGAGTTCTTCGATTTTGCTGAAATAATTTTCGATTGGATGCGTCACCGGCAAACCGGCGCATTGTACGGGGTTCACCCCTTGCACTCCCATGCACCCCCGGAGCTTCAATTCCAGCCCTGCCTTGGCAGCCGACACCAATATGCGCTTTCGCGCCTGACAGAACCGGGGGGGATCAAACGAAAAACATTTGATATCCGGCGCTTGCAACTCGCCAGGCCCACCGCATAAAATGCCGGGCCGGATGAGCGCGAACCCATAAACTGGCTCAGCCCGTAACAAGGCCCGAATTGTTCGAAATCAAAGACAAACAACGGGCAGCGCCTAAAAAACTCTAAAACGGGGGGGAGCACGGTGAAACTTGATCGGAACGCAAAGCGCCATATGCGCGAGCGGCAAGACGTTGTCCGGCCAATGATGGGCAATGAGGCGATCGCGCGCGGCGTCTGGGAGGCCGGCGTGAAAGTGGCGGCGGCCTATCCCGGCACGCCGAGCACGGAGATTCTGGAGGCCCTGGCGACCTACCCGGCCGACGACATCAGCGTCGAATGGGCCGCCAACGAGAAGGTCTCCCTGGATATCGTCACCGGCGCCTCCTTTGCCGGGGTGCGCGCCTTTTGCGCCATGAAGCATGTGGGGCTCAATGTGGCCGCCGATGCCCTGATGTCGCTGACCTATATCGGCGTCAATGGTGGCCTGGTGCTGGCGGTCTGCGACGATCCGGGCATTCATTCCTCACAAAACGAGCAGGACACGCGCCACTATGCGCGCCTGGCCATGGTTCCCTGCCTGGAACCCTCGGACGCCCAGGAGGCGCTCGACCACATATGTCTTGCCTATGACATTTCGGAAACGTTCGACACCCCGGTCATCGTCCGTTCCTCGACGCGGCTTTCCCATACCCGCTCTCCGGTGGCGCAAGGGCCCCGGCGGGAGGTCGATACCAGGCCGTTTAACGAAAATCCGGTCAAAAACGTGATGATCCCGTCGCACGCACGTCTTCGCCATCCGGTGCTTATTGAACGGGAAGAAAGCTTGCGCGCCTATCTTGCCAACTCCGATCTCCTGCGTGTTGAAAAGGGCAGCGCCGATGTCGGTATCATCACCCTTGGGGTGCCCTACACTTACGTAAAAGAAGTGCTGCCCGAGGCCAGCATTCTCAAGCTCGGCGCCTCTTATCCGCTGCCCGAAAGCGTATTGCGCGAATTTGCCGCCTCGGTTGACCGGTTGTTCGTGGTCGAGGAACTGGAGCCGTTCGTCGAGGACGAGTTGCACAGGCTGGGCATTGAAGCCCAGGGCAAGGCGTGGTTCCCGCGCAGCGGCGAGTTTTCGCCCGAACTGGTACGTGCCGGGTTCGAGCGCGCTGGTGTCCTGGAAAAATCGAGCACCCGGACCGGCCTGGATATCGAACCGCTGGTGCGCCCGCCGGTCTTGTGCGCCGGGTGCCCCCACATTGCCAGCTACAATGTCCTGCGCACCATGGATGTGCGGGTCGCCGGCGATATCGGCTGTTACACCCTGGCCGCGGTCGAGCCGCTGAAAGCCATCGACACCTGCGTGGCCATGGGCTCCAGCATCGCCAACGCCATCGGCATGGCCCGGGCCGGGCTCAACGCCAAACCCATCGTCGCCACCCTGGGCGATTCGACCTTCCTGCATTCAGGCCTGCCGCCGCTGATCGATGCGGTCTACAACAACGTCAACATCACCGTCGCCATTCTCGACAACGCCATCACCGCCATGACCGGCGGCCAGCATCATCCCGGCACCGGTCGCAATATCCGCGGGCAGGAGACCTACAAGGTCGTCTATGAGGATATCGCCCGCGCCGTCGGGGTCAAATGGATCAGGACCGTTGACCCTTACGATGTGGGATCGCTGTTCAAGACCTTCCGGGAGGCGGTGGAATACAAAGGCGTCTCGGTGGTCATCGTCGACCGGCCTTGCGTGCTGGACCCGGTCAAAATCAAAGGCCCGGCGCTGCAGGTCAATGCGCAAACCTGCATTGCCTGCCAGGCCTGCATGAATCTGGGATGCCCGGCCTTGAGCTGGAGCGAGGGGTGGCATGACGGCCATCACAAGGTCACCATCGACGAGACCGCCTGCATCGGCTGCACCATGTGCGCCCAGGTCTGCCCGGTGGATTCCATTCAGCCAGCCGCGCCAGCAGGCACCGCATAATGGCCGGGGATACCGTCGCCACCGCCCTTCCCGCCAAGCAGAGCGCCTACGCAACGCGGCCGACGAATGTGCTGGTCGTCGGCGTCGGCGGCCAGGGCGTCATCATGGTCTCCAAGGTGCTGGCGCTGCTAAGCCAGATGCAAGGCAACATGGTCAAGCAGAGCGAAGTGCACGGCATGGCCAAGCGCGGCGGCGCGGTGTTCAGCCATGTCCGCTTTGGCGCCGAGGTCTGGTCGCCGACCATTCCGGCGGGCGAGGCGGACGTGCTTTTGGCGCTGGAATGGGCCGAGGGCATGCGCTGGCTCGATTATCTCAACCCCCAGACTGGCACCTTCATTTCCGACACCCAGCGCATCGTGCCGCCCTTTGCCTGCCGCAACCGCCGCGATGGCGCCACGCTGGGCTATGCGCGCGAAACGCCGGCCCAAGTGCTGGACCATGTTTCGACGGGGTATGCGCTGGACGCCGGGTCCATGGCCGAGGGGCTGGGCAACCGGCGCGTCGCCAACACCATTTTGCTCGGGGTTTTTTCGACCGCGCTCGATTTTCCCGTTGACGACTGGCAAACGGTGATCGCCCGGTTTGTGCCGCCGAAAACCGCCGAAGCGAACGAAAAGGCGTTTCTGCTGGGCCGGCAATGGGTTGAGAACGCCGATGCAAGGCAGGACATCCCGGCGCCTTCGCCAGCGCCAACGCCGGTGGTGAAAATGCCGGCCCTGCGCAACGAGGTCGAGATCACGGCGGAGTGGTGCAAGGGCTGCGACATCTGCGTCAAGATGTGCCCCGAGCGCTGCCTGATCCTGAATGACGAACAGATTGTCGAGCTGACGGCGCCGGACATCTGCACCGGGTGCCGGCTGTGCGAGTGGCTGTGCCCGGATTTCGCCATCCGCATTCACCGCCACGCCATTGCCGAAGAAAGTGCAAACCCATGAGCAAGGCGGTCAATCTTCAGGGCAACCACGCCTGCGCCCTGGGCGCGGTGGCCGCGGGGTGCACCTTTTATGCCGGCTACCCCATCACCCCCTCCTCCGAAGTCGCCGAGCGCATGGCGCTGGAGCTGCCCAAGGTCGATGGCATCTTCATCCAGATGGAAGACGAGATCGCCTCCATGGGCGCCATCATCGGCGCCTCGCTGGGCGGGGCCAAGACCATGACCGCCACCAGCGGGCCGGGGTTTTCGCTCTGCCAGGAAAACCTTGGCTATGCCGGCATGGTCGAGGCGCCTTGCGTCATCATCAACGTCATGCGCGGGGGGCCGAGCACCGGCATGCCCACCCGGCCCTCGCAAGGCGATATCATGCAGTCCCGCTGGGGCACCCATGGCGATCACCCCACCATCGTGCTGACGCCGGCATCGGTGCCGGAAATCTACGAGGAGACCATCCGCGCCTTCGCACTGTCCGAACGTTTACGGGTTCCGGTCGTGGTGCTCATCGACGAGGTTCTGGGCCATCTGATCGAGACCGTGACTTTACGCCCGCCCAAGGAGAACGGCGGCGGGGACCGCAAATGGGCCACGGGGCCGAAAAAGGGCTTCCTGCCTTATGCCGCGGACAAGGACATGGTGCCGCCCATGGCGCGCCCCGGAGACGGCTTTCGCACCCACACCACCGGGCTGACCCATGACGAGGACGGGTTTCCAACCCAGGTGCCCGCCCGCGTTGATGCGGCGATCAAGCGCCTTTTAGGCAAGATTGACCATCACCGCGAATGGATTGAATCGTATGAGTGCATCGACTGCGACGATGCCGACATCGTTGTCGTCACCGTGGGCATCAGCGCCCGCGCCGCCCGCGCCGCCGTCCGCACCGCCCGGACACGCGGCATCAAGGTGGGGCTTTTCCGGCCCATTACCCTGTGGCCCTTCCCCGAGACCGCGTTCCGCCGGATCGCAGAAAAAACCAAGCACATGATCGTGCCGGAAATGAATGCCGGGCAACTGGTTCTGGAAATCGAACGGCTGGTGTCGGACAAAACCAAGGTAACACCGCTTACCCGTGTGGACGGTGAACCCATCAATCCGGGCGAAATCTCACGCCTCATCGAGGAACTGGGCCAATGAACGAGATGACCATCCCCAGGGACTCAAACTTCGAGATCCGGGACTACTTACGCCTGGATCTGATGCCGCATTTCCTGTGCCCCGGCTGCGGCCACGGCATAGCCTTGCGGGCGCTGTTGTGGGCGGTGTCGGAACTGGGCATCGAAAAGGACAATCTCGCCATCGTTTCGGGCATCGGCTGCTCGGGCCGCATGGGGGCTTATGTGGACACCAACACCTTCCACGTCACCCATGGCCGGCCACTGGCGTTCGCCACCGGGCTGGCCCTGACCCGGCCTGACCTCGAAGTGGTCGTCATCACCGGCGACGGCGACGCCCTGGCGATTGGCGGCAACCATCTGATCCATGCCTGCCGGCGCAACCTGAAGATGACCTGTCTTTTGCTCAACAACGAGGTTTACGGCATGACCGGCGGCCAGGTCTCTCCGACCACCAGCGAAAGCCGCTATACGACAACGACCCCGCTTGGCAATACCGAGCCGGTGTTCGACACCTGCAAGCTGGCCGAGGCGGCGGGCGCCGGTTTTGTCGGCCGCGAGGCAACGTTGCAGACCCCCACCTTGCAGAATCTCATCAAACAGGCCATCAGCCACAACGGGTTCTCGCTGGTCGAGATCATCTCCGACTGCACCGAAATTTTCGGGCGCAAGAACGATCTGGGCAATTCGCCGGAAATGATCCTCAGCCAGAAGGCCAAGATGCGCCCGGAAAATTACGGCAACAGCGTCGACCAGCCCTTCCGCCCCAACCCGTTCGAAACCGGCGTGCTGACCAAAAACGACCGGCCCGAATATCTGGCCACCTACAGGACGCATATGGAAGCCGTCAAAGCCGCCGGCGGGAAAAAACCATGAGCCAGACCGAAATTCGATTTTCCGGCTCCGGCGGCCAGGGGCTGAACCTGAGCGCCAGCATCATCTCCGCCACCTTGCTTATGACGGGCAAGTCCGTGGCCCAGTCCCAGAGTTACGAACCGACCTCGCGCGGCGGGCTGAGCCGCGCCGACATCGTGGTGAGCGACGGCGTTTCGGACTACCCGCTCGTCACCGCGCTGGACTATCTGGTGATCCTGGACGCCTGCGCCATCGAGGTTTCGCAAGGGTTGATCCGTGACAGCGCCGTGGTGCTGGTGGACGAGCTAAGAGTGCCACAAGGCCCCAAGGGCAAATTCACCCTGCACGCCCTGCCCTTTGTCGCCACCGCCCGGAAACTTGGGAATGAGCGGGTGGCCAATATCATCGCCATCGCCGCCCTGGCCCGGTTGAGCGGCATCGTACCACTGGACCTTCTTGAAAGAGCGGTTCGCGCCCGGGTGCCGGGGCGCCTGCTGGACATCAACCTGGAGGCCCTTGAGGCCGGATACGCCCTGGTGCCCGAAGGGACCGCGACCGCGGCATGAGGGGCGCGAAAAAATAAAAATCCTGAAAAAACGCGGGGGACAATGAGAAACGATAACGAAATCGGCAAACCCTACGCAGCCATCGAAATGGCCAGCCGGGACGAAATCTCTGCCCTTCAGCTCGAGCGGCTGAAATGGAGCCTGACCCACGCTTACGAGAATGTGCCCCACTACCGCCAGGCGTTCGATGCGGCCGGCGTGCATGTCGATGATCTGAAGGACCTCGCCGATCTGGGCAAATTCCCCCTGACGGTCAAGAACAACCTGCGTGACAACTTCCCCTTCGGCATGTTCGCCGTCCCCCGCCAAAAGGTGGTGCGCGTACATGCCTCCTCGGGCACCACCGGCAAGCCGACGGTGGTCGGATATACCGCAAGAGATCTCGACACCTGGGCCGAACTGATGGCCCGTTCCATCTGGGCCGGCGGAGGGCGGCCCGGCGATATCGTCCACTGCGCCTATGGCTACGGGCTTTTCACCGGCGGGCTGGGGGCCCATTACGGCGCCGAGCGCCTGGGCTGCACCGTCATTCCGGTCTCCGGCGGCATGACCGAGCGCCAGGTTCAGCTCATCGAGGATTTCAAGCCCGACATCATCATGGTGACGCCGTCCTACCTCTTGGCGATCGCCGACGAGTTCGAGCGCCGGGGGATCGACCCGCGTTTAAGCTCGCTGCGCATCGGGCTGCACGGCGCCGAGCCGTGGACCGAAGCCATGCGCATCGAGATCGAGACCCGCTTTGCCATGGACGCGGTGGATATCTACGGGCTTTCAGAAATCATCGGCCCCGGCGTGTCGTGCGAATGCGTCGAGACCAAGGATGGATTGCATATCTGGGAGGATCATTTCTACCCCGAGATCATCGACCCTGAAACCGGCGCCGTCCTGCCCGATGGCGAGGTCGGCGAGCTGGTGTTCACCTCGCTGACCAAGGAAGCGTTTCCGATTGTCCGCTACCGCACCCGCGACCTGACGCGCCTTTTGCCCGGCACGGCGCGCACCATGCGCCGCATGGAAAAGGTCACCGGGCGCTCCGACGACATGCTGATCATCCGCGGGGTCAACGTTTTCCCCTCCCAGATCGAGGAACAGATACTGGGCGACGAGAGATTGTCCCCCCATTACGTGCTGGAGGTCTCGCGCCAGGGGCAACTTGACCTTCTGGATGTGCGGGTCGAGATCAAGCCGCAACGCGCCGCCGAGATCAGCCAGCTTGCCGAGCCTTGCGCCGGCCTTTTGCAACACAACATCAAGAACTATATCGGCGTCACCACCAATGTCTCGGTGGTGCCGGTGGGTGAGATCGCCCGCTCCATGGGCAAGGCGCAACGGGTCATCGACCGGCGCTAGGATCTTCGCAACCCATGCGGACCTTTGTTGGCTGACGTACCCTGGAGGGCGACATTTCAGGATAAAGTCAATGAGCAAAATATATAACAGCACGGGCCATGAAATAGTAATTCCGAACATCACTGACAGTGATGGTGTCTATGTATTTGACGACAGCGGGAAAAGATATCTGGATTTGGAGTCCGGCGTTTGGTGCCTGCCCTTGGGTCACAAAAACGCTCGGGTGAACCAGGTCATCAAGGACCGGATCGATTCAATTCCCCATGCGGGTTTTTGCTATTCCAATGCCGTTGTCGAAGACGCCGCGCAAACCGTCCTCGCCATCACCCATCTTGAAGATGGCGCTTGCGTATTTCTTTGTTCCGGCAGCGAAGCCATTGAATATGCCCGGCAGGTTTCAAGGCATATCACCGAAAAACCAACCTCGATGACGATGCATGATTCCTATTTGGGGTCGTACAGTTCCGTTAAGAACAAAGGCAAGGACTGGTATCTGTTTGACTGGAGCGAGTGCCGGAACTGCCCGGATCAAACCGAATGCAAATCTGACTGTTCAAAATTGAAGGCCATCCCCGGCGACATTTCCGAATTTTTGTTCGAGCCGGGAAGTTCGTCCGGCTTTGTGCGATTTCCACCCGCCTCGCTGATAGAGAACATCGTCGGGATTGTCGGGGCGAATGGGGGGAAAATTGTTGTCAACGAGGTGACGACCGGACTTGGCCGGACCGGAAAATGGTTTGGATACAATCACTACTCCATCAAGCCCGACATGATCGCCATTGGAAAAGGGATTGGAAACGGCTACCCGGTCAGCGTTGTTGTCCTGGACAGCCGGACAGTTTCCGAACTGGAAGCCAAGCCGTTCAGATACATGCAATCCCACCAGAACGACCCGCTGGGCGCCGCAGTTGCGGGCGAAGTGGTCAATACGCTCGCGGACGAAAATCTGATCATGAGGGCCCAAACCCTGGGGCGGGTTTTCCTGAAAAAGCTTATAACCCTGGTGGACGGGAAAACTATCACCGATGTGCGTGGTCGAGGTCTGATGCTTGCGGTTGAATTTCGTGAACCGGAGGTCGCCGACAATATCTACAAAGGGCTGTTGGAAAACGGATATATCGTGTGCAACAGGGGGACGTTGTTCCGGATCGACCCGCCCCTAACCATAGGGAAAAACGATTTTTTCGCATTTGTCGAAAAATTCAGGGAATTGCTGGCTCTCCACGATGCCTGACGAAAAGATGCCGGCGGAGTTTTTCTTCGTTCACGTTCCCAGATAGGCCGCCTTGACGCGGGGGTCGTTGAGAAGCTCCTGGCCGGTGCCGGTCAGCGTTGTGCATCCGCCTTCGAGCACATAGCCGCGCGTGGCGATGGAGAGCGCCACATAGGCATTCTGCTCGACCAGAAAGATGGTCGTGCCCTGGCCCGACAGCCGCTCGATGGTCTCGAAGGTCTGGTCGACCAGCATCGGCGACAGACCCATGGAAGGCTCGTCCATAAGCAGCAGACGCGGCCGCGCCATCAGTGCCCGCCCAATGGCCAGCATTTGCTGCTCGCCACCTGAAAGCGTGCCCGCCAGCTGTTTGCGCCGCTCTTTCAGAATCGGAAACATATCGAACATCTGCCCGATGTCTTCGCGTTCCTCCGCTTTTGGCCGCGTGGCTGCGCCAAGGCGCAGATTGTCTTCAACGCTCATCTGGGCAAAGACCTGACGGCCCTCGGGCACCTGGCTGATGCCTCTTTTGACGCGGGCGTCCGTCGCCAGCGCGGTGATATCGGCGCCATCGAACCGGATGGTGCCGCCGCTCACCGGGTGCACGCCCGATATGGCGCGCATCAGCGTCGATTTGCCGGCGCCATTGGCGCCCACCAGCGCCACCAGCTCGCCCTCGCCGACAGCCACCTTGACCCCGCGCAAAGCCTGAATGCGGCCGTAGTGAAATTGAAGATCGGTAATTTCCAGAAGCATCAGCGTGTCCGTGCCCTGTGGCCCAGATAGGTTTCGATGACCGAGGGGTCGGCGCGGATTTGGGCGGCGGTGCCTTGCGCCAGCAACCTTCCATGGTCCAGAACCAGGATGTGGTCCGACACCCCCCAGACAAGATGCATGTCGTGCTCGACCAGAAGCACGGTGGTCCCGTCCCGGGCGATGCGTTTGATCAGCGCATCGATGGCCTGGGTCTCGGCGGGGTTAAGACCGGCGGCGGGTTCGTCCAGCATCAAAAGGCGCGGCCGGGTCGCCAGGGCGCGGGCAATCTCAAGCCGCCTGAGCGCGCCATAGGGCATGGCTTGCGAGTTGGCGCCGACAAATTCGTCAAGGCCGACATAACTCATCAACTCGGTGGCGTATTCACGATATCGCCGCTCACCGCGCCGCATGGCTGGCAGCCGGAGGAGGGAGGGAAGAAACCGTGTATCGGAATGCAGGTGATGGCCGACAAGCACGTTTTCCAGCGCCGACATGTTGAAAAATATCTGCAAATTCTGAAACGAGCGCGAAATGCCCCGTCCGGCAAGCTGGTGGGGAGCAAGGCCGGTAACGTTTTCGCCATCCAGACAGATACGCCCCTCGCTGGGCGCAAAAAGCCCCGAAAGCATATTGAACAGCGTCGTCTTGCCGGCGCCATTGGGGCCGATGATGGAAAAGACCGCCCCCGCCTCGACGGCAAAATCCAGCCCGTCAACAGCATTGACGCCGCCAAAACGTTTGCACAGACCCTGGACCTCAAGCAGCGTCACGGCAGCCTGGCCCGGATAAATTCGGTGATCGTCGGCACCAGCCCTTTGCGCATGAGGATCATCATGCCCATCAGTATGGCGCCGAAAACAATCATCTCATAATCCTGAAAGGCCGCCAGCGCCTGGGGCAGGATGGTCAGGATGGCGGCGCCGACAACCGCACCGAAGATCGAGGCCATACCCCCAAGAACCACCATGGTGACCAGCTCGATGGACCGGAAGAATTCGCCCTCCGATGGGGTCAGAAAGCCGCTGTAATGGGCGAAAACACTGCCCGCCAGGGAGGCCAGCACCGCCGACACCACGAAGATCAGAACCTTGAAGCGCAGCACATCGACCCCCATGGTGGCGGCGGCAAGCTCGGAACCGTGCACGGCGCGCAATGCCCGGCCCACAGGGGAGTCGACCAGGTTAAGCGCCAGCCACACCGTGACCAGCAAGAACCCGCCGGTGATCCAGTACCAGCTCAGATTGCCGTCCACCTCCCAGCCAAGCATTGAGAACGCCGGAACCGCCATACCGTCGGGGCCGCCGGTGAACTCCGCCTCCTGATTGAGAACGATGGAGATGATGATGCCCATGCCCAACGTCCCCATGGCCAGGTAGTGGCCCTTCAGACGCAGGATCGGCCGGGCGATCAGAAACGACAGCAGGCCCACGCCAACGGCGCCCATGGCCATCGCCCCCAGCGACGACCAGTCGTAGCGGTCGGTCAGGATGGCCGAGGCATAGGCGCCAAGGGCCAGAAACCCGGCATGGCCCAGGCTGATCTGACCGGCATAGCCGATCAGCAGATTGAGCCCCACGCAGACTATCGCATTCAACCCGACAAGAATGACGATATCGTACTGAAACGAGTTTTCCAGGAACAGCGGCAGCGCGGCGATGACAGCCGCCAGCGCCAGCAGCCCGCCGGTGCCCGGTTTGGCAAGCGCTTTCATACCTTGTCGACCTCACTGCGCCCGAAAAGACCATTGGGAAGAAATATCAATACGAGCAGAATGAGGATGAAGGCGACGGCATCCTTGTAGGCGGAGGAAATGTACCCGGCCGTCAGGGCCTCGGCGATGCCCACGATCAGCCCGCCGGCAATGGCGCCAAGGGGATTGCCAAGCCCGCCGACAATGGAGGCGCTGAACCCCTTGAGGCCCAGCATGACGCCGACACTGGCGTATGTAAGCGCGATAGGAGCAACCAGCACGCCGGCGATGGCGCCAAGGCCCGCGGCAAGCACAAAGCTGAGTTGCAGCACGCGGGAGATATTGATGCCCACGAGTTGGGCTGCGAGCGGGTTGAACGAGGTCGCCAGCATCGCCTTGCCGGTGCGGGTGCGGTTGAAGAAATAGCGTAAAGCCACGACGATAAAAATAAGGGCACCGAATATCCACAACGACTGCGGCATCAGCGTCGCGCCCAGGATATGGATGGGCTCGTCGCCGGAAAAGGACGGCAGGCTGTGAAAATTTCGGTCCCAGACGACCTGGGCCAGCCCGCGCAGAAAAATCGAGGCGCCGATGGTGATGATGATGAGGCTGACAACGGTCCCGCCCTGCCCCGGTTCGATGGCGTATTTCTCCAAAACGAACCCCACCACGGAGGCACCCGCAACGGCGATCACAATCGCCAGCGCCATGGGGACGCCGGCGCCGATCAGGAACACGGTCGCCATCCCGCCGATCATGACAAACTCGCCTTGCGCGAAGTTGATCACCTTGCTGGCGTTATAGATGACCGCAAAGCCAAGACCGATCAGCCCATAAATGGCGCCGACCGTCAGGCCCGAAAACATGAACTGGAGAAACTCGGAAAACAAACAATAGCCCCCTGGTAACCGGATCCTGCCCCGGTCAAACCGTGCAATCCACGCCGCCCCCGCCACAAAACGGGTGGGGGCGGTATATCATCAATCGGCTATTTCAGAAGTTTCCAGGTGCCTCCGGAGACCTCCACCATAACGAAGGATTTTTCGTCGAGGCCAAGATGGTTCTCCGGTGACATGGTGAAGATGCCGTCGGCGCCAACGAAGTTGGTGGTCTTTTCGATTTCGTCGCGCACCTTCGCCTTGTCGGTGCTTCCCGCCCGCTTGATGGCTTCGACGGCGATCATCAGACCGTCATAGGCATGGCCGCCAAAGGTTGAGACGGGCTCGTTGTAGCGGGCCTCATAGGCCGCCTTGTAGGCGCCGGCGACGGCTTTCTGGGGATCGTCATCGTCAAGCTGATCCACCACCAGAAGCGCCGCTGCGGGCAGACGCACGCCCTCGGCGGCACCGGCGGCGCCCTCGATGAATTTCATCGAGCCCGAGCCATGGCTCTGATAGTGCGGAATGGTCAGGCCAAGCTGCTTGAAGTTCTTGGCGGCGATGCTGGTCGCCGCGCCAAAGCCGCAGTACAAAAACGCATCGACACCCTTGGCGTTCTTGATCTTGGTGAGCTGGGGCGTCATGTCGGTATCGCCCTTGCCGTGGGATTCGTCCGCCACCACGGTGATGCCGAATTCCGGTGCCAGCTTGCGTGCATTCTTGCTGCACGACTTGTCGAACCCGCCCGCCCCGGCAAGCAGGCCAAGGCCGGACAGTCCGCGGGTTTTCATATCGCGGAAAATCTTTTCAACCGCCAGCCTGTCGGTGTGCGGTGTCTTGAAAATCCATTTTTTCACCGGATCGATGATGACGCTGGCGCCGGCGAGCGAGATAAACGGAATCTCCGCCTTTTCGACAATCTTGACCACGGCCATCGTGGTGCCGGTGGTGGAGCCGCCGACGATCACGTCCACCTTGTCCTGCTCGATCAGGCGCTTGGTGAAGGTCACCGCTTTCTTGGCCACATGCTGGGCGTCATAATGAATGAGCTCCAACTTGCGCCCCAGCACGCCGCCCTCGGCGTTGATCTTTTCAACATACATCTGCAGGGTTTTCAGCTCCGGGTCGCCCAGAAACGAGGCCGGGCCGGTTACCGCGAGAAACGTGCCGATTTTTATCGTCTCCTCGGCACGCACCTGGCTGGCACCAAACGACAAAGCGGCCAGAACCGCCAATGAAGCCACCGTGGCCACACCAGCCCTTTCCGCAATCTGCGCGGCCCTAAAGGCCACCTCATTGAAAATCTTCATAACTCCCCTCCCTATTTGGGCCAGACATTGGCGCCCGCCCTATTGATTATGCTCTTGAGTTGTCAGCTGGACACCTGACGCGCCCCGCAAACCAGCCCGGGTCCATTTGCAGAAACTCCAACCTTGTCAATGACCCAACCCCTTTAAGCTAACAATTTTTTGCGCCCTCCACTTGACCCATATCAAGGTAATTTCCGCCCGAATCCTGAACCCTGCCCCCAGTCGGAAATACTCTAGGGCGGGAAGAAGAGCCCGAGAGGAATGTAGGGGCGCAAAATGGGTTTGCGTCCTGTCATTCAAGCGGGTCACAGCGATGCCAAGAGGTCTCAGCCGGGCAGAATTGCTTCGGGGGCGGTTTGCAGAAATCTCCGGAACCGGGCGCCCGCCTTACAGCTTGCCTGAAGTGGATTTCATCGGGCTTTGCGAAGCTTGCGACGATTGCCGCAACGCCTGTGAAACCTCCATCATCGGAACGGACGATGAGGGCTATCCCGTTCTCAGGTTCGGCGAGGCCCGATGCAGCTTTTGCGGCGCCTGCGCTACGGCATGCACGACCGGAGCACTGGACCCCGACAAGGCCCGGGCCTGGACCGTCATCGCCGAGGTCAGGGGCAGTTGCCTGTCCTTCGAAGGGATCACCTGCCGGGCCTGCGAGGAAACTTGCGCCCCCGGCGCCATCCGCTTTCGATTGATGACAGGGGGACGGGCCGTGCCGCTTCTGAATGAAGCTGACTGCACCGGCTGCGGTGCCTGCGCCGTCGTCTGCCCCAATCAATCCATTCACATGACAAGCCGCAAAGCCGAGGAGGTATTCGCATGAACATCGCCGGTATTCTCGTTAACGCCAACCCCGGAGAACAGGACACTGTCCGCACCGCGCTATCGGCCATGGAGGGCGTCGAGCTGCACCATGAAACCGATGATGGCCGCTTCATCATCACCGTCGAGGATACCGAAGCCAGCAGCTGTGACCGTACCGTCCTTACTCTTCACAACGCCGCGGGCGTCGCTTCGGCGGCCCTTGCCTTTCACAGTTTCGAAACCGAAGACACCAATGCCAGCGTCGAGCTTGCACCTTCCTCCGCAAGCCGTTTCCCAGGAGCCTGACCCCATGACCCTTTCAGCTTCGCGTCGTAATTTTCTCAAGGCCAGCGCCGTCGCCGCCACCGCATCGGCGGCAGGTATTGCCGTTCCGGGCACCAAGTCCGCCCTGGCGCAGCAGAACGACATTATCAGATGGGACAAGGCGCCCTGCCGCTTTTGCGGCACCGGGTGCTCGGTTCTGCTGGGTGTCAGCAAGGACAAGGTGGTGGCGACCCAGGGCGACCCGGACTCGCCGGTCAATCGCGGCCTCATCTGCATCAAGGGTTATTTCCTCGCCAAGATCATGTACGGCAAGGACCGCCTGACCAAGCCGCTATTGCGCAAAAAAGGCGGCAAATACGCCAAGGATGGCGAGTTCGAGGAGGTATCCTGGGACGAAGCCTTCGACATCATGGCCGAAAAATGGGTTGCCGCCCGTAAAGCCAAGGGCCCCAAGGGCATCGGCATGTTCGGCTCGGGCCAGTGGACGATCTGGGAAGGTTATGCGGCCCAGAAACTGCTCAAGGCCGGCTTCCGCTCCAATTCCCTGGAGCCCAATGCGCGCCACTGCATGGCGAGCGCCGTGGGCGCCTTCATGCGCGCCTTTGGTCTTGATGAGCCAGCCGGCGTTTATGACGATCTGGAGCATGCCGACGCATTTGTGCTCTGGGGCGCCAACATGGCCGAGATGCATCCGATCCTGTGGGCGCGGCTCACCAACACCCGGCTGACCAAGGAGGGCAGCGAGGTCCATGTTCTATCGACCTTCGAGAACCGCAGTTTCGAGCTGGCCGACAACACCATGGTGTTCGAGCCCCAGACCGATCTGGCCATAGCCAACTACATTGCCAACTACATCATCCAGAACAAGGCCTACAATCAGGACTTCCTCGACAAACACGTGAACTTCACCAAGACGCCGACCGACATCGGCTATGGTCTCAGGCCCGACGATCCGCGCGAAAAGGCGGCCAAGAACCCCGGCAAGGGCAAGCTCTCCAAGATCACGTTTGAGGAATACGCCAAGTCGGTGGAGCCCTATACGCTGGAATACACCGCCAAGCTTTCCAAGGTGCCGGCCGAGCAGCTGAAAAAACTCGCCAAGATCTATGCCGACCCGGACAAGAAGGTGACCTCCTACTGGACCATGGGCTTCAACCAGCACACCCGCGGGGTGTGGGTGAACGGTCTGGTCTACAATATCCATCTGCTGATGGGCAAAATCTCCGAACCCGGCAACAGCCCGTTCTCGCTGACCGGCCAGCCCTCGGCCTGCGGCACGGCGCGCGAGGTGGGCACCTTCACCCACCGCCTGCCCGCCGACATGGTGGTCAAGAACCCCAAGCACCGGGCTTTCGCCGAAAAAATCTGGAATCTGCCCGAAGGCACGATTCCCGGCGGCGACATGATCCATGCGGTCGCCATGCACCGGGCGCTCAAGGACGGGGTGATGAACTGCTTCTGGGTGATGTGCAACAACAACATGCAGGCCGCCGCCAACATGAACGACGAGTCCCTGCCCGGCTGGCGCAACCCCGACAACTTCATCACCGTGTCCGACCCCTATCCGACCATTTCGGCGGTCGCCGCCGACCTCATCCTGCCCACCGCGATGTGGACCGAGAAGGAGGGGGCCTACGGTAACGCCGAGCGGCGGACCCAGTTCTGGCGCGAGCAGGTATCGCCGCCGGGCGAGTCGCGTTCCGATGTCTGGCAGATCACCGAGTTCTCAAAGCGCATCAAGGTGGAGGACGTGTGGCCGGCCGAATTGCTCGACAAAGCGCCCGAGCACAAGGGCAAGACGCTGTACCAGATCCTTTATGCCAACGGCGAGGTGGACAAATTCCCCTACGAGAAGGGGACGGTGAAAGACGACCGCGGCAACGTTTACGAAAACCACGAGGCCGAGGAGTACGGCTACTACCTGCAGAAGGGACTGTTCGAGGAGTATCGCCGCTTCCAGTTCAATGGGCCGAAAAAGGGCCATGAGATGGCGGAGTTCGACGTCTATCACAAGAACCGCGGCCTGCGCTGGCCGGTGATCGACGGCAAGGAGACGCTGTGGCGCTACCGCGAGGGCTACGACCCCCATGTCGCCAAGGGCGAGGGCGTCAATTTCTACGGCAAGCCCGACGGCCGCGCCAATATCATCACCGCGCCGTATGAACCCGCCGCCGAGGTGCCCGACGACGAGTTCGACCTCTGGCTGTGCACCGGCCGGGTGCTGGAGCACTGGCACTCCGGTTCGATGACCCAGCGCGTTCCCGAACTGCACCGCGCCGTGCCCGATGCAGTGCTGTTCATGAACCCCAAGGACGCTAAAAAACGAAAACTGCGCGATGGCTCCAAGTGCAAGATCGAGACAAAGCGCGGTGAGATGGTCACCCGTGTCGAAACCCGCGGGCGCAACAAGCCCCCCGAGGGTCTGGTCTTCATCGCCTTTTTCGACGAAGCCCGGCTGGTGAACAAACTCACCCTGGACCAGACCGATCCGCTCTCCAAGGAGACAGACTACAAGAAGTGCTCCTGCAAGGTCTCCAAAGCCTGAGGAGTGCCGGAGAGAAGGCCGGCGGCAAAGACCCGCCGGCCCCTCCCCGACCGGCGTTAGCGCCACATTGGAGTGGATCGATGTCTAAAGGCAGCAGAGCACCGGCCAAGCCCGCGGCGGGCCATCGGCCCAAGCTTGGCGTCAGCCGCCGGCGGTTGCTCGCCGATGGCGCCAGGACCGCCTGTGGCGTGGCTTTGTTCGGCCTTGCCGTGGGGCTCCATGCGCGCCGGTCGGCCGCCCTGCCGGTCGATGCCATCCGTCCGCCGGGCGCGCGGGCGGAGGCTGATTTTCTTGGCATCTGTGCCCGCTGCGGCCTGTGCGTGCGCGATTGCCCCTACAACATTTTAGAGCTTGCCGAACTGGGCGAGAACGTCGCCGCCGGCACGCCCTATTTCATCGCACGCCAGGGCGCTTGCGAGATGTGCACCGACATCCCTTGCGTACCCGCCTGCCCCACCGGCGCCCTTGACCACGAACTCACCGATATCACCAAAGCGCGCATGGGACTTGCCGTTCTGATCGATCAGGAAGCCTGCATCGCCTTTCAGGGGCTCAGATGCGAGGTCTGTTTCAACGCCTGCCCCTTGCGCGGCAAAGCCATCACAATCGACTACCGGCCAAATATCCGCACCGGCAAACACGCGATTTTCCCCCCCGTGGTCGTATCGGAATACTGCACCGGCTGCGGGCTGTGCGAAAGGGTGTGCATCCTGGAAGAGGCCGCCATCAAGGTTCTGCCCATCCGCCTTGCCAAGGGCACTTTGGGCCGGCACTACAGCCATGGCTGGGAGGAAAAACAAAAGGCGGGCGGCGCCCTGGTCACCCCCGACCCTGAACACAAATATAATCTGCCCCAGGGCATGGACTACGAGCATGCCGGCCGCGGCCTTGTGGCCTCCGAACCTGCCCCGGCCATGCCGTTTGCGGCCAACCCGCTCGATACCCTGAACCAGGGCACCGGGGGGGGCAGGTGATGTCAACGGTCACCGATAGGCTTGGCCGCGACGCTGTCGCCGAAAAGGGCTGGCTGGGCGCCCACAAATGGTTGATCGCGCGCCGCATCAGCCAAGCGTTCATCCTCGCCCTGTTCCTGGCCGGTCCTGTCGCCGGGATATGGATCCTGAAGGGCAATTTGTCGTCGAGCCGATTGCTGGACTGGTTGCCGATGACCGATCCGCTGCTTTTTCTGCAATTTATTTTCGCCGGACATTTCGCCATCGCCCAGGATGCGATTATAGGCGCGGGCCTGGTCGTGGCTTTTTATCTCCTGGTTGGGGGGCGGCTCTACTGCGCCTGGGTCTGCCCGGTCAATATCATCACCGACGCCGCCCACTGGCTGCGGCGTCGCCTGAAGCTCAAGAGTTCGGCGCGCATTGGCCGGCAGACGCGGGTCTGGATGCTGGCGGCGGTTCTGGCCGTGGCCCTGGTGACCGGTACCGCCGCTTATGAGCTGATCAATCCGGTCCTGATGTTCCATCGCGGCCTGGTCTTCGGCATGGGCCTGGCCTGGACGCTTGTGCTCGGCATATTCCTCTTCGATCTGTTGGTTATGAAACATGGCTGGTGCGGGCATCTGTGCCCGATGGGCGCTTTGTACGGCATTATTGGTTCGGCGAGCCTGGTTCGGGTGCGCGCCGACGCCCGCGCCACCTGCGATGACTGCATGGAATGCTACGAAGTCTGCCCCGAGCCCCAGGTCATCCCGCCGGCACTGATGGGCGCCCGGCACGGCAAGCCTGAGGCCGGCGCGGCAATTCTGTCCGGCGCGTGCACCAATTGCGCCCGCTGCATCGATATCTGCCCCCACGATGTCTTTAATTTCGGCTGGCGTTTTTCCGCTTCACAAGCGGGGGGCCGCCAACCGCAAAACCTTGAAACGGCGCCAGATGGGCTGTGATCGCAATAAATGCGTGACGGCTCGCTGGCGCCATCGGTCTGGTCGTAAAAGCCCCCTGAACCTCGGGCATTCATGAAGGAGATAATCATGAAGAAGTTTCTTTTGATCGTGTTATCGGTATCACTCCTGGGCATCGGTGTCGGTGCAGTCGCCTGGGCCGAGGTTCTCACCTTGCGCGGGGCCAACCCGCTTGACGCCAACGCCGAACAGTTCGACCGTCGCAAGCAGACCATCATAGAAGGAAAATTCGAGCGCAGCTGGAAGCTGCAACCGCCCTCGATCCCGCACAAGGTCGAAAAGGACGAGATCAATCTGCAGGTAAACACCTGCCTGCGGTGCCACAGCGCGGAAAACTATAAAAAGGAAAAGGCAACCAAGGTGGGCGACAGCCATTTCATCAACGCCAAGGGGGTCAAGACGGAAAAAATCGATCCACGCCGATATAACTGCGACCAGTGCCACACGCCGTTGTTAAACGTCAAACCCTTGATCGAGAACACGTTCCAAACGGTCAAACCTTAGTTAGAGCGTAATCGTCTTTGACGGAAGCGCTCAGGCAGCAAGCGCTGCCCGGCGCAAATGCGCCGCGCCCGTGCAGGCTCGGTGCGCAGCACCGAAATAGCCGTGAGCGAGAAAACCTAGAGCAATTCCGTTAAAAACGGAATCGCTCTAGAACTAGAGTAAGTGCCCCGGCGGCTTGGACCGCCGGACAGACGCCGGGCGGTTTTGCACCTCGAATTGTCACACCACACGTGTGGCTTTCAAGGGGCTCCCCCGGTATCGGGCAGAAATTGAACCAGGTGGGGAGCCAATTTCAATGGTCCAGGAACAAGAGAACGAAAAACGCGAAAATGTGTTGCGGCGGGGCTGGAAAGCCTTCAGCAGCCCAGCCAAGACGATTTCTTTAGGCGCGCTCATCATCGTCGGCGGCATGTTCGGCGTGATATTCTGGGGCGGCTTCAACTGGGCCATGGAGATGACGAATACCGAGAAATTCTGCATCTCCTGCCACGAGATGAAAGACTTTGTCTACGAGGAGTATACCGAGACGGTCCACTACACCAACCGAAGCGGCGTGCGCGCCATCTGCACCGATTGCCATGTGCCCAAGGAGTGGATCCACAAGGTCGCCCGTAAAATCCGCGCCACCGGCGAGCTTTACCACAAGGTCATCGGCTCCATTTCGACCAAGGAAAAATTCGAGGCCAAGCGGCTGGAGCTTGCCCAGCGGGTCTGGACCAGCATGAAGGCCACCGACAGCCGCGAATGCCGCAACTGCCATGAGGCCGATTCGATGGATTTCGACAAGCAGGAATCGCGCTCCGCCGACCGGCACGAGGAAGGTTTCGACGAAGGCAAGACCTGCATCGACTGTCACAAGGGCATTGCCCACAAATTGCCCAAGGGCGCCTTTGAGGACAAACCGCAAGCCGGCCTGAAAAAGGACGCCATCCCGCAGACCACCGCAATGGCGCTTTCCTTGCAGCAGTTCCTGCGCGAAAAAGGCAGATAACGCGTTTTTTCCAGCCTACGGCACCGGCACGCTCCCCGCCCAGCTATCCGCGAAAGTGGCTGGGCGGGGACCATTCCCTCAGCTCAGACTTTGCCCGCCGCATTTAACGCAAATGTTCAATCAAACCCTTCCGGAAATCAGTGGTGTTTAAAAGTGGATTTTCTCGGCATGATATCCAAGGAGACTTTTTGAGGAAGACAGCCCGATACCGGCGATGCGCAGATCATGGGCATTCTGAAACAGGCAAAGGGCGGTGTGCCCCCCCCGCGTTTGAACCGTGCCGGGAGCATGGGATGAGCCGCACGAGTTTTTAAAAAATACCGGTTGAAGTTTTTGGCATGGATGCCTCGCTGATTGGAAAGGCATTCCAAACCGCGTACAGTGCCAGAGCATGAGGAGGATCCCATTTTGGATCGGCCGCAACTGAACGGGCAGGCCACCGAGCCTGCGGCACTTGGCCAGGTCGAGACTGACCTGACAGCGGGCCTCGACCAAGCCGAGGCCGCACGCCGCCTGGCGGCGTATGGCCTCAACGCCATCGACGAAGACAATAAAAGCCCATACGGCAAGTTCCTGTCATACTTCTGGGGTCCGATACCCTGGATGATCGAAGTCGCCGCGGTGCTCTCGGCCGTTGCCCGGCACTGGGAGGACTTCACCATCATCGTGATCATGCTTGTGATCAACGCCGGGGTCGGGTTCTGGGAGGAATTCAAGGCCGACAACGCCATTGCGGCGCTGAAGAAGACCCTGGCGCTGAAGGCCAGGGTTTTGCGCGACGGCGTCTGGCGGCATATCGCGGCCCAGGAGCTGGTGCCGGGCGATGTCGTCCTCATCCACCTGGGCAATATCATTCCCGCCGATGTGAAACTGGTCGAGGGCGAGTATCTGAGCGTCGATCAATCCGCCCTCACCGGAGAATCCCTACCGGTCGACAAGGCGGTGGGCGATACGGCCTATTCCAGCTCCATCGCCAAGATGGGCGAGATGAAGGCGGTGGTGACGGCAACCGGCGCCCGGACCTATTTCGGCCGCACCGCCAAGCTGGTGCAAAGCGCCGGCGCCACCTCGCACTTTCAAAAAGCGGTGCTCAGGATCGGCAACTTCCTCATTCTCCTCACCCTGGGGCTGGTTGCCCTGATCCTCGTTGTCGCCCTGTTCCGCAACGATCCCCTGGTGGACACCATCTTGTTCGCCCTGATCCTGACCGTGGCGGCGATACCGGTGGCGCTGCCGGCGGTGCTCTCGGTCACCATGGCCGTGGGCGCGGTCAAGCTGGCGCGGATGAAGGCCATTGTTTCCCGCCTGGTTTCCATCGAGGAAATGGCGGGCATGGATATATTGTGCTCCGACAAGACCGGCACGCTGACCAAGAACCAGCTTGCCGTCGGCGACCCCGAACTGGTCGCGGCAAAGGACGTGGATGAACTGGCCTTGTGTGCCGCGCTGGCCTCCAAGGCCGAGGCGGATGACCCCATCGACATGGCCGTATTCTCCGCCCTTGGGGACCACGGCAAGCTGGCGGGCTACAAAACCTTGCGCTTTACGCCCTTCGATCCGGTTCGCAAACGCACCGAGGCCGACATTGAATTCGGCGCCAAGCGGTTCAGCGTCGCCAAAGGGGCGCCGCAAGTCATCCTCGATCTCGCCGGGCTTGATGATACCGCCCGGCGCGGCGTGGAGGCCCGGGTCGACGCGCTGGCCGAAAAAGGCTACCGCACCCTTGGCATCGCCCGCAAAAACGCCGGGGGCCGGTGGCGCTTTCTGGGGCTTCTGCCGCTCTTTGATCCGCCGCGCGACGATTCAGTGGCAACCATAGAAGAGGCCAAGGCCCTGGGCCTCGATATCAGGATGGTGACCGGCGACAACACCGCGATTGCACGCCAGATCGCATCCAAGCTTCATATCGGCACCAATATCATACCCGCCCGCCAGATTTTCGATGCCCAGGGGCGCCACCATGACGGCGATGAAATCGAGCGGGCGGAAGGCTTCGCCGAGGTGTTTCCCGAGCACAAGTTCAAGATCGTCCGGGAGTTGCAGTCCCGCGGTCATATCGTGGGGATGACCGGCGACGGCGTCAACGACGCGCCGGCCCTCAAACAGGCGGATGTGGGCATCGCCGTGAGCGGGGCCACCGATGCGGCGCGGGCGGCGGCCGATCTGGTCCTGACCGCACCGGGCCTGGGCGTCATCGCCCGGGCCACGGAAGAGGCGCGGATGATTTTCGAACGCATGACCTCTTATGCGGTCTTCCGCATCGCCGAGACGATCCGCGTGCTCTTGTTCATGACGCTGGCGATCCTGGTCTTCAACTTCTACCCCGTCACCGCGATCATGATCGTGCTGCTGGCGATCCTCAACGATTTTCCGATCATGATGATCGCCTATGACAACGCCCCGATCGCCAGACGGCCGGTGCGCTGGGACATGCACCGGGTCCTCACTCTTAGTATCGTGCTGGGGGTCATGGGCGTTATCTCGTCGTTCGGGATGTTCTGGATCGGCGAGGAATATCTGAAAATGCCCCGCGACGAGATCCAGACCCTGATGTTCCTGAAGCTTCTGGTGGCCGGCCATCTGACGATCTACCTGACGCGAAACACCGGCGCCTTCTGGGCCCGTCCCTGGCCCAACTGGCGGCTGGTCGTGACAACGGAGACCACCCAGATTGTCGGCACGCTGGCCGCGGTCTACGGCTGGTATGTCACTCCGATCGGCTGGGAACTCGCCCTGGCCGTGTGGGGGTACGCGCTGGTCTGGTTCGCAATCAACAATGTGGTGAAGATCTATGTCTACCGCCTGATCCGCCAACAGATCCGGGGTGATGCGCGCCATATCGGGCGGATCCAGACCTGGCTGCACCCCCATGGGGGATAGGCTGGTGAGAGGAAAACCACGGCTCGGCGAGCACATGAATTCAGTCGCCAAACCTCGCGAACCCCGCTTCACCCCCGGGGGGCGGTCTATTGCGCCGCAACATAGCCATACCTACATGGGTTGCAGAGGCAGACCGAAAGGGCGGGCCCCCCCCCGCGATATCGGGCGCGCATGGCAGGTCCGGCTTCAGCCCACCGGACGTCGAGCCGGCACCTGAACGCATTCCCTGGCCGGCGCCCGCAAATGCGACTTCTGTCTCGGAGGAAACGCCATGAGCGAATTGCCCACAAACGAAGACAAGGTCTTTCTCATCGATCGGTTTTTGCACGCCAGCGAAGCACGTCTGACCGCCGGTCTTTCCCCCTCTTCGGCAATGCTGGCCTATCTGGACTGGGCCGTGCATCTTGCCAACTCGCCCGGCAAAAAGGTCGAGCTGGTTCAAAAGGCGTTCCGCAAGAGCGTGAAATTCGGCGGCTACCTTCAGCGCTTCACCTCGGGCGAGGACGAAAACCCCTCAATCGAGCCCCTGCCGCAAGACCGCCGCTTCCGTGCTTCCGATTGGCGGCAACCGCCGTTTTCCTTTTACTATCAGGCATTTTTGTTCATGCAACAATGGTGGCACAACGCCACTGTCGGGGTTCACGGCGTCTCCAGACACCACGAGGATGTCGTCGCTTTTTCCGCCCGCCAGTTCCTGGACATGTTTTCGCCCTCCAACTTTCTCGCCACCAACCCCGAAGCCCTCAACGAGACCATGGACAGCGGCGGCACGAACCTGGTGCGCGGGTTTCAGAACTTCCTGGAAGACTGGGAGCGGGCCGTCCTGCAAAATCCGCCCGTCGGCACGGAGAAATTCCGCGTCGGCAAGGAAGTCGCGGTCACGCCCGGCAAAGTGGTCTACCGCAACCGCCTGATCGAACTGATCCAGTATGCGCCAACGACCAAGATGGTCCACCCCGAGCCGATCCTGATCGTCCCGGCCTGGATCATGAAGTACTATATTTTGGATCTGTCGCCCCACAACTCGATGGTCAAATACCTGGTCGATCAGGGCCATACCGTTTTCATGATCTCGTGGAGGAACCCCACCGAGGAAGACCGTGATCTGGGGATGAACGACTATGTCCAGAGCGGCATCATGGAAGCGCTCAGAACCGTGCGCAAAATCGTGCCGGAGCAGCCGGTTCACAGTGTCGGCTATTGCATTGGCGGCACCTTGCTGACCATCGCGGCGGCGGCACTGGGGCGGGACGGCAAGGACTGGCTCAAATCGCTGACCCTGTTCGCTGCCCAGACCGACTTCACCGAGGCCGGTGAGTTGATGCTGTTCATCGATCAGAGCCAGGTTACCTATCTGGAAGATCTGATGTGGGGCCAGGGATATCTCGACACCAAGCAGATGGCCGGTGCGTTTCAGCTGTTGCGCTCCAACGACCTGATCTGGTCGCACCTGGTCCACGACTACCTGATGGGCGAACGCCGGCCGATGAACGATCTGATGGCGTGGAACGCCGACGCCACCCGGCTGCCCTACCGCATGCATTCCGAATATCTGCGGAAGCTGTTTCTCGACAACGATCTGGCCGGCGCGCGCTACTATGTCGGGGACAAGCCGGCGACGCTGACCGACATCCACGTGCCAATCCTCGCCGTCGGCGCCGAGAAAGACCACGTCGCGCCGTGGAAATCGGTATACAAGCTCAATTTCCTCGCCGACACCGACGTAACCTTCCTTCTGACCAGCGGCGGGCATAACGCCGGGATCATCAGCGAGCCGGGCCACCCGCGCCGGCATCACCGCATCGCCACCAAAGGCGAAGACGACCCTTACGTGGCGCCCGATGAATGGTTCGCCACGACCCCCGAGCGTGAAGGCTCATGGTGGCCGACATGGCAGGACTGGCTGGCAGAGCGTTCGGGCGAACGGGTCAAGCCGCCGGCCATGGGCAACACCAAGGCCGGCCTGAGGCCGCTCTGCGACGCTCCGGGCACCTACGTGCTGCAGGAGTAGCCCACATCCGGTGGGTGAGAGACCCGGGCCGGGCGGGGGCCGGGCCCTTGACGTCGTTTGCCACAAATGTTTTTCGCTTGGTGGACTGGAATTGGAGTTCCCCCGGTTCTGTGGACAGTTAGTGTTTGATCCAAAAAAATTGAGTGATTTCAGCGGTTGTGATTCTCTTGTGATTTGGATAGGACACGGAGGATCGCATGGCCTGGACTGGAATCACCCGTTCGCGCTATGAGCGGAATTGCTCGCGCTACGCAAGTGATACCAGCGGCGGTCATGTCTGACTCCTGCTGGGCTATGCAAATCAGTTTTATTGTGATTCGCTTTTGGCATTGGAGGTTGGACCGATGTCAGCAACAATACCGATACGCACCGATTACACCGCCGCAGCGCTTCGCCAGTTTGCCAAACGGTCGAAATGCAGCCGGCAGAGC
>UOEM01000032.1_pt1 | contig 27550 bp, 20 predicted proteins | sample 1988661 | NCBI WGS metagenome assembly UOEM01 (sample SAMEA4712195, study PRJEB27164) | hydrothermal vent metagenome | biome: marine basaltic hydrothermal vent biome; feature: marine hydrothermal vent; material: mineral | place: Pacific Ocean | collected 2011-06-14/2011-07-23 | depth 1719 m | reverse complement strand
CTGCACCGCGCGTTACTACGAGGACCTCGGTTATCCGGGACATGTGAATTGTTCGGACAACATCAACCGCGATCTGGCGCGATTTGATGTCCGGCCCCGCGCCGGCTGGCCGGCGATCAATTTCTTTTTCAACACCATGGTCGATGAAACCAATGCCATCGGCATGGACGATCCGTGGTCGCGCCCCGGCGATTTCGTGCTGCTGCGCGCGGCTGCCGATCTGGTCTGCGTGTCCACCGCATGCCCTTGCGACGTGGACCCGGCCAATGGCTGGAACCCGACAGACATTCAGGTCCGCACCTATGGCGCGGACGAAAGCTTCAGCCGATCCGTCGGCTACAGAAAATCAACGGAGGCGGATGTGGAGCAAACCAAGCAAAGCGGTTTTCACCCGTGCTTTGCCCGGCATACACGGGATTTCGTCGAATATAACGGCTATTGGCTGGCAAATACGATCACCGGCAAGGGCTCGATCGCCGAATACTGGGCCTGCCGGGAAAAAGCGGCGGTGATGGACCTTACGCCTTTGCGGAAATACGAGGTCACCGGGCCGGACGCCGAAGAGCTGATGCAGGTCTGTCTCACCCGCAACATGAAAAAGCTGAGCGTCGGGCAGGTGGTCTACACCGCCATGTGCCACGAGCACGGCGGCATGATCGACGACGGCACGGTCTACCGGCTGGGCGAAAGGAACTTCCGCTGGATCGGCGGCAACGACACCAGCGGGCTGTGGCTGCGCGAGCAGGCCGAAAAACGCCGGCTGAACGCCTGGGTGCGCGAAGCCACCGACCAGTTGCACAATATCGCCGTGCAGGGGCGGCTGTCGCGCCGGATCCTGAGCCAGGTTTTCTGGACCCCCCCCACCCAGCCGACCATCGACGAGTTGGGCTGGTTCCGCCTGACCATCGCCCGGATCGGCGATGTGCAGGGCACCTCGGTGGTGATCAGCCGCACCGGCTACTCAGGCGAGCTGGGCTATGAGATCTTCTGCCACCCCGGGGACGCGGCCGAGGTGTTCGACCGGGTCTGGGAGGTTGGCGAACCCCTGGGCCTTGCGCCCCTTGGCCTTGGCGCGCTCGATATGCTGCGCATCGAGGGCGGGCTGATTTTCGCCGGCAGCGAATTTGACGATCAGACCGATCCCTTCGAGGCGGGCATCGGATTTACCGTGCCGCTGAAATCCAAGCACGACGATTTCATCGGCCGCGCGGCTCTGGAGAAGCGCAAAGCCCATCCCATGCGCAAACTGACCGGCCTTGAAATCGAAAGCGGTCTGGTTCCGTCACCGGGGAGTGGCGTGCACATCGGCAAGGCCCGGATTGGTGAAGTCACCTCGGCGATGAAATCACCGATCCTTGGCAAGACGATCGCGCTGGCGCGCCTGAGCGTCACCCACAGCACGCCGGGAACCGCGGTGGAAGTTGGCCAACTCGACGGACAGCAAAAACGGCTTACAGCGACAGTCACCACATTTCCGCATTTTGACCCGGCCAAGGAGCGCGTGAAGGGGAATTATGGCTGATCTGCCAGATGGTGCGGCGCATATGAAAGGCGTTGAGCAGAAACCCAACCCGTGGAATTCATGTGTATTCATACCCGGCATATTCGTAGCGCGCCACCTGGTTTGATGCAGCGCGAGACAGTTTCATGGTCACGTATCGACCGCTCACCACAAGTCATCGGGCAGCACAAGCTGCCTTAACCCATTGATTTGATTGGTGGAGCCAATCGGAATCGAACCGACGACCTCTTGAATGCCATTCAAGCGCTCTCCCAACTGAGCTATGGCCCCACCTGATGCCGGCGCCGTAAAATTGGCGCCGAAGCCGGCAAACTATGTCGCGCCGCCTTGGATATCAAGACCTTCGCAGATTGAAATTTAAAGAATTTGCAACGGCGATATCGGGTATCGATCCTCTTGAACCACTGTATATGTTTGAAAACGTGAAATAATTCTCAACTTGCCTTCAAAGACCAATGCCGCTGGTCTCAGCTGTCGGGCTTTCTGCCGGTGACAACTCCGGTCACGCTTTTGCTGTCATCATCGTCGTTTTCAATGAAAACATCGGCGTCATCGACGTCATCATCGTCGTCTCCGGTATCGATTTCGACGTCGGCGAGCAGTTCCTCGTCAATCTCATCATCGGTTTTATCGTCTTTCTGGTCATCCTGATCTTTAAGAATGACTTTTTTGGGCGAAACTTCTTTTGCCTTGGCGGTAGCCGGAGGCTTGGCTTTCTTGGACGCCGATGCGCTTGCGGGCGCTTCAGAACAGGCCTGCCCGCATTTTGGACAGCTGAACGGGGTCCGGTTAAGGTCGTAAAACTTTGCCTCGCAGCTGGTGCAGCTGCGTTTTGTTCCCAGTTCAGATCGTGCCACTGTTCTTCACCCTCAACCCATGGATCAATAAACGCACCCCTTGCCATGACCTAAGGGCGGTGTCAAAAACAAAAAACAGTCTTGTGGCCGCCGGTTTAATTCGATCGCCCCAAGGACACTATGGCGCTTGCGGATGTCGCCGGTGTCGGGGCAGCTTCCTAACCGTGTTGTGGCAACACCTTTTCCCTGGTTTGAGCATTATTGAGACACTATGAAAATTGCAATTGACGGCCCGGCAGCAAGCGGCAAGGGGACACTGGCGCGGGCGCTTGCCGACCATTATGGCCTGGCCTATCTTGATACCGGCAGCCTTTACCGGGCGGTTGGCGCCCAGGTGCTTGCCGCCGGCGGCGATCCCCATGACCTGGCCGCCGCCCTTGATGCCGCACGGCGCATCGAGCCGCAAAATGTCGAGCGACTGGATATTCGCAGCCGGAAGGCGGGGGAAGCCGCCTCGGTCGTTGCCGCCATGCCCGAAGTGCGTGAGGAGCTGTTGCGCTATCAGCGGCGCTTTGCCCTGCAGGGCGCGGTTCTGGACGGGCGCGATATCGGCACGGTCGTGCTGCCCGACGCCGATGCCAAACTCTATGTCGTGGCCAGCCTTGCCACCCGCGCCCGCCGCCGAGCCTCCGAACTGCGCGCCCAGGGCAAAGATGTCAGTGACGAGGAGATGGCCACCGAACTGGCACGCCGGGACGCCCGCGATAGTGGCCGTGAAACCTCCCCCCTGACCCCGGCGCAAGATGCGGACTTGCTCGATACCTCGGATTTGGATATAGAACCAGCATTCCAGGCCGCTTTGGCCCTGATTGAACGCCGGCTGCGGACAAACGCGGGTGTCCTAGGACCCCAATCCAGCGTTTGACCGACGGAGGACGCCGGTGGGGCGGGTGCATGGAACGCCAGCTGGATTTTGCCGTCAAGGTGGAGGCCATGGGTCTCCTTTGGCGGCGTTTGGCATATCAAAATTTTGGAAAATCACATCGATTGCCGCCTTTTGGGAAGGGGCAATGTCTTCAGGAGCAAACATGGTCGAGCCGAGCGTTAGTGAAATGAACCCCAGCCGCGAGGACTTCGCGGCGATGCTGGATGCCAGCCTGGGCAAGGAGGCCCTGGCGGAGGGCCGTGTCATTACCGGTAAGGTGATCGCGGTCGAGAACGACCTGGCGGTGATCGATGTCGGTTTGAAGACCGAGGGCCGAGTGCCACTCAAAGAGTTCATGGGGCCGGGCCAGGATGTAAAGATCGCCGTCGGCGACGAGGTCGAGGTTTTCCTCGACCGGGTGGAAAACGCCCTGGGCGAGGCAGTTTTGAGCCGCGAGAAGGCCAAACGCGAGGAAAGCTGGGTCCGGCTGGAGAAATCCTTCGAAGACAACGAAAAGGTCACCGGCTTCATCTTCGGCCGGGTCAAGGGCGGGTTCACCGTCAATCTCGATGGCGCCATCGCCTTTTTACCCGGCAGCCAGGTCGATATCCGCCCGGTGCGCGATATCGGCCCGCTTTTGAACACCCCCCAGCCGTTCCAGATCCTCAAGATGGACAAGCGCCGCGGCAATATCGTCGTCTCGCGCCGCGCCATCCTTGAAGAGACACGGGCCGAGCAGCGCCAGGAACTGGTGCAAAACCTCAAAGAGGGCCAGGTCATTGAAGGGGTGGTGAAGAACATCACCGATTATGGCGCCTTTGTCGATCTGGGCGGCATCGACGGGCTGCTGCATGTCACCGATATTGCCTGGAAGCGCGTCAATCATCCGACCGACGTGCTCGCCATCGGCGAGACGGTGAAAGTTCAGATCGTCCGCATCAATTCCGAAACCCAGCGCATTTCACTGGGCATGAAGCAGCTTGAATCGGACCCCTGGGACGGCGTCGAAGCCAAATACCCCGTCGGCACACGCTTTACCGGCACGGTCACCAACATCACCGATTACGGCGCCTTCGTGGAGCTTGAGCCCGGTGTCGAGGGTCTGGTGCATGTCTCGGAGATGAGCTGGGTGAAAAAGAACATCCATCCGGGCAAGATCGTCTCCACCACCCAGGCAGTTGAGGTCATGGTGCTCGAGGTCGATCCGGTCAAACGCCGCATCTCCTTGGGTCTCAAGCAGTGCCTCGACAATCCGTGGGAGGATTTTGTCACCAAGTTCCCGGTCGGCACCATCATCGAGGGCGAGGTCAAGAACACCACCGAATTTGGCCTCTTCATCGGCCTTGACGGCGATGTCGACGGCATGGTGCATCTTTCCGACATTGACTGGAACCGGCCCGGCGAGGAGGCCATTGCCGAGTTTGAGAAAGGCCAGATGGTCAAGGCCAAAATCCTCGATATCGATGTCGATAAGGAGCGCATCTCCCTGGGCATCAAGCAGCTTGAGGAGGACCCGTTCAAAAGTGCCGATGCCATCAAACGCGGCGATATCGTTACCTGTTTCGTGCGCAGCGTAAAAGATGGCGGCCTGGACGTCACCATCGGCGAGGACGGCCCGGCGGCCTTTATCCGCCGCTCCGACCTCAGCCGCGAGCGCAACGAGCAGCGGCCCGAGCGCTTTGCCGTTGGCGACAAGGTTGATGCCCGCGTCACCCAGGTCGATCGGGCCACCCGCCGCTTCTCGCTCTCCATCAAGGCGCTGGAAATCGCCGAGGAGAAGGAAGCGGTGGCTCAGTACGGTTCGTCGGACAGTGGCGCTAGCCTTGGTGACATTCTCGGCGCTGCCCTCTCCCGGGCTCAGAACGAAGAAGAAGAGAACGGCAAAGGCGCCGGCGACGAACCCGCGAGCAAAAGCAAAAGCGACGACAAAGGCGGGGACGACAAGGAAGAGGCCCCCGCCGAAGCCAAAACCAAAACCAAGGCCAAACCTAAAGCCAAAGACGACGCTGGAGACAAGGCTAAAGGCGAAGCCGGAGACAAGGCTAAAGGCGAGGACGACGGCAAAAGCGAAAGTTAATTGCCGGAATGCCGCCGGGCGCGTTGTTTTGGCCCGGCGGCATTTTGCGCATCAACGTCCACGGCTTTTGATTTGTTGGAGAAAACCGACCGATGACGCTCGATGCACATGCCATTGCCGACCGAAGGCGGCTCAAACGCCGGATCTCGCTCTGGCGCCTGGCGGCGATCGCCGCTGTCGTCGTCGGCGGTCTGGCGCTGGTTTGGGTGTCCAACGACCGGGCCGGCGTTTTTGGCGGGCGGGCTCACATCGCCGCCCTGGACATCACCGGCCTGATCACCGGGAGCCGGGAGAAGGTCAAGATTCTGACTTCAATCGCCAAGTCCTCGCGGGCCAAGGCGTTGATTTTGCGCATCGACAGCCCCGGCGGCACCACGGCGGGGTCCGAAGTTCTCTACGAGGCGATCCGCGCCGTTGCCGAAAAAAAACCCGTGGTCGCCATCATGGAGACCGTTGCGGCATCGGGTGGCTATATCGTCGCTCTGGCCGCCGACCACCTGGTGGCGCGCGGCAATACCATCACCGGCTCCATCGGGGTCATTTTCCAGTGGGCCGAAGTGAACGAGGCACTGGCATCCCTGGGCATCAAGGTCGATGAGATCAAGAGCGGCCCGCTCAAGGCCACGCCGTCGATGTTCTCTGAAACCTCTCCCGAGGCCCGGCAGGTCACCGAGGCCATGGTTCGCGACGGTTATGACTGGTTTGTCGCCCTGGTGGCGGAACGCCGGCCCTTTGATATCTCAACCGCCCGCGCCTTGTCCGATGGCCGTATCTATTCGGGCCGTCAGGCCATCGCCGCCCGCCTGATCGATGAAATCGGTGGCGAAAGCCGCGCCCGCGCCTGGCTTGAGAGCGAAAAGAACCTCGATAAGGGTCTGAAAATCGTCGATTGGACCGAGGACGGCGTAACCGACATCGATTTTGTCTCCAGGGTCCTGAATGTCGTTGCCGGGATGGTCGGTTTGTCGGTAAGCGACAGAGCCATATTGGGAATTTCGCCCCAGGCCGGCAGACGCCGTCTTGACGGCATGTTGTCCCTTTGGCACCCTCAGTTGCTGAACTGACGAAATTAAGCGGGGCCGGAACATGATCAAATCGGAACTGATCCAAAAAATTTCGCAAAAATACCCACACCTCTACCACCGGGATGTGGAGCGCATCATCAATCGTATTTTTGACGAAATCACCGGATCCCTGGCCAAAGGCAACCGCATCGAGTTGCGCGGCTTTGGCGCCTTTTCCGTCAAACAGCGCCCCGCCCGGCTGGGCCGCAACCCGCGCACTGGCGAGCCGGTCAATGTTCCGGGAAAATATGTGCCGTTTTTCAAAACCGGAAAAGAGTTGCGCGAGCGCCTGAACAAAAACACCTGAGGCGGCGGCCCTGCCCAGGGGGGGGCTGTCGGCGCAACGCCTCACCGGGAGTTCGAACTGGCCGGGACACGGCAATGATGCACCGGAGCGCAACCATGGAACCTTTGAAAAACGCCGGAGCGCGACCATGAAAAAACTGGTATTCTGGTTCGCCGGGCTGCCATTGGCCATCATCATCATCGCGCTTTCGGTGGCGAACCGGGCGCAAGTTACATTTTCGCTTGATCCGGTATCGACCGGAGAGCCGGTGATCGCTTTCACAGCCCCGCTCTATGTGCTTTTGTTCGGCGCCGGTTTTGTCGGCCTGGTTGTCGGCTGGACGGTGGCATTTGCCGGCCAGCTTCATTGGCGGCGCGAGGCCAGGCGCCATCAACGCGATGCCGAGGATTGGCGGATCAAGGCCGCTGACGCGGAAAAAAAACTGCAAGGCAATAGCCGAGCCCTGGTTCGCGCCGCCTGATTTTTGGCCAACCCCTGGTTCGGACGCTTTGAAACGAATAGGGACAGCGCGTGGCAATGGCAGGTCGTCGGCAGGGTATGGGAGGCAGCCTTGCGGCGCTTTGGCCGATCGGCGTTTTTATTGCCCACGGTGCGTTCGCCGCCGCGACCGATCCGCCACGGCGCGCCGCCAGCGAAATTCTTCCACCACAATCAACGACGCCGATTGTCGGCATCGACGGTGAGCAGATTTCCTGTTTCCTGGGCGGGGTCGGAGGAGGCGAATTTCTCAATGCCAAGGCGCTGGCGGCCCGGCTCCGCGGACCGACGGAATACCGCCTTTACAATCTTGCCGGGGATGGCGGGGTGGCCGTTGCCCCCGGTCCTCCGGTCGATGAAGGCAGCGAAGGCGAATGCGCCGATCTGTGGCGTCACGATCTGGCGCTCGATCCAAGGCGCGCCGGCAAACCCTTCGCCGCTTTGCGCTCATCGAGCGTAAACGCAAACCCCTTGCCAAAAACCCTTGAGAGCCTGGAGGCGCCGGCCCCCGAGCATATCGAGCTGGTCAGAAATTTCCTTCTCCGCCGCAATATCTCCGACCCGGAGGTCAAAATCATCCAGTCCGTGCGCACCGATCTGGACGGCGACGGCATTGATGACTGGCTCCTCAACGCGGTGCGCCGCCAGCCGGACATCGCGGCCAAAGGCGATTATTCCATCGTGCTGGTGCTGCGGGGCCTCAAACAAGGGTTTCGCACCTACATCATCCACGATGACATCACCCTTGAGGACAGCCCCTATCCCTCGACCCTGTGGGTAAACGAAATCGTCGCGGTGCTCGATGTCGATGGCGATGGGGCCATGGAGGTGGTGATGAACGGCGCCTATATCTATGGCGGCGGCTGGGACCTCATCCGCTTCCAGAACGGCGCTTTTGAATATGTTCTGTTCTGCGGTTGCGACGGCTGAGATTTCGGCGTGCCGGACGTTTGTCGCCCGCGTCCATCCTGATATAAGCAGGGCGACTTTTACCCCGAGGAGATCATGGGCAACACTTCATTCGCCAATCCTGTATTTTGCGGGCTCGATACAACCGACAAGGATCGGGCGCTGGCTCTTGCCGGTGCGGTCAAAACCTCGGTCGGTGGCCTTAAGGTCGGCATGGAAGCGTTTTATGCTCTTGGCCCTTCAGGCTATGCCGAACTTGCCGCCCAGGGCCTGCCGATATTCCTTGATCTCAAGCTGCACGACATTCCCAACACCGTTGCGGGTGGAATTCGCGCCCTTCTGCCGCTCCGGCCCGCCATTGTCAACGTGCACGCAACCGGCGGCATGGCAATGATGCGTGCCGCGATGGATGCGGCCATGGCGGCGGGCGAGGCGCGGCCGAAGATCATCGCCGTCACGGTGCTGACGAGCCTGGATGACGAGGATCTCTCCGCCGCCGGATTTTCACGCAGCGCTCGGGAGCAGGCCCTCCACATGGCCAGGCTGGCCCGTGAGGCGGGTCTGGACGGGGTTGTGTGCAGCCCCCACGAGATCGCCGCCATCAAGTCGGCCTGCGGCGCGGATTTTCTCACCGTCGTGCCCGGCATCCGGCCCGCCAGCGCCAGCGCCGATGACCAAAAACGGGTGATGACCCCTCAAGCCGCCCTGGCCGAGGGGGCCGATATTCTGGTGATCGGCCGGCCCATCACCGCCGCCGCCGAGCCCGGCGTTGCCGCCGCCGACATCGCGCGGGGGCTGGCGGCCTGATGACCATGGACGTGGCGGTAAAAATCTGCGGCATCAATTCCGCCGCTGCCCTGGAGGCCGCGGTGCGGGCGGGCGCCGCCTATGCCGGCTTTGTGCTGTTTCCGCCCAGCCCGCGGAACATCTCACCCCAGATCGCGGCGCAATTTGCCGGCCAGCTTCCCGCGGGCGTAAAATCGGTGGTGCTGACGGTCGATGCCGACGACACCCTGGTCGATATCGTTCGCGACCAGGTCCGCCCGGACTTCATTCAGGCCCACGGCAGCGAAAGCCCCGCCCGCATCGCCGGTATCGCCGCACGGACAGGCCTTCCCGTCATCAAGGCCCTTGCCCTTGCCGGCTCCAAAGATCTTGATGCGGCGCTGGAATATTCGCCCGTGGCCGACATGCTGCTCTTTGATGCCCGCCCGCCCAAGGGGGCCGACCGGCCCGGTGGTTACGGCCAGGCGTTTGACTGGCAAATCCTCAGAGGATATCGCAGCCCCCGCCCCTGGCTCTTGGCCGGTGGGCTGGAGCCGGGCAATGTCGCCGAGGCCATCGCCACCTGCCGCCCCCCCGCCGTTGACGTCTCCTCTGGTGTTGAAAGCCGTTCCGGCGTAAAGGACCCCGGTCTCATTGCTAAATTTGTTGCCGCCGTGCGCGGGGCGTCCTGTTCGGCCACAGCCCAAACGCTTGAAGAAGAGGAGCGCCCATGAGCGCGCCGGATGTTCCCAATTCCTACCGCACCGGCCCCGACGAACGTGGCCGTTTTGGCATTTTCGGCGGGCGTTTTGTCGCCGAAACGCTGATGCCGCAAATCCTCGATCTGGAGCGCCACTTCGAGGAGGCCAAGGCCGACCCGGACTTTGCCGCCGAGCTGGAGGACCTCAATACCCATTATACCGGCAGGCCAAGCCCGCTCTACTTCGCGACACGGCTCACCGAACACCTGGGCGGCGCCAAAATCTATTTCAAGCGCGACGAGCTCAACCATACCGGCAGCCACAAGATCAACAATTGCCTGGGCCAGATCCTGCTCGCCAAACGCATGGGCAAGACCCGCATCATCGCCGAGACCGGCGCCGGCCAGCACGGCGTCGCGGTGGCCACCGTGGCGGCGCGCTTCGGCCTGCCATGCGTGGTCTATATGGGCGCCACCGATATCGAGCGGCAAAAGCCCAATGTTTTCCGCATGCATCTTCTGGGCGCCGAGGTGGTGGCGGTGACGTCGGGCACCGGCACGCTGAAGGACGCCATGAACGAAGCCTTGCGCGACTGGGTCGCCCATGTCGACGACACCTTCTACATCATCGGCACGGTGGCGGGGCCTCACCCCTATCCGGCCATGGTGCGCGATTTCCAGTCGGTGATCGGGGTTGAGGCGCGAGCGCAAATGCTGGCCCGCGAGGGGCGACTGCCGACCCAGATCATCGCCTGCATCGGCGGCGGCTCCAACGCCATGGGACTGTTCCACCCCTTCCTCGACGATGCGGAGGTAGCCATCACCGGGGTCGAGGCCGGCGGCAAGGGGCTCGATGGCGACGAGCACTGCGCCTCTCTCCTGGGAGGCCGCCCCGGCGTGCTGCACGGCAACCGCACCTATCTGCTGCAGGACGATGACGGCCAGATCCTCGAAGGCCATTCGATTTCCGCCGGCCTCGATTATCCCGGCATCGGCCCCGAACACGCCTGGCTGAAGGAGACGGGCCGGGTGAATTACGTCGCCATCACCGACGCTGAAGCGCTAGAGGCTTTCCAGCTTTGCACCCGTCTTGAAGGCATCATCCCGGCGCTTGAGCCCGCCCATGCGCTCGCCCATGTCGCCAAGGTCGCCCCCGATATGTCATCCGATGACATCATCCTGATGAACCTCTGCGGCCGGGGCGACAAGGATGTTTTTGCCGTCGCAGGTCATCTGGGGATGGAGATCTGACCATGACCCAAACCCGCATTGATGCGCGCTTCAAGGCACTAAAGGCTGAGGGCCGCGCCGGTCTGGTAACCTTCGTGACCGCCGGCGATCCTGATTTTGATACCTCGCTCGATATCGTCAGGGGCCTTCCGCGCGCTGGCGCCGACATCATCGAGCTGGGCATGCCGTTCACCGACCCCATGGCCGATGGTCCCGCCGTTCAGGCCTCGTCGCTTCGGGCGCTGAAAGCCGGACAGACCATGGTAAAAACCCTTGATCTGGTGCGCCGGTTTCGGACGCAGGATGACGATACGCCGATCGTGCTGATGGGCTATTACAACCCGGTCTATGCCTACGGCAATGCGCGTTTTCTGGAAGACGCCAAATCCGCCGGGGTCGACGGGCTGATCATTGTCGATCTGCCGCCCGAGGAAGACGACGAGCTGTGCCTGCCGGCGCTGGAAGCAGGGCTCAATTTTATCCGCCTGGCGACCCCGACCACCGACGAGGCCCGCCTGCCCACGGTGCTGAACAACACCTCCGGTTTTGTCTATTATGTCTCGATCACCGGCATCACCGGAACCGCCACCCCCGATGCCGAAAAGGTCAAAACCGCCGTTGCCCGCATCAAACGCCACACCGGGTTGCCCGTCGGGGTCGGTTTTGGCGTCAACACCGCCAAACAGGCAGCAGAAATCGCCGCCGGCGCCGATGCGGTTGTCGTCGGCTCGGCTCTTGTTTCCCAGGTGACCCAGGCCCAGATAGAAGGCAGGCACGATGCAGCGGCCCGTATTCACCGTGTCGTTTCCGCACTTGCGGAAGGCATCGCAGGTGGGGCAGATTAGCCTCACGTTCAAACCCTCAAGCCCGAAAGGCTTTGCCCCCCCGTGAACTGGATCACCAATGTCGTCCGCCCCAAGATTCAAGGCATCTGGCGCAAGCGCGAGGTGCCGGACAATCTGTGGGTGAAATGTCCCGAAACCGGCCAGATGGTGTTCCATCGCGATCTGGAAGCCAACCAGTGGGTGGTGCCCGGCTCGGGCTTTCACATGAAGGTTACGGCCCCCAAAAGGCTGGAGCTGTTGTTCGATGACGGCAAATACGAAAAGATTTCCGGGCCGGAGGTCACCCTCGATCCGCTCAAATTCCGCGACGAGCGCCGCTACACCGACCGGCTGAAGGACGCCCGCGCCAAGACCGATCTTGACGACGCGGTGCTGATCGGCACCGGCAGGCTCGATGATCTTGAGGTGGTGGCGGCGGTGCAGGATTTCGCCTTCATGGGAGGCACCCTGGGCATGGCCGCCGGCGAGGCGATCATCACCGCGGCCCAGACCGCCGTGGAGCGCGTCGCGCCGCTGATCATCTTCACCGCCGCGGGCGGCGCCCGCATGCAGGAAGGCATTCTGGCCCTGATGCAGATGCCGCGCACCACGGTGGCCATTCAAGAGCTCAACGATGCCAATCTGCCCTATCTGGTGGTGCTCACTCACCCCACCACCGGCGGGGTAACCGCATCCTACGCCATGCTGGGAGATGTGCACATCGCCGAACCGGGCGCGCTGATCGGCTTTGCCGGTCCCCGGGTCATCGAACAGACCATCCGCGAAAAACTGCCCGAGGGTTTCCAGCGCGCCGAATATCTGCTTGATCACGGCATGGTCGATATGGTGGTCCACCGCCACGACCTGAGGGCAACATTGAGCCGCCTGTGCCGGCTGCTGCTGGCCCGCGAGCCGGTGTCCGATGTGGCTGGTCTTCCGGCGCCGATGGAAGATGGCGAAGGCGGCCAGATGCCGGAAACCGCGCCCCGTCCGGCTGAAAGCGCCTGACCCCCGACATCCCGAAACCACAAGCGATACCGCCAATGTCCGAAAGCGCTTCTGCTATTGCCCTTGGCCACATCGACGGCCGCACCGATCTGATGCTTGAACGGCTGATGGCGCTCCACCCAAAGGTCATCGATCTTTCCCTGGGCCGCATCGAGCGCCTGCTGGCCGCATTGGGCCACCCCGAACGCCAACTGCCGCCGGTCATTCACATCGCCGGCACCAACGGCAAGGGCTCGGTCCAGGCGTATCTGGTCGCCATGCTGGAGGCGGCGGGAACCCGCGTTCACGCCTACACATCGCCCCATCTGGTTCGTTTTGCCGAGCGCATTCGTCTTGGCGACGGTACCGCCACCGTGCCCATCAACGAAAGTTATCTGGTCGAACTGCTGGAAGAGTGCGAGGCCGCCAATGGCGGCGATCCCATCACCTTTTTCGAAATCACCACGGCGGCTGCCATGCTGGCGTTTTCAAGGGTCGCGGCCGACTATCTGGTGCTCGAGGTCGGGCTTGGCGGCCGGCTCGACGCCACCAATGTGGTGGCATCGCCCGCGGTATCGGTGATCACGCCGGTCAGCATCGATCATCAGAGTTTTCTGGGCCACGATCTGGCGGAAATTGCCGGTGAGAAGGCCGGAATTCTCAAAGCCGGCGTACCGGCGATCATCGGCCCGCAGGACGACCCCGCCCTTGGGGTCATCGAGCGGGCGGCTGACGCCATCGGCGCGCCGCTGATCGTTTGCGGGCAGGATTTTGAGGCTTTTGAGCAACATGGCCGGCTGGTCTACCAGGATGGTGCCGGGCTTCTTGATCTGCCCCGGCCGCATCTTTTTGGCCATCACCAGTTCGCCAATGCCGCCATCGCCATCGCCACTTTACGCTGTCTGACCCCCCATGGCCTTACCGAAGCGCATATGGCACGCGGCCTGGAGATGGCCGAATGGCCCGCCCGCCTGGAACGCCTGGGCAGGGGGACCTTGACCGAGGGGCTGGACCCCGGCGTCGAGCTGTGGCTTGACGGCGGCCACAACGAAGCGGCGGGCAAGGCCATCGCCTCGGCCATGGTCGAGCTTGAGGAGCGGGCGCCCAAGCCTTTGAAAATTGTCGTCGGTATGATGAAAGGCAAGGATGTAAGAGCGTTTTTAAGCCCGTTTGCCGGTCTTGCGGCAACTGTGGTCGCGGTCGACATCCCTGACCAGATCAATGGTCTGGCCGCATCGGATGTGGCCGGCTCCGCCGCCGAAGCGGGCTTTGCCGGCGCAACCGCGGCAAGCGTCGCTGCGGCCATCGATCAATTGGTGGAGAACGAGCCCGAAGCCCAGCGTATCCTCATCACCGGTTCGCTCTATCTGGCGGGCGATGTTCTGAAGCAGCACCGGGGTTACGCCATCGGACATTTTTCCTGAGGTAGTCTCTCGCCATCCCGCTCTGGTTTTTTCCTGATGAAGTCTGTGCCATCCCGCTCCCCCACCCGGCCACCCCATAGATCGTATCCTGGGGGTGGCCGGGTGGGGGAGCGGGATGGCACAGACTTCATCAGGAAAAACGCCTAAATCGAGCCTTCGATCCATTCGGCGATCTTGCCCTTGGGCATGGCGCCGACCTTGGTTGCCGCAAGCTCGCCGTCTTTGAAAATCATCAGGGTTGGGATACCGCGCACGCCGTACTTGGCGGCAACACTGGGGTTCTCGTCGACATTGAGCTTGGCGACCTTCACCTTCTCGCCCATTTCGACGGCGATTTCCTCCAGCGCCGGAGCGATCTGTTTGCACGGACCGCACCACTCAGCCCAAAAATCGACGACCACCGGGGTCGAACTCGACAGAACGTCATCGTCGAACGATGCGTCCGATGTATTCGAGGTAGCCATGTCGTCACCTGTCCTTTTTGCCGCCGAAGCCGGCGTGGGTTATCGGATACCGAAGGTAGGGAGGCAACTGGGCCTCGTCAAGGCGATGGCGCATCGGCGACGGCTTTGGCCAGCGCATCGTCCAGAACCTCGTGGGGAAGTTGCATCAAGCGGGCATGATTGGTCCAAAGTATGGAAACTTCGACAGTTTTGGCTGGGAAAATCTGCCCCAGCGCGGCGCGGTAAAGCGCCATTTGCCGTAAAGTCGCGGCGGGCACATCCTTCACCGATACCGGCGCCGGGCGATGGGTCTTGTAGTCGAGCACATGCAGTGTCGTTCCGATGAAAGCCAGCCGGTCGACCTGCCCGATAACGGGGATCGGCGGGCGGTCCGGAGTTTCGATCATGGCGGAAAATGGCACCTCGGCGTGGGCTTCAGGGCTCAGAAACGGCGCGAAACCGGGGGCGGCAAGGACCGCGATAGCCTCCGCGGCCAGTTCGGCGGCCAGGTTTTCGTCCAGATCGGCGGCGGTTGCCTCAAGGTAGCTCGCGACGCCTTCTTGCCGCTCCGCCGGCGGCAGGGCGGGCAGAATTTCCAGAAGGCCGTGGATCAGCGTGCCGCGCCGGAAGCGGTTGTGGCGTATCTGGTCCAGGGGCGTGATCGCCACGGGTGCACCGGCGTCCGCATCGGCGGGGATGGATGGGGTAAGCTGCGCCGCCGGCACCGGCCGCGCCGCCATCTCATAGGCCCAATCCGGTGGCGTTCCGGCCTCGGTTACGCCACGCAAAGCCTCATCCACTTGGCTCATGTCGCCGCCGCCATCTCGCCGGGGCAATACATAACGCAAACGGCCCTGGCCCATGTCCTGGGCCTTGCCATCGAAATGAGCCGCCATCCCCTCGCGAACAAGATCGTACCAGCACCCCGACGGTGGGGTTTTCGAACGCCTGGACCCATATCCGGCCACGATCAGCCAGTCGCAGGCCCGGGTCATGGCGACATAAAGCAGCCGGCGATATTCCTCGGCCTCCTTGTTGGCCTTCAATTCCCGCGCCGCATCGATGGCCGCGATAGTGCCGGCGCGCGCGCGCGACCAGACGGGCAGTTTGATATCGGTGCCCTGGACCTTGACATCGTAAAGCGTGAACCGGTTGCCGCCCCCTGGCCCCGAACAGGTGTCGGGCAGAAACACGATTTTGGCCTCAAGCCCCTTGGCGCCGTGCACGGTCATCACCCGCACCTCGTCCTTGCCGTGCTCCATGTCGCGTTTGATTTCCATCTCGCCGCGGCCAAGCCAGGCCAGAAACCCATCAAGGGTTGGTGTCTCCTGGGCTTCGTAGCCAAGCGCCGCGGCGAGGAACTCGTTGATCGGATCGTCGGCCTCGATACCCAGCCGGGCATGAATGGCCTCACGCCGCCCCGGCGCGCACAGGAAGTCGGAGAAGAACTCATATGGCGGCACCCGGTCGGCCAGGGCCAGGGCGGCGGCCAGGGTATCGCGGGCGGCGACCATGGCCGGGGTTTGTCTTTCGTCGGCATGATGGCGCAAGGCGCGCCACAAGCTGCCTTCCCGGTTCCAGGCCAGTTCGAACAGCTCATCCTCGGTCAGCCCGATCAACGGGCTTTTGAGCAGCGCGCCGAGGGTGAGATCGTCGTCGGGCAGGGCGGCGAAGCGGCCCAGCGCCATCAGATCCTCCACCACGATCTGCTCGGTCAGCTTCATCCGGTCGATACCGGCGACCGGCACCCCGCGCGCTTTTAGCTCGCGGACCACGGCTTCGACAAAAGCGTTTCGCCGCCGCACCAGGATCATGATGTCGCCGGGGCGAATCTTCCGGCCCTGGGAGGACAACAGATGGCCTTCGTCAAGCCAGGTGGCGATTTGGTCGGCGATTTGCCGGGCCAGCACCAGTTGCGATGAGCCCGGCGCCAGATGATCGACCGGCACGGTCCAGGGGTCGGGCGCCGCCGCCTCGTCGATTTCCGCCGGCGGCCAGATCTCGACCATTCCCGGCGCAGCGCGTTTGGCGTTGTGATGCACCGGCGCGCCGCTGGCGCTCAAGCCGCTGGCGGCGGTCTCGGCGGCAAAAACCGCATCGACCGCGGCGAGAATCTCCCGGGTCGAGCGAAAGGAATCCTCCAGCGGAACCGCGTCCCACAGCAGCTCGGCGGCTTCGGCCCGGCCGGCGAAATGCTGGCGCATGCGGTCGAACATGGCCGGGTCGGCACCCTGAAACGAGAAGATCGATTGTTTTTCGTCGCCGACCGCGAACACCGTCCGCGCGCCATCGCCGGCGCCTTGCCCCGACAACATGTCCTCGGCGAGGTAACAAACGATATCCCATTGCTCGGCGCTGGTGTCCTGCGCCTCGTCGACGAGGATATGATCGATGCCGCCATCGAGCTTGTAGAGCACCCATTGCGCATCGGACGACCGCGACAGGAGCTGACGGGTTTTGAGAATGAGGTCGTCATAGTCGAGCAGCGTCCTGGCGCGCTTGGCGGCCTCATAGGCGGTGACGACGCGGTGGCCGAGCACCAAAGCGGCGCGGGTGGCCGCAAGGGTGCGGGCGATGTCCAGCAGACGCCGCAGCTCGCCGGCGCGCGCCAACTCCTTGGCGGTCCACTCGGCAAGGTCGGGCCGGTCCTCACGCAGACCCTTGGTCATGGCGTGGGCGCGAACCTTTTTGTCCGATTTGGTCAGAAATACCGCTTCGTGGGCCAGATAGGCTTGGCGCGGGGAGCCGCTTTGCGCCAGAGCGCCCATGAGCGGCGCCAATTTGATATCGGTGTTCTTTCCGGTTGCCATGTGGTCTGCCGCTTGGCGCGCCATCTTGCGATCGAAACGGGCACCGAAATGAGTATTGAGAATTTTTTCTTCGTCCCCCGCCTCCGCTGATGCACCGAACGTCGCCGCCAGCGCCTCAAGGGCCGCCTCAACCGTTGCGCCCGCGCCGGCGGCGGCAAGAAGATCCCGCCGTTTGAGGAACTGGCTGAAAAAATCGTCAAGGCCCATATCGTGCAGACCCGTGGAGACGGTGCCAAGGGCGCGTCCCAGCGGGCCGTCCGGTGCGTCCGCCGCCTCGGCCATCAGCGCTTCGCGAATGTCGGCGAGGATTTCGGCGGTGCCGCGCTCGTCAAGTTGGATGAAATTGGGCGCCACATTGGCTTCGAGCGGGAAGCGTTGCAGCACCTGGGTGCAAAACCCGTGGATGGTGTGGATCTTCAGCCCGCCGGGGGATTCAAGCGCCAGGGCGAACAGCTTCCGCGCCCGTGTCAGTTCCGCCGCGCCGGGGATTTTTCCGGTAAGCCCTTTCAGGATCGCGGTCAGGGTCTCGTCGTCGGCCATGGCCCAGCTTGCGAGGCGGCCAAAGAGCCGGTTGGCCATTTCCGCCGCCGCCGCATTGGTGAAGGTCAGGCATAAAATGCGTCCCGGAGGGGTGCCGCCGAGCAGCAGCCGCGCCAATCGGTCGACCAGCACATGGGTCTTGCCCGACCCCGCATTGGCCGACACCCAGACGATGCTTTCGGGCGAGGCGGCCCGCGCCTGCTCGGGGCCAGCTTCGATGATGAGCACCTTATCCGTCATGGCGCCGCCCGGTGCCTTGCGACCATTCCTTGACCCGTGCCAGATGGTCGAAGTCGCCGGTAAAATCCACCCGTTTGGGCGCCACGCGGCTGCGGTAGGGCGTCTGGGGGCGGGCATAGATTTGGGCCAGGTTCATGAGCTTTTCCGTGGCGGCCCGGCCCATATGCGCCGGTTCGCCGCCAAGCTCGAACACCTCGCCCGCCGGGGTGCGGCCGGTAAGCTGAATATAGGTGAGGGCCGACACATCGCGGCGGCCCAGGCCCTCAAACCCGCCAGCGGCGACAATGGCCGCCTCAAGGGGCATTTGCGGCGCCATCAGGGTTGCAAAGACCCGGGCGCTGGGCACCGCGCCGGTCTTATAGTCGATAAGCCGTGCGGTGCCATCGCGGGCCAGATCGATGCGGTCGGCGCGGGCGGTGAGGGTGAAGGGCGGGTCCTGCCCGGCGATCTGAACATCCAGCCGCCCTTTCACTTCGCAGGCCGATTTCGTTCCAGCCGCGCGCAAGCCCTGGTCCTCGGTGATGAACCAGCGGGCAATGCGCTCAAATCGCATCCACCAATAGGCGCGAAGGCCGGGGCGGTGGTTCAATTCGGTAAATATTTCGGACCCGAAACGTAACAGATCCGCCAGGGCTGTTTCCGGTAACGGTGCCACCGGATACTTCGCCACAAGCTGCGCCAGGGCCCTGTGGACCATGGTGCCGTAGTCGCGGGCATCGGGCGCCTGATCTATCGGGGCCAGCGGCTCCAGCCCCAGTATGTGACGGGCATAAATCGCATATGGATCGCGAATCCAGGTTTCGATGGCGGTCACCGAAAGCGAGGTCGGCCTTGCTGCCACCGGTGGCGCCGGGCGCGGCGGCTCTTGCGGCCTGGGCACGGGCGCGGGGTCAAGACCTCTGGCCCAGGCGAGCCACGGCTCGGCCGGTTCGGTGGCGCCGGAGACCCCAAGCCCGTCGGTCATGGCCTGCATGCGCCACAACCAGCGCGAAGGAACCGCTGGCGCGCCGCCCGATTTTTCCGATCGCGTGAGGATGATTTTTGGCGCCAGAAACCCCTCGGTGAAATCATGGGCCTGTAAACCGATCCGGCGTTCGGGCAAGGTAAGGCCCATCGCGGCGGCCATGTTGCGGCCAAGCCAGGGGTTGGTCGGCGCGTCCGACGGCCAATTGCCTTCATTGAGGCCGGCAAGGATCACGGTGTCGGCCTGTTGCAACCGGGCTTCGAGTAGCCCCCAGATCGCCAAACGCGGATGGCCCCGGCCGGGCTGGCGCACCAGGTGTCCGGCCATAAGCTGCACCAGCCAGCCGGGCAGGCTGGCGGCCTCGATCGGCGCGGCGATCCTGGCGGCATCGCCAAGCTCGGCGAGAAAACCGGCGAGAGCCTCCCCGACCTCCCCGCGCCAAAGCCGCGATGGCTCGCCCTTGGGGGCGGCGGCCACCGCTTCGGCGGCTTGGACCAACCCTTGCACAAGCTCGGCGGCGGCGACCGGCTCTTGCGTGTTCGCCAGACCCGCCAATGGCCGCGTGGCCGCCGACAGCTGCTCCAGAAGCGTCGCGCCTGCCTCATAGTCGGAGGGGCCAAGGCGACGCAAGACCGGGTGGCGCGACGGCGCCCGCCGCTCGCCTTCAAAGGCCGCGGCAAGCCCCTTAAGGCCAAGGCCGGGCCGCCCGCCGCGTAAAGCCACCAGCTCCACCACCCGCGCCGCGTGACGGACGTGCGCCGGGGCCAGGCCCAACCTCGTCAGCGGGTGCTTGAGCAGCCCCAGGGTCGGGACCGGCGAAAACCCCGACGTAACGGTTTCGGCCAACAGCCTTAAGAACATCCCTTGGGCGGTGGCGTGCAGCGGTTCGCCGGCGCTGTCGTCGATCTCGATGCGCCAGCGCGACAGCTCCGAGCGGACCCGGCGGGCCAGATGCCGGTCCGGGGTGACCAGGGCGAGGGTTCCTGCCGGTTTTTCGAGGGCAGCCCGCATGATCAGGGCGATCACCCGCGCTTCCTCGAACGCATTGGCCGTCACGATCTTCGACACGCCCTCTAGAGCATCTTGCGCCTCGGCCGTAGAAAACCGGTTCAGACCGGTGATCCACTTATGGGCCGTTTGGGCCGGGCGCATCGCCTCGCTTTGCAGGCGCGCCCTTGTGGCGATGGCCGGTGGCGAAGACCCCAGAACGCGCACGTGGCCGCGAGTGATGCCAAAAGCGTCAAGGAGGGTCTTGAGGCCATATTGCGGATGATCGGGGCCCAGTTGCTCCCAGCTTTCCGCATCAAGATCAAAATCGAGGCCGGGCAGAACCACGGCGCCGTTCGGCAGTCCGGCAATGGCGCGGAGCAGCCGGGCCGTTGCCGGGACCGAACCGGTCGAGCCCGCCGCGATCATTGGCCGTGGACTGCCATGGGCCAGCAGGCGCGCCGTCAGACGATCAGCCTCGGCGGACCGGTGGGCGATGCGGCTGACCAGGCATCGTGCCTCGAGGTGGCCGGTCAGTTGCGTCATGGCACAGGTCAGGAAATCGAGATTGACGGCCCAGTTTTTCGCCAGATGACTGCGGTCTTCGGGCAGGATGCCGGCAAGCCCGGCACTGTCGATATCCTGGGCCTCCATGGCGTCGATAAGCTGCCCCAGATCGTGGGCGAAGGCCGCCGCCTCGCCGGCGTTGCGCGGCACCGGATCGACGGCGGCGCATTGCGGGTCCGCCTGGCGTCTGCCGGACCATGTCCGCGAAATATCGGCAAGGACGATCTGTCGTTCCAGGTCCGAAATGATTTGCCGGGGCAATGGCCCCTCGGCGGCAAAACGCGCAGCCGGCTCGTCTTCGACGTCGCCAAGGGTTGATATCTTGGGCAACAACAGCGCCTGGCCGGAAACGTGGGCCGGAAATATGGCCCCTAGGCCCCGCGCCGCCCGGCGGCTGGGAAGCAGGATCTCGGTTTGCGCCAGGGCCAGGGGCGGCGGCGGTGTGCCGCCATGGGCCAGATCGCCGCCGAGGACCGCTCTGGCCAGGGTGTCCAGAAACGGCGCGCCGGGGGCGACCGTAAAGACGCGCAAAGGATAATCCGAATCAGCCATGGCCGATTATGGCGCAGAATCGAATGCGTTGGGGAGAACGCGTGATGCCTTCAACCGGCCAGAACCGCCTCGGCCTCGCGCACCGCCCCAGGGGTTCCGACATGCATCCACCGGCCTTCATGGCGATGGCCGTAAAGCCGGCCCGCCTCGATGGCCCGGTCCCACAGCAGGTTGGTCGAAAAGGCGCCTTCAGGGGCGGTATCGAAGAGGCGCGGATGGGTGAGGGTCACACCGGCAAACACAAACGGCGCCGCGGGGGCCCGCCCCCGGCGGGTCAGCCGGCCCACGGCATCCATGAGGAAATCGCCGGCACCGGAAAAACCCAAACTGCCCACCGTCGGCGCCACCAGCAACAGCGCATCCATCTTCCAGGGGTCAAAGGCATCGGCAAGGGCACAAAGGGTGGGATGCACGCCCTCGATCCACAGCGCATCGGTGTTGAGGGTGAAAAACGGTGCGGGACCCAGATGCGCCAGGGCTTTTTTTATACCGCCGCCGGTATCGAGCAGCTCCTTGCTTTCGTCCGATATAACAATTTTTGGCATCTTGCGGTCGGCGAGATGGTCGATGATCTGATCGCCAAGATAGTGAACATTGACGACCGCGGTGTGCACGCCCGCCCCGGCCAGCCGGTCAAGGGCGTGATCGAGCAAGGTGCGTCCGCCAACCTCGACCAGGGGTTTGGGGCGCTCATCGGTCAGGGGCTGCATGCGCCGCCCCATGCCGGCTGCCATGACCATGGCGTGGGTGACTTTGATCATGGGCCTGTTCCGATATTTTCGATCCGAGATACAAAATCGGACCCCAGATGCCGCTCCAGCCAGGCTTTCACGGGCCCAAGCGCCCGGTGTCGCAGATTGCGGTTCAGATACGCCGCCACCTGGGGCAGGTGGGCAAGGTATTGCGGTTTTTTGTCCTGACGGGCCAGCCGGACGAACAGGCCAACCAGACGAACCGCCCGCTGGGCTCCGAACACCGCGTAGGCGCGGCGGAACTCATGTTCGTCGATGCCGGTCTGGCCGGGCATTTGCCTCAGGTAGGCCGCAAGGATCATCGCTTCGAGGGTCTCGCTTATATCGACACGGGCGTCCTGGCCGAGCGAAACAACATCATAGGCGACATGGGCGATCACCGCATCCTGATGGTCGATGATGCCGGTCCGCGCCGCGCCCTGGCGCTCGGGCAGCCACAACAGGTTGGGGGAATGAAAGTCGCGCAGCATGAGGGTCTGGGCGCCGGCCAGGGTGGCAAAAAGATCGGTCCAGAGGCTTCGGAACTCGGCAACCGCCTCGGCGGGGCAGGGCGAGCCCTTGATGGCCGGCCAGGCCCAGACGGTCAGAAGATCGACTTCGATAAGACAGATGTCCAGGCCATAGCGGGGAACCTCGTAGTTTCGCCCGCTGCGGAGCGGCAGGGTCAGCGGCGCCGGCTCGCGGTGCAGCCGCGCCAGGGCTGCGGTGGCGGCCTCGTAAGGGGCGATCATATCGGTGCCGGACCCGATCAGGTCGCCATAACTTTGATCGCCCAGATCTTCAAGCAGCAGCAGACCACCTGCCTCGTCGGCGGCATAGATCTCCGGCACCGAAAGACCAAGGCGCCGCAGGTGGGCGCCAACGGCCAGAAACGGCACCACCGAGGAGGCCAGGCCGGCGAGTTGGCGATAGGTCCGGCCATCCCGGACGACAGGCTCTTCGATCTGAGGCCAGTTCATCAAAAAGGCACTTGGCGCGAGGGGGGGTGACCTGCTGGGTTCGGCATGGCTCAGCCGCTCGTAACTGCGGGTCGAGGAATCTCCCGCAAGCGGGGTCCTGGCCGCCGCCTGCCAGCCGGCACGGGCGATAAACTCGTAAATGAGAGCGTGGCGCGCCAGCCGCTCCCGCCACGCGCCATGGCCTGACAATGTCGCCTCGCGCCGACCGTCGGGGGTGAGCGCAAGGTGGATTTCCAACCGGTCGGCGGGCACGGTGTCGCCAAGGCGCGATGGCCATTCGACCAGCACCGCCCCTTCCTCCAGCGCATCATCCAGACCCAGTTCGTCGATATCGCGGGGGCGGTTCAGCCGATAGAGGTCAAAATGGCCGACCGGCAGATGGCCCTCTCCATAAGGCTGCACAAGGGTAAAGGTCGGGCTGGGCACCTCCAGCGTCTCGTTTCGGGTCAGCGCGCGCAGCAGCCCCCGCGCCAGAACGGTCTTGCCGGCGCCCAGATCGCCTTCCAGGGCCACAAAATCCCCAGGCCGCAGCCAGGGGGCGATTTCGGCGCCAAGCCGCGCCGTTGCCGCCTCGTCGGCGAGGTGGCGCACGAAGAAACTCATGTCCGGCCCATGGACGGCATTGGGCCCCGTGTTGGGCCAGCACTGAAATGGCAGCGTGAACATGCGCCGATCGGTGTTGAAATCATGACGTTTTTATACCAGCGGTATCGGCCTTTGATTCATGCAAGTTGTGAAATCCGTTGCATTTTCTGAAACCACAATCTTCCGCGAGGATCAATGGCCAATATCGCTGGTATCAGTGCCGCGGCGCGGTGGGCGGGGCGTTCTGGTCCAGGGCCGGGGAGACGTTGAGCCCCGTGGCGCGCGCGTCCGGATTGTCGCCAGAGGGGCGGTTTGCGGGCGCCAGCGGGAAGCGGCAGGTCACGGTGGTGCCCTTGCCCGGTTCGGTATCGATTTCCACCCGGCCCTGATGCAATTCCACCAGCCCCTTGACGATGGTCAGCCCCAGACCCGGGCCCCGGTGCCTGGTGTCCTCGGTATGGGTTTCGAACCGGTCGAAGATTCGGGAAAGCACCGCGGGGTCGATCCCCCGGCCCTCGTCGGCGACGTAAAGAGCCACTTCGGTATCGCTGGCACGGGCACCGATGGTGACCTTGCCGCCATCGGAGGAAAAGCCAACGGCATTGGACAAAAGGTGCCGGAGCACCTGTTTCAGCCGATCGGCATCGCCGATGAAGCCCTTGATGTCCGGTTCGATATCGAAAACGATGGCAAGGCCCGCCGCTTTGCCCTGGCTTTCGATGGCGCCGGCCACCGCATCGTGGGCCAGGGCCTCGATATCGACGGGGCGCATATCCAGCGCCATCGCCCCGGCATCGATGGTGGTCAGATCGATGATATTGTCGATCAGGTCGCGCAAATCGGCGCTGGCTTCCTGAATGACACCGACATATTCCCCCTGCTTGTCGTTGAGCGGCCCCACGGTTCCCATGGCGAGGAATTCGGCATATCCCATGATCGGGGTCAGCGGCGCGCGCAACTCGTAAGAGACGTGGGACAGGAACGCGGTCTTGAGCTGATCGGCGGCCAGAAGCGCCTCCGTGCGCTCGCGCAAGGCCTGCTCGATACGCCAGCCATCGGTCATGTCGACATACGTGAAAAGTGTCGCGCCGTCGGGCAGCGGCACACTGGCATAGTCGACGACAACCCCGTCGGCCCGGTGCATGCGGCCGGCCACCGGGCGGCGCCCCTCGCCCTCGGCAGTGATGGAGCGCCTCAGCTCGTCCCAGTGCTCGGTGGGGCCGGTCAGGGGCGTGCAGGCGGCGATGAGCGCATCCATGTGCGGTTCTTTGCCCAAGGCTTCGCTGTCAAGCTTCCAGATGGTGGCAAAGGCGGGGTTGAACAGCTTGAGCCGGCCATCGGAGCCGAACAGAGCCACGCCCTCGTGCAGATTGTCCAGGGTCTCCTTTTGCACCGAAAGCAGGCCATTGTAGCGCGCCTCCAGCGCCAGCCTCTCGGTAACGTCCTCGAACAGGTAGGTCAGCCCGCCATTGGGCTGAGGCTCGGCCACCACGCGCAAAGAGCGACCGTCGGGCAGGTGCCACTCGTCTTCCACCGCGTCGGTGCAGGCATAGGCGTCCAGGCGGTCCTGGCGCCACTTGCGGTAATCGGCCCGCTCTTCCAGCCGCCCCTGATCACGCAACTGATCGAGAATCTCGCCATCGGAGGGTTCCTGCCGGAGCCAGGTGCCATCAAGGCCCCAAAGGGCGGCATAGGCGGAATTGAAAAATTTCAGCCTTTGGTCGGGATCGAATATCGCCACCGCCGTGTTCAGCCGGTCCAGGGTACGGCCGTGGGCGGAGATATGCCGGTCAAGCTCATCGCGCAAGGCATCGATCCGGGTCATTTCGGTGGCGATGCCGGCGCTGCCCTGCGGCGCGGGCACTTCGATGACTTCGAAGGTCCGCCGGCCGGCGCCATTGCCGGTATGGAGCCGCTGCCGCGATACCTCGCCGTCGCGAACGGCGGCCACAGCCTGGCTGGCGGCCTTGGCCGATGAAAGCTCGAGCTTTCCCGCAACCGCCGCGGCTGGGCTCTTGGCGCCGACCACGGCGGCATAGGCGGCGTTGACCCATGCTAGCGCGCCGTCGGGACCGCGCAGCCAGGCCGGTTGCGGGGATGCGCCAAGGCCGGCGCGAAGGCTGCCAAGCTCAAGTTCCAGGCGCTGACTGCGTTCGCGGTTTTCAAGAAAGTCCAGGCTGTCGCCGTGCAGCGGTTTGAATTTCAGCGCCGCCTTGCCGGCAACCGCAAAACCATCGGCGGTAATGCGCTGGCCCCCTGGTGTCTGAACGAAAATGTTGAACGGCGTGCCGGCCACCTTGAGCTCGATCAGGGCTGAATTGAGCTGGCTGGCATCGCCGGGGTCCAGCCAGGCGGCAAAATCAAGGCGGCCATCGAGGTCTCCGGGCAGGTCGAAATCCGCCGGAAGCGCGCCGCTCATCACCGGCGCCGCATCCGCGGCACCACGCCAAAGGAACAAAAGGTGTGGCTCGGAGGCCAAAAGGGCGCGGGCGTCGTCAAGGCCCCGGCGCGCCTCTTCGGCCTGGGCGGTCAGGGCGGTCTGGGCCCGCTTTTGGGCGGTACGGCCGGACACATACAGCAAAACCCCGACAAAGCCGGCGATAACCCCGCCAGCGGCGATGGCCAAAAGCAGGGCATCGGCGGGCTTAAGGGCCAGCGCCGCGGCCAGATCATATCCGCCCGCCGCTTCCTGGCCGAATGCGGATAAAGGGATAACGACAGCGGATATCGCCCCGGCCAATCCGGCCGCGGTCCGCAATATCACCCTCCCCCGCCTGGCATGTTCCATGGTCCGCCGGCCACATCCTGATTTGCCTCTATGCCCGACACTATAGAACACCGGAGTCCGGCAGGGAATCCGCCCAGTTGGACAATTTTGTGATAACTGAAAAAGCCCGGCCGGAAATGATGCCGGCCGGGCTTGATGTATTGTTCTGGGTTTTTCCAGCACGGTAAGCGTAGTTTTGCCGGTGCAAATTTAGTCCATATGTAATTTCCTAGTAGCGATAATGGTCCGGCTTGTAAGGCCCGCTCTGTTTTACACCAATATAGTCGGCCTGCTCTGGTGTAAGCTTCGTCAGTTTTACGCCAAGTTTGTCAAGGTGGAGTGCCGCGACTTTTTCATCAAGATGTTTGGGCAGCACGTAGACCTTGTTTTGGTAAGCGGCGGTATTGGTCCACAATTCGATCTGGGCCAGCACCTGGTTGGTGAACGAGGCGCTCATCACAAAACTGGGATGCCCCGTGGCGCAGCCCAGATTGACCAGCCGGCCCTCGGCGAGGACAATCAGCCGCTTGCCGTCGGGGAAAACCACCTCGTCGACCTGGGGTTTGACGTTCTCCCATGTGTAGTTGCGCAACGCGGCGATCTGAATCTCGCTGTCGAAATGGCCGATATTGCAGACGATCGCCCGGTCCTTCATCTCGCGCATGTGATCAAGGGTGATGATGTCCTTGTTGCCGGTGGCGGTCACGAACACATCGGCGTGGGGCGCGACCGCTTCCAGGGTCTGAACCTCGTAGCCTTCCATCGCCGCCTGCAGGGCGCAGATGGGGTCGATTTCGGTGACCACCACCCGGGCGCCCTGAACGCGCAAGGATTCCGCGCAGCCCTTGCCGACATCGCCATACCCGCACACAACCGCCAACTTGCCGGCCAGCATCACATCGGTGGCCCGCTTGATGCCATCGACCAGGCTTTCGCGGCAGCCGTAAAGATTGTCGAACTTCGATTTGGTCACCGAATCGTTGACGTTGATCGCCGGCACCGCCAAAGTTCCGGCCTTTTCCATTTCGTAAAGCCGAAGCACACCGGTGGTGGTTTCTTCGGAAATTCCCCGGATGTCGTTGAAGAATTCGGGATGCTTTTCATGCAGGACCAGGGTCAGGTCGCCGCCATCGTCGAGCACCAGGTTGGGGCGCCAGCCATCGGGTCCTTCGATGGTCTGGTCGATGCACCACCAGAACTCCTCGTCGGTTTCGCCCTTCCAGGCAAAAACCGGCACGCCGGTTACCGCGATGGCGGCGGCGGCGTGGTCCTGGGTCGAGAAAATATTGCATGACGACCAGCGGACCTCGGCCCCCAGCTCCGTCAGGGTTTCGATCAGAACCGCGGTCTGGATGGTCATGTGCAGACAACCGACG
>UOEM01000059.1_pt1 | contig 28170 bp, 25 predicted proteins | sample 1988661 | NCBI WGS metagenome assembly UOEM01 (sample SAMEA4712195, study PRJEB27164) | hydrothermal vent metagenome | biome: marine basaltic hydrothermal vent biome; feature: marine hydrothermal vent; material: mineral | place: Pacific Ocean | collected 2011-06-14/2011-07-23 | depth 1719 m | reverse complement strand
CCGGCCACCCCAATAGATTGTATCCTGGGGGTGGCCGGGTGGGGGAGCGGGATGGAACAGACTTCATCAATGAAAAAACCAGAGCGGTGCGGTGCCGTCTTTCTGCATAAAAACCCTAAGTCATCGCCGGCAGCACCCGGTCCGGAGGGGCGTGGCCGTCGGTGAATGCCTTGATGTTGATGATGACTTTTTCGCCCATATCGACCCGTCCCTCGATGGTGGCCGAGCCCATATGGGGCAGCAGCACCGTGCGTTGCGATTTGAGCAGGCGCGGATTGACCGCCGGTTCGTGCTCGAATACGTCGAGCCCGGCCCCGGCCAGATCCCCGGTCTCCAGCAGCCCCGCGAGCGCGGTTTCGTCGATCACTTCGCCGCGGGCGGTGTTGACGATGTAGGCGTCTTGCCGCATCAGTCCCAGCCGCCGGGCCGAAAGAAGATGGTAGGTTGCCGGCGTATGCGGGCAATTGACCGAAACGATATCCATGCGCGCCAGCATCTGGTCAAGGCTTTCCCAATAGGTCGCCTCCAGCGGCTCCTCGATGGCGGCGTTCAGGCGGTTTCGGTTGTGATAGTGGATCTGCAGCCCGAAGGCGCGCGCGCGCCGGGCCACGGCCTGGCCGATGCGCCCCATGCCGACAATGCCGAGCCGCTTGCCCGAAATGCGGTGGCCAAGCATCCAGGTTGGCGACCAGCCGGTCCAGTTTTTGGGGTTTTCCTTCAGCAATGCCGCCCCTTCGGTCAGCCGGCGCGGCACCGCAAGGATCAGCGCCATGGTCATGTCGGCGGTATCCTCGGTCAAAACGCCGGGGGTGTTGGTGACGGTGATGCCGCGGGCGCTGGCGGCTTCGACATCGATATTGTCGGTGCCGGTGCCGAAATTGGCGATCAGTTTGAGATCCGGGCCCAGGCCGGCAATCACCGCGGCATCAATGCGGTCGGTCACTGTTGGCACCAGCACCTGCGCCGTCTTGGTGGCGAGGGCCAGTTCGGACCCCGAGATCGGTATGTCTTCAAGGTTGAGTTGGGTATCGAACAGCTCGCGCATGCGCGTCTCAACGATATCGGGCAGTTTTCTGGTGACCACGACCCGTGGTTTTCTCGCCGGCATAGGCTCTCCTCCGGACATCCCTTTAGGCGTCCTTAACCTCGGGGGACTAATTGTTATCCAACTGCCCAGGATCGGCAGGCAGGTCTTGTCTAACAAATGGCGGCGGGCTGAAAAAGCCCAATGGTGAGTTCCGTTTAAAGAACCGGTGCGCCGGGCTGCCTTGGTCAAATAAAACAAGACGGGGATCATGAGCCGGTTTTTGCGTTTTTCGTTGGTAAGCGTGCTGTTTTTTGGTGTTGCCGGTGCGATCTACGCCGCAGTTGAAATTCAGCCCCATGGCGGTGGGTCCCGCGCCGCCACGCCCAATGGGACCTTGTCGGGGCAGTCCACCGCCGGGATATCGAGATATTCGGGCCTGCCGCTGCCGCGTTTTGTGTCGTTGAAAACCTCCAAGGTCAATGTCCGGCGCGGTCCCAGCCGCCAGCATCCGATTGCCTGGTCGTTCATCAAGAAGGGCATGCCGATCGAAATTATCAGCGAATCGGACAACTGGCGCATGGTGCGCGATAGCGAGGGTAGCGAGGGCTGGATCTTTCAGGGTCTGCTCTCGGGCGCGCGATCGGTGGTCGTGGCTCCATGGGATGGCGCTGGCTTGCATGATCTTCGCAAAAGGCCCGATGCCGGATCAGCCGTCGTGGCCCGGTTTGAAGCCGGTGTCGTCGCCAAGGTCAAAAACTGCAACGGGGTCTGGTGCCAGGTCGAATCAGGCGGCTACGATGGTTGGATTTCCCAGAACGAAGTATGGGGTGTTTACCCCGGCGAGCTGGTGGAAGATTAGAGTTTTTTCGTGAATAATCTGCCCCGGCCCGCTCCCCCACCCGGCCACCCACGGGAGTATCCACTAAACCACTACCGGCTGACGCCGGTAGGTGGAGTTGGAGTTGGAGTTCCCCCGGTTTGAAGGTTAGCGTCCGGTGAGGCTGCCCTATTTTCTGGATTTTCGAGGTTTCCATTTTTTGGCGAGTTTGAGGACTTCGAGCTTTAGCTCATCGGTTTCCGGTGCATTTGGGGTGAAGGTATCGCCACACCAAGTTTTCATGTCTTCATGGTCGGGATGTTATGGGTCGGCGATGGCTTCGAGGAAGTTTTCGTATCCCGAGAAGCCTCCCACGTCCTCTGGCGGGCATTTGCCGGTCACATCGGTCAGTTTCGGGTAGAGCTCGCCTTGCGCCGGCTCGGCGATTTTACCAACCTTGATCATATGCACCCAGTGTCTGACGTCAGCCCCGGTGGGACAGATTTAGGGATTTGAACACCGGAGGATTTCTGGTTCATCGTAACCGTCAAGGAGAGAAGATGAACAAGAAATCCGGAGCCAGCAAAGCCTCGGCTGACAGGCTGGTCAAAACCATCCGCCGCAAGACCCGGCAAACCTATTCTTCAGAAGAGAAGATCCGCAATGTTTTGGCGGGGCTTCGGGGCTGGGAAAGCATTTCGGCTCTGTGCCGTCGTGAAGGTATCTCTGAAAGCCTGTATTACAGTTGGTCACAGGAATTCCTTGAAGCGGGCAAACGCCGCTTGTCCGGCGACACTGCCCGTCAGGCCACATCGCCGGAGGTAAAGGAGCTGCGATCCGAGGCGATGGCACTGAAGGAATGTGTGGCCGATCTGACCTTGGAAAACCGTCTGCTGGGACCCATCGGAAATATCCCGCCAGCAGAAGCCGAGACAAACTTCTACGCAGCCATGGAAAGATCAGACATGGCGGCGTAACTAAGACAAATCAGCCTCCGGGAAAACCGGGGCGGTTCACAACACAGTTTCAAGGAATCCGTCCTGATTGACGAACTCATCCGCAGGGAACAGGTTGAATTGCATTTCTACCGTGAAGGCATGGTTATCGGAAAAGGCGCGTCATCGACTGACATCCTGCGTTGGGACTTTTCGATCATGGGCGCTAAGTCCTATGTTCTGAACCTGTCCGAGAATGTGCGCCGGAGTCTGGATTACAAGCGTCGCAACGGCGAATGGGGCGGCAAGGCGCCGCTTGGCTACCTCAACGCGCGAGATGCCAACAATCGGGCGACAATCATACGCGATCCGGAGCGGGCCTTTCTCATCCGGATGCTGTTCGAAGAGTATGCCAAGGGTTGCTATTCGATCAGCGGTGATCTGGTGCGCATGGCGCGGGAATGGGAACTCCGGAACAAGACCCCGAAGGGTGGTTTTCTGTCGGCAAGCCAGATCCAACACATCCTGATGAACCCATTTTATTGTGGGGAAATGCGAGTCAAGGGTAAGTTCTATTCGCACATCTACGAACCGCTGATCGGCAGGGATTTGTTCGACCGATGTGAAGCCGTCCGGCTCGGCAAACTACGGCGGACCACGACGCATTATTCCGAAAATCCGTTTGTGTTTCGCGGACTTATTACCTGCGGTGTCTCCGGGCGGACGGTCACGAGCGACTTGAAAAAAGGAAAGCACATCTATCTGAACTGCCGCGATCCGGCCAATCCGGCGAAGAAGCTATTCGTGCCCGAGGGTGGCGTGTTGGCGCAGATCAAGGCCGTTTTTCGGTCGATCCAGGTGCCTGAAAGGCTGCTTGATGCACTGCTGGTCCATATGAAGGCCAGCCACGAAGCCGAGAACCATTTCCATTGCGAAACCATTACCGGCCTGCGCAAAGAACACGATCACGTACGCGAACGGCTCGCCGTCTTGCTCGATGTGCGGCTCGACCAGAGTATTACACAGGACGAATACGACAAAAAAGCACGCGAGATGAAGGTGCGCCAGACCGAGATCGCGGTCCAGATCGAGCAGCATCAGGACGGCGACGATACCTTCCGGACGACGCTGGAGAGCCTGATTTCCGTGGCTTAGAGCGATTCCGTTTTTAACGGAATCGCTCTAGGTTTTCTCGCTCACGGCTATTTCGGTGCTGCGCACCGAGCCTCGCACGGGCGCGGCGCATTGGCGCCGGGCAGCGCTTGCTGCCTGAGCGCTTCCGTCAAAGACGATCACGCTCTAGCGGGCTGCAGAGCTTTTCGAGCGTTCGAAAATCGAGCAAAAACGCGAACTCATCGCGTTCGTATTTTTGAACCTGTAGCTGCGCGGGAAAAAGCTTGAATACTCAATGCGTTCACCCTTCGACCTTACGGTCGATCGGGCTGACTATGCAAGTTGGCTGGGGGACTAGGATTCGAACCTAGATTGACGGAGTCAGAGTCCGTAGTCCTACCATTAGACGATCCCCCAGCAAGGGCCGGCCCGGCGGGAAACTGGATAGGACAGTAAAGCCATTTTGGCAAGCAAATGGTTGCGAGGGGCGATCCAGATCCGGAAGCAAAACCGGGCGGGGGCTAAAAAATATCGGGCTCCGGCGGGCCCGGTCCAAAGTCGGTTTGGAGAAAATCGAAATCGCAGCCCTCGCCCGCCTGGCCGATATGGCGGGCGAACATCCAGCCATAGCCGCGGCCATAGTAGGGTTCGGGCGGAACCCACTCTGACTTGCGGTGGGCCAGCTCGGCATCATCGACCAGAAGATCGAGCCGCCGGCCCGGCACATCGACCCTGATCCGGTCACCGGTATGGACCAGCGCCAGCGGGCCGCCGATATGGGCTTCGGGGGCGACATGAAGGATGCAGGCGCCGTAGCTGGTGCCGCTCATGCGCGCATCGGAAATGCGCACCATGTCGCGCACGCCCGCCTTAACCAGTTTCTTGGGGATCGGCAGCATGCCCCATTCGGGCATGCCGGGGCCACCTTGCGGGCCGGCATAGCGGAACACCATGATGTCGTCGGCGGCGATGTCGCAGTCCTCGTCCTCGGTGGCGGCTTTCAATTCGGGGTAGCTGTCGAACACCACCGCCCGGCCTTCGTGGTTGAGCAGATGGGGGGCGCAGGCCGAGGGCTTGATGACGCAGCCGTCGGGGGCCAGATTGCCGCGCAGGATCGCCAGGGCGCCTTCATGGTAGACCGGGTTGGAGAGGGGGCGGATGACGTCGTCGTTGTGAACTTGGGCGCCTTTCAAGGTTTCGCCTAAAGTGGGGCCGGAGACGGTGGCGGCGGATAGTTCCAGTTTTTCCTCAATCTGGGCCATCAGCGCCCGCAAGCCCCCGGCGTAGAAAAAATCCTCCATCAGATAGGTCTCGCCGCTGGGGCGGATATTGGCGATCACCGGGGTTACGCGGCTTACTGCGTCAAGATCGTCAAGGGTGAGATCAAGACCGGCCCGGCGGGCGATGGCGATCAGGTGGATCACCGCATTGGTCGAACACCCGGTGGCCATGGCGACGGTGGCGGCGTTTTTCACCGCGCGGTCATCGAGAATATCGGCGGGCGCAAGATCCTCCCACACCATCTCGACGATGCGGCGCCCGCACGCCGAGGACATGCGGATATGGCCCGCATCCGCTGCCGGGATGGAACTGGCGCCGGGCAGGGTCAGCCCCAGCGCTTCGGCGATCGCGGTCATGGTCGAGGCGGTACCCATGGTCATGCAGTGGCCATAGGAGCGCGCGATGCCGCCCTCGACGCCGGCCCACTCCGCCTCGGTGATATTGCCGGCCCGGCGCTCGTCCCAGTATTTCCAGGCGTCCGAGCCGCTGCCCAGCGCTTGCCCGCGAAAATTGCCACGCAGCATCGGGCCGGCGGGCAGGAAGATCATCGGCAGGCGCGCGCTGATCGCCCCCATGATCAGCCCCGGCGTGGTCTTGTCGCAGCCGCCCATCAGCACCGCGCCGTCCACGGGGTGGGAGCGGATGAGCTCTTCGGTCTCCATGGCCAGCATATTGCGGTAGAGCATGGTCGTCGGCTTGACGAAGGGCTCGGACAGCGACAGGGCGGGAAGCTCCATGGGAAAGCCGCCCGCCATCAGCACGCCGCGTTTGACGTCTTCGGCGCGTTGGCGGAAATGGGCATGGCAGGGATTGGCGTCCGACCAGGTATTGAGGATGGCGATCACCGGCTTTCCGGCCCATTCGGTGGCCCCATAGCCCATCTGCATCAGCCGCGAGCGGTGGCCGAAGCCGCGCAAATCGTCGGGCGCGAACCAGCGGGCGCTGCGTAAGGTCTCTTTGGTTTTTTTTGTTTTTCCGGTCATTTCAATCTCGAAATTTTGCATGGACGCTGGTTAATCCGTTGCGCATGATGAGTGTCGTGGTGATGCGAAGGGCTGTCAAAAAAGGATAACACAGATGAAAATCACCGCTCTTGAGACCGTCCGCATTGCCGAGAGGCCAAATCTACTCTGGGTGAAGGTCCACACCGACGAGGGGCTTGTCGGGCTGGGCGAGACGTTTTTTCTCAGCGAAACGGTTGAGGCTTACGTGCACGAGTACCTCGCGCCACGGGTCATCGGCCGCGATCCCCTCGCCATCGACAAATTGTCCAGGGATGTGGTCGGCTATCTTGGGTTCCGGTCAACCGGGGTCGAGGTTCGGGGCAACTCGGCCTTCGATATCGCCCTGTGGGATCTCTTCGGCAAGGCGACGGGGCTTCCCATCGCCCAATTGCTCGGCGGTTTCACCCGCGAGTGGATCCGCACCTACAACACCTGCGCCGGCACCGAATATATGAAAGAAGGCAAGGGGCAATCCTCGGCCAACTACGGCCTGGAAGGCGGCGACCGGCGCAACTATGACGACCTCAACAGCTTCCTCACCCGCGCCGGCGAGCTGGCCGAGGAACTGCTCGACGAGGGGATCACCGCGATGAAAATCTGGCCCTTCGATCTTGCGGCGGAAAAGACCAATGGCCAGTACATTTCAAGCCAGGACCTCAAATCGGCCCTGGAGCCGTTTGAAAACATCCGCCGGGCCGTCGGCGACCGGATCGACATCATGGTCGAATTCCACTCCATGTGGCAGCTACTTCCCGCCATCGGGATCGCCGAGGCGCTCACGCCCTACAAGACCTTCTGGCACGAAGACCCCATCAAGATGGACGCGCTCGCCAGCCTGAAGCGCTATGCGGCCAAATCACCGGCGCCGATCTGCGCGTCCGAAACCCTTGGTGGCCGCGGGGCTTTCCGCGATCTTCTGCAAACCGATGCCGCCGGGATCATCATGCTGGATCTCTCCTGGTGCGGCGGGCTGTCCGAGGCGCGAAAAATCGCCGCCATGGCCGAGGCCTGGCACCTGCCGGTCGCCCCCCATGACTGCACCGGCCCGGTGGTGCTCGCCGCCTCGACCCACCTGTCGCTGAATGCGCCCAACGCCCTGATTCAGGAAAGCGTCCGGGCCTACTACCACACCTGGTACAAGGATCTGGTCACCCAGGTGCCGCCGGTCAGGGATGGCATGATCACCGTGCCGCCGGGGCCGGGGCTGGGGTTGGAGTTGCATCCGGACATCGATAAACGCTTTGCCGCGACCTCCCGGATATCCCGGGGGGAGTGAAACCTGGCTGCCGGCAAAATACTCTAAGCCCAGGGCCGGTCTTCGGCGGCCTTTTTTTCATAGGCATCGATGGCGGGAAGCTTTTCAAGGCTCAGCGCGATATCGTCCAGGCCGTTGAGCAGGCAGTGCTTGCGGTAGGGATCGATATCGAATTTGACAGTGCCGCCGTCGGGGCCGGTGATGGTTTGCGCGTCCAGATCAACGGTGATGACGGCATTGGCGCCGCGGATCGCGTCATCCATCAGCTTGTCGACGTCCTCCTGGGGCAGGACGACGGGCAGGATGCCGTTCTTGAAGCAGTTGTTGTAGAAAATATCGGCAAATGACGTTGCCACCACACAGCGGATACCGAAGTCGAGCAAAGCCCAGGGGGCGTGCTCGCGGCTGGACCCGCAACCGAAATTCTCGCCGGCGACGATGATTTTAGCATCCCGGTAGGCCGGCTTGTTGAGCACGAAATCGGGGTTTTCCGAGCCGTCCTCGTTGTAGCGCATCTCCGAGAACAGCGCTGTCCCCAGGCCGGTGCGCTTTATCGTCTTCAGATATTGCTTGGGGATCAGCATGTCGGTGTCGATATTGCGGATATCCAGCGGCGCGGCGACGCCGGTCAGTTGGGTGAATTGGTCCATGGCTCGGTCCTATCTTCAGGCAGCTTGCAGCCCCGCCCCGGCATCGGCGCCGAGCAGGAGATTGAGGTTTTGCACCGCCGCCCCGCTGGCGCCCTTGCCCAGATTGTCATAGACGGCTGTCAGGATGGCCTGGCGGCGGTTATCATTGGCGAAAACATGGATTTTGAGTCCATTGGTACCGTTCAGCGCCTGGGGGTCAATCTGTGGCAGGGCATCGGGTTTGGCAAGTTTGTCGACAAAAATAAACCTGGCTTCGCGGTAGCGTGTCGCGAGGCACTCATGGATCATGGCTCCGGTGGGCACGGTGTCCAGCGCCCACAATTGCAGCGGTACCGAGACGATCATGCCCTGCCGGTAGGGGCCCACGGCGGGCTGAAACAGCGGCCGGTGGGTCAGCTGGCCATGGACCTGCATCTCATTGACATGCTTGTGCTCAAAATCCAGGCCGTACGGCAGGTAGGGATTGGCGACCGGACCCGTTTTGGCCTCATAGGCCTCGATCATTTTCCTCCCCCCGCCGGAATAGCCCGAAATGGCGTTGACGGTGACGGGGGTGTCCGCCGGCAGCAACCCGGCCTCGACCAGCGGCCGCACCATGGCGATGGTGCCGGTGGGATAGCATCCTGGATTGGTGACGCGTTTTGAGGCGGCAAGGATCGCGGCGTGGTCCGGGGTCATCTCGGCAAACCCGTAAGCCCAGCCGGGCGCGGTGCGGTGGGCGGTGGAGGCATCGATGATCCGGGTGTCCGGGTTTTGAACCAGAGCCACCGCCTCCCGGGCGGCATCGTCCGGCAGGCAGAGTATGGCCACATCGGCGGCGTTCAGGGCTTCGGCCCGGGCGCCCGCGTCCTTGCGGCGATCGTCGTCAAGGCTGATCAGCTCCAGATCGGGCCGGCCTGCAAGACGCTCGCGGATCTGCAACCCCGTGGTCCCGGCCTCGCCATCTATGAAAATCTGTGCAGGTGTTTTTTGCATTTCTTTTTTGCGTTCCCGGTCGGACCTTTGGTCCTCCTCGCCTCTTGTTTTCTGTGTTCCCGGTCGGGCCGGAGCCTGTCCTCTGGCTCGGCATTGTCGAGACCAGGGGGCCCTCCTCGCCTCTTGTTACATTCCCGGTCGGGCCTTCGGCCCTCCTCGCCTCTTGTTATATGTTTCCCCAGCCGTCGTCATCCCCGGGCTCGATCCGGGGATCCATCTTCCGTTCGCCGTAAATCCGTGTGCCTGTCTTTTGCAACTGTTTCAGGCGTTGCTTTTTTCGATCCGCTCCAGATCATCGTCGTCGAACCCCATGTGGTGGCCGATTTCGTGGATGAGAACATGGGCGACAACGCGATCGACCGGTTCGTTGTGTTCAGCCCCATAATCTAGAATGGGCAGGCGGTAGAGCCAGATGACATTGGGCAGATCGCCGGTCCTGGGCTCGCCGGCCTGAGGCTGGCCGATACCTTCGAACAGTCCCATGAGATACAGCGGATTGGTAATCCCCATAGCCTTCAGCACCTCTTCGGCGGCCACCTCGGTAACGCGGAAAAGAACATTGCCGCACGCGGCCCGAAACTTCTGCGGCAGGCTATCGAATGTGCGCCGCGCCATGTGCTCGATATCGGCAAGGTCCGGCGGGTTTTTATGTTCGGGTGTGAGCATCGGGTGTTTCAAAAACAAGCAAAACTGCCGCCGCAAATTTCCTGGATCAGAAACCACAAAGCGGTAAAGACGGCCGCAACCGCAAATGGGGTCAATAGCGCGGCAACCGCCAGGTGCGACCTGCCGTTACGGTAGGCGAGAAACGACGCAACCGGCGCAAGGAAACAGATGACCGGAAAACTCACCACCGCCCAGAACGTCGCCCACAGAAGGGGACTGGTCACCGCGCCGGGTGCGCCAAACATCGTCGGTGCGACTATCGCCGGCATCAGTCCCACGATGCCGGCAAGAACCGACAATACTGAACCGCCCACAAGGTAGGATCGGAAGGTGCCCCAGAATCCAGGGGTTTTATGTTCTGGCCGGCTCACGGGTTTGAGTCCTACGGCGCCAGAAGGCCGGTGGCAAGTCGGGGGCGCAAGTCCGCTTAAGGACGGTCCGGCCGGTTAAAGCTCCCGAACGTCCACGAACCGCCCGGCGATCGCCGCCGCCACCGCCATGGCCGGGGACATCAGATGGGTGCGGCCCTTAAAACCCTGACGGCCCTCGAAGTTACGGTTCGATGTCGAGGCGCAGCGCTCCTCGGGGGCAAGGCGGTCGGCGTTCATGGCCAGGCACATGGAACAGCCCGGCTCGCGCCATTCAAACCCCGCTTCAAGGAAAATCCTGTCCAGGCCTTCCGCTTCGGCCTGCGCCTTGACCAGGCCGGAGCCGGGCACGACCATGGCGCTGACGCTGCCCGCGACTTTGTGGCCCCTGGCGACGGCGGCGGCGGCGCGCAAATCCTCGATGCGGCCATTGGTGCACGAACCGATGAAGGCCCGGTCGATGGTGATGTCCTTCATCGGGGTGCCCGGTGTCAGGCCCATATAGGCGAGCGCCCGCTCCATCGACTGGCGCTTGGCCTCATCGGCGATCTTAGCGGGGTCGGGCACGACACCATCGATGGTGGTGACGTCCTCGGGGCTGGTGCCCCAGGTGACGATCGGCGGCAGGGATGAGGCATCGAGATGAATTTCGCTGTCGAAATGGGCGCCGTCGTCGGTTGGAAGGGTCTGCCAGTAGCGGACCGCGGCCTCCCATTGCGCCCCTTTGGGCGCGCGCGGGGTATCCTTCAGATAGGCGAAGGTTTTTTCATCGGGGGCGATGAGGCCGGCGCGGGCGCCGCCCTCGATGGTCATGTTGCAGACCGTCATGCGGCCTTCCATCGAAAGGTCGGAAATGGCCTTGCCGGTGTATTCGATGACATGGCCGGTGCCGCCGGCGGTGCCGATCCTGCCGATGATGGCCAGAACGATGTCCTTGGCGGTGATGTGATCGGGCGCGGTGCCGTCGACCACCACTTTCATGTTGCGGGCTTTGCGCTGGATCAGGGTCTGGGTCGCCAGCACATGCTCGACCTCCGAGGTGCCGATGCCATGGGCCAGCGCCCCGAAGGCGCCGTGGGTGGAGGTGTGGCTGTCGCCGCAGACGATGGTGGTGCCGGGCAAGGTGAAGCCCTGCTCGGGGCCGATGATGTGCACCACGCCCTGGCGCGTGTCGGTCTCGGAGAAATACTCCACCCCGAACTCGGCGCAGTTCGAAGCGATGGTTTCCACCTGAAGGCGCGATTCGGGGTCGGCGATGCCCAAGCTTCTGTCGGTCGTCGGCACATTGTGGTCGACAACGGCGAGGGTTTTTTCCGGTGCCCGCACTTTGCGACCGGTCATGCGCAGGCCCTCGAAGGCCTGGGGGCTGGTCACCTCGTGGACGAGATGGCGGTCGATATACAAAAGGGCCGTGCCGTCGTCGGCCTCGTGGACGAGATGGTCGTCCCAGATCTTGTCGTAAAGGGTTTTGGGCGCGCTCATGGCTCAACTTGCCTTTCTGGATATATCGATCGGAGCTGATATGCGCCCAGGCTCAGATGCCCGTCAAGGCGCCCGGCCATGAAGAAGGGCTTTGGGCCGGGTTTCCGGCGGCCGCCGCCAACCGATTTATGCTTAACAAACTCTTAACGGGTTTGATGGCACCAGGAGAAGGTCAAAGGCGATTGGCGGAGGAACCGGGTATGGTGCAAATCACCGGGGCAAGGAAATTTACCAACCCGCGGGAGGCCCGCCTTCCGTTGTCCGTGGCGGAAAGTGTCGCCGAAGCCCAGGCCCTCATCGATGCGGGCCGGCACAGCCATGCCGAAGCCTATTTGCGCCAGTGGATATCCGCCGAGCCGATGTCCGGAGAGGCGCATCAACGGATTGGGGCTTTACGCCTTGCGGCCGGTCGGCCCGGCGAGGCCTACGAGCACTACAAGATCGCGGCAACGCAAGTGGGCGAGCGGTCCGATGTGTGGTTCGAGTTTGGCCGCTGTCTTGAGATGATGCGGCAGTTCGAGGCCGCCGGCGTTGCCTTTGGCAAGGCCATCGAGATCGGCCCGGCGACGCCTGAAATGCATATGGCCATGGGCCGCGTACACCGCGCCCTGGGCCGGTCCGAAGATGCCGTGGCGGCCATCGATGCCGCCTTGCGGTTAAAACCGGGCGATGTCGATGCGCTGTTCTTGCGCGCCAACCAGTTGCAGATGTCCGGTGATTTTTCCGGGGCGCGGGACGGATATCTGGATGTTCTCACCCGCGATCCCCGACGGGTCGATGCCCATTTCTGGCTTGCCGACATGGGCGAGGTGGCGGGGCGAGAGGATGTTGTGGTGGACGGCCTGCTGGCGGCGGCGAACGCCCCTGACACCTCGGTCGAGCGACAGGCCGTCGCCATATTTGCCGCCGCCAGCGTGCGCCGGAAGCAATCCGCTCACGATCAGGCCTTCGCGCTTGCGGCGCGCGCCAACGCCTTGTACCGCAGCGAAGCCTTGTTCGACCGGTCCGAACTGACAGCCCTGATCGATCGGCAGATCGCCTGCTTTGACGCCGAAACCTTCAAGGTTCATCAGGGGCTGGGCGACTTAGGTGAATTGCCGGTCTTCATCGTTGGTATGCCGCGTTCGGGCTCGACCCTGGTCGAGCAGGTCATTTCCAGTCACCCCGAGGTCGGAGCGGCGGGTGAGTTTGGCAAACTCCAACACCTTGAGGCGATCCTTTCCAACCCGGCAGAGGGGGCGCGGTATTGCTATCCGGATGATCTGAAGATGATGGATTTTCAGAAAATCAGGCCGTTCGCCAATCAATATCTGGAAACCCTGGTCGAGCGGGGGGGCGAGGGCCACCAGCGCATTACCGACAAATCCCTGTTCAACTTCCTCCATCTGGGTCTTATCGCCCTGTTGTTTCCCAAGGCTGTTGTGATCCATTGCCGGCGCGATGCGCGGGATCTTGGGCTTTCGTGTTTTTTCCAGAAATTTTCCGCCCTGAAGACCCTTGCCTTTACTCACGATCTTGGCGACATCGGTTTTTATATCCGTGAATACCGGCGGATGATGGCGCACTGGCAGGCGGTGTTGCCGTTGGCAATCCTCGATATCGATTATGAGGACATGGTGGCGCGGCAGGAGGAGGTCAGCCGTCAGGCGATTGCCCACACCGGGCTGGAGTGGAACGAGGCCTGCCTCAGGCCGCAGGAAAACCGGCGGGCGGTGAAGACCGCCAGCACCTGGCAGGTGCGTCAGCCGGTCTACGGATCATCGGTCGGCGTCTGGCGCAATTACGAGGCCCATCTGGAGCCACTTCTGGCGGAACTCAGTTGCGAAACCTGACAGCAAAAAGGCCCGGTTCTCGACCGGGCCTTGATGAAACTGGATTTGGCAAAATTCCTATTCGGATTTTTCGCTTTCCGCCTTTTTGGCGGCTTCTTCCGCCGCTTCCTCTTCGGCCACCTTCACCGCTTCATCGGCGGTGGTGTCGGCCATCAGGGTCTTGGCCTGGGAAATCCAGTCCTCGCGTTCGATGCGGCCCTTGAAGCTCAGCACGTCGTCAACATTGGCAATGTCTTCATCGGAGAATGCGGCGATCTGGGCATAGGTCTTAATACCAAGAGCATTGAGACGGGATTCCAGCTCCGGGCCCACGCCCTTGATGAGCTTGAGGTCGTCGCTCTGGCCCTTGGGGGCGGTGAATATCGGCCCGGAAGCCATTTTGGTTTTCTTCGGTGCCCGGGTATCTTTGCGCTCGGCGATGCGGGCCGACTTGCCGCGGCGGCCGCGCAAGTAATACAGCTTGGCGCGGCGCACGACGCCGCGGCGCATGACTTTGATCGAATCGATCATTGGCGAATGAACCGGGAAGACCCGCTCCACGCCCTCGCCATAGGAAATCTTGCGGACCGTGAAGCTCTCGTTGAGACCGCCGCCGGAGCGGGCGATGCAAACGCCTTCATAGGCCTGAACCCGTTCGCGGGTGCCCTCGGTCACCCGCACATTGACCTGCACCGTGTCGCCAGGGGCAAATTCGGGCACCGGGCGGGCGGCGGCCAACTCGGCGGCGTGTTCGGCTTCAAGTTGCTGAACGATATTCATTTTCTCGTACCTTTTCGACCGACGGAATAAAGCTGCGCCTCACCCCGATCAACCCGGTGGTCGATTGGGCGTGCCGTCGCGTTTCTCCATCGCATGGGGAAGCTCCGGCGCCGTATATATCACTTTGGCGGTGTTTGACAGGAAAAAAGCTAACTTACCTTGAGGAAAGCCCCAAGGGTCGCAACGACCTCGCGGGGGGCTTCGCTCATCATCATGTGGCCGGACCGGTCAAGGGTTTTCACTTCCGCCCTTGCCATGGCATCGGCCAGCGCCATGGCGCCCCTGGGCCGGGCCATGCGGTCGCGTGCCCCGAGCAGGAACAACGCCGGCACGGCTACCTCGGCGGCGCGGGTAAGCCCGGCAGTATAGGTGTTGCAGGCGGCAAGATCGGCATAAAGCACCCCCGGCGCGGCGCTGGCGAGCAGGTTCTGGCCGGCGCCGGTCATGCGCAGGCCGGGCGCCGGGCCGCTGCCCATGGCGTTCCCCGGCGCATAGGCCCAGCCGACAATCATGCGAACGGCGGAAATATCGTTGGACTTGGCCGCTTCCAAGAGGCCGGGTGCCACGCGCATCGGAAAGGTAACACCCAAAAGGGCGAGGCGCTCGATGCGGGCCGGCGCCCGCGCCGCCGCCTCAAGGGCGATGAGCGCGCCCATGGAATGGCCGGCCAGCGTGGCCTTCGACACCTTAAGAGCATCGAGCAGCGAGACGATCCAGGCGGCCATATCCTCGATGGATGTAAGGGCCTGCCCGGCCGACAGGCCATGACCCGGCAGATCGACCGCCAGGACATTGTGGCCCGAAAATGCCGGGTGGCGCGCCTGCATCGCCCAAACGGTGCGGTCCATGCCGGCGCCATGGATGAAAACAAGCGTCGGCTTGCGCGGATCGAAGGGCGCATCGCCGGTGGCGGCAATCGTCTTTTTGCCATCGACGGTAATATCCATTTGGTGTCCCCCGGCTTGCTCTTGCCGCCTTAATGCCGCAGACAACGCCTGGAACACAAGCGCGGGGGGCCCACTCAAGGCGCTCCGGATCAATATTCCAGGACAGTCGAATGACACGTAAAATCAACAAAGTGGCGGTGCTTGGCGGCGGGACAATGGGCGGCGGGATCGCCGGGCTGGTGGCGCAAACGGGGCACCAGGTCGTGCTTTTGGAAATCAACCGCGAGGCGGCGGCGGCGGCCAAGGCGCGCATGGTTTCGGGCCGCCCCCCGGCGCTCGAAACCCCCGAGGCGGCGGACCGGGTCACCGTGGGCAGTTTTGACGACGATATGGGTCTCATCGCTGACTGTGACTGGATCTGCGAGGCGGTGGTCGAGGACCTTGAAATCAAACGAAGTCTTCTGGCCCGTGTCGAAGCGGTGCGTAAAGACGGTTCGATCGTTTCGACCAACACTTCGGGCATCAGGCTGGCGGACATCACGCAATGCCTGCCGGAACGATTGGCCCGGGACATGGCGGTAACGCATTTTTTCAATCCGGTTAAAGTCATGCGCCTGGTCGAGCTGGTTCCGGGGGTCGATACCGCTGACGATGTGATCCCGTCGCTCGCGGCATTTTGTGGCGGGGTTCTGGGCAAGGGGCCGGTCTATGCCAAGGATACGGTCAATTTCATCGGCAATCGCATCGGTTGTTACTGGATGCTGTCGGGCCTGCACATCGGTGGCGAGATGGCAGCGCGCGGCCTGAACACCGAAACCATGGATGCGTTGATGTCGGCGCCGGTCGGCATTCCGCCGACCGGGCTTTACGGATTGATCGATCTGGTCGGGCTTGATGTCATGGATCTGGTGGCCAGGAACCTTGCCGCCAATCTTGCCCCCGGCGATGGGGGGCTGAAATACGCCACCCTGCCGCCCGCCGAGGCGCAAATGCTGGCGCGCGGACAGTTGGGGCGCAAGACCGGCGGTGGGTTCTACAAAATGATCAAAAACGACGACGGCAGCCGAACCAAGGAGACTTTCGAGCCGGCGACCAATAGCTGGCGACCGGCGGTCGAGGTGACGCTGGCCGAGGATTTGACCCGCGCCGAAACCCTGCTGTTCCCCGCAAGCCCTTCCCCAGGGTTAGAATCCGAGTTTGCCACCAAGGTTCTGGGGGGCACGCTCGCCTACGCCGCCGGTCTGGTGCCCGAAATCGCCGACGACATCGTCAATATCGACCGGGCCATGCGGTGGGGTTTTGCCTGGAAGGAGGGCCCGTTCCAGCTCATGGACCGCATCGGTCCGGCAAAGCTCATCGCCCGGCTCAAAGACAAGGGCAAACCCTTGCCGAAAATGCTTCAGGTGCTCAGGCACGCCGGCGCTCCGAGTTTTTACCGCAATGACGGTACCGAATTCCTGGGCGTCGATGGGGCGTGGGCCAAGGTTCCGGCGGAGTAGGCGTTCGCTGGTGGGGGGAAGATCTGGGGCAGGGGAAGGTTTGGCAACTCTGGGAGGGATGAGAATATAGTGGTTTAAGGAGCCGTGATGAGCAAGCGAGACACCTACAATCGCATCGCCTGGCTTTATGACATCCTCGATCTGGCTTTCGAAAAAGGTCGCTACAAGCCCTTGCGCCGGTTGATGTTCGAGGGGCTGAGCGGCGCCCTGCTCGACGCCGGGGTCGGTACCGGGTGTAATTTTCCATTCTACCCCGATGGCGCCAGGGTTACCGGCATTGATCTCAGCCCGGCGATGCTTGCCCGCGCCCGGCGGCGTAAGGACAAGCTCGACGTAGCGGTCGATCTGCGCGAAATGAGCGTGACGGAATTGGATTTTTCCGACGACAGCTACGACTGCATTGTCGCGACCTTCTTATTTTGCGTGCTCGACGCCGAGCACCAGCAACCCGCCCTCGAAGAGCTTGCCCGGGTCTGCCGCCCGGGCGGCACGATCCGAATTCTGGAATATGCAATTTCGCAAAACCCCTCGCGGCGCTTCATTATGAGGTTGTGGGCGCCGTGGGTGCGCTTTGCCTATGGTGCCGAGTTCGATCGCCACACGGAGCAGTATCTGGACGCTGCCGGATTGGAGCTGGTGGAGAAAAAATTTGTCCATGAGGACGTCATTGTGCTTTTGACGGTACGACCGCGAGGGTCTTGAGCGATCGGGGCCGATTTTCACACAAAATAATACCCTAATCCGCCTTCTGCGCCGTCATCATGTAGTTGACATCCATGTCGGTGGCCAGGGACCAGCGGTCGGTCAGGGGATTGAAGGTAATGCCGGTTTCGTCGATTACGGTGAGGCCGGCGGGTTTCAGGGCGGATTTTATTTCTTCGGGGGTGACGAATTTTTCCCAAGTGTGGGTGCCGCGCGGTAGCCAGCGCAGCACATATTCGGCCCCGACAATGGCCAGCGCGAAGGCTTTGAGGGTGCGGTTGAGGGTGGCGACGAACATCAGCCCGCCCGGCTTGGTCAGGCCCGCCGCCGTTTTGAGGAACAACTCCACATCGGCGACATGTTCGACCACTTCCATATTGAGCACGATATCGAAGGCCGCCCCGGTTTGGGCCAGGGCCTCGGCGGTGGTGGCCCGGTAGTCGATGTCCAGCCCGTTCTGGGTGGCGTGGGCCAGGGCGGTACCAATATTTTTTTCCGAAGGGTCGATGGCTGTGACGTGCGCGCCCATGCGGCAAAGCGGCTCGGACAAAAGCCCGCCGCCGCAACCGATATCGAGCAGGCTGAGGCCCTCCAGCGGTTTCAGGCTCCTGGCATCGCGGTCATAAGCCCGGGCCGCGCCATCGCGGATATAGCCCAGCCGCACCGGGTTGAACTTGTGCAGGGTATGAAATTTTCCCTTCGGATCCCACCACTCGCGCGCCAAAGCGGAGAAGCGTTCGACCTCGGCGGGATCGACGGTGGTTGCCGGTTTTGGCATGGGCGTTCGGTGCTCCTTGTTGTCTTTCGCAATCCTACCAGTTGTTTCGTGGGCGCGCGCCCGTTATCTATACGCCGCTTTCGGCCATACCCGTTTTGTGACCGGAGACCGAACTAAGAGGATCTGTGGCCCATGGCGCGTCTGGTGATGAAATTCGGCGGCACGTCCATGGGCGGCATCGAGCGGATGCGCAATGTCGCCGCCCATGTGAAGCGGGAGTATGACGCCGGCCATGACATTGCCGTGGTGGTCTCGGCCATGGCGGGGGAAACCGATCGTCTCGCCGGGCTCGCCCGCGCCGCGGCATCGATGCACGATGCGCGCGAGTATGACGCCATCGTTTCCACCGGTGAGCAGGTCAGCGCCGGTCTTCTGGCGATCATCCTTCAGGACATCGGCGTGCCCGCCCGGTCATGGACCGGCTGGCAGGTGGCGGTGACGACCAGTTCGGTTCACGGCGCGGCGAGGATCACCGGGGTTGAGGTGGACAAGCTGAAGGCGCGGTTTGCCGACGCCCAGGTGTGTGTGATCACCGGTTTTCAGGGCCTCTCCGCCGAGGGCCGTATCGCCACATTGGGCCGGGGCGGCTCCGACACCAGCGCGGTGGCGGTGGCGGCCGCGATCGGGGCGGATTGCTGCGATATCTATACCGACGTCGATGGGGTCTATACCGCCGACCCGCGAATTGTGCCCGGCGCCCGCAAACTTGACAAAATTTCCTATGAAGAGATGTTGGAGATGGCATCGCAAGGGGCCAAGGTGCTGCAAACCCGTTCGGTCGAACTTGCCATGGTTCATGGGGTTCGGTTACGGGTTCGCTCGACCTTCGCTCCCCCTGACGCCACCCCATCGGATGTGCCGGACTTCAATCTGGACATCGGCACACTTGTTTGCGACGAGGATGAAATCGTGGAAAGCCAAGTCGTTAGCGGCATCGCCTACGCCAAGGACGAGGCCAAGGTCACCTTGGTCAAGGTGGCCGACAAGCCCGGCGTCGCGGCGCGGGTCTTCGTGCCCCTGGCCGATGCCGGGATCAATGTCGACATGATCGTGCAGAATGTCTCGGAGGATGGTCAGAGCACCGACATGACCTTTACGGTGCCGACCGGCGACCTTGAGCGGGCCCTTGCCACCTTGAGGGACGTCCGTGACGATATTGGCTATCAGGATCTGACCGGCTCGACCAATATCGTCAAGGTGTCGGTGATCGGCATCGGCATGCGCAGTCATGCCGGGGTGGCCTCGCAGATGTTTCAGGCCCTGGCCTCCAAGGGCATCAACATTCTCGCCATAACCACGTCCGAAATCAAAGTCAGCGTTCTCATCGAGGCCGACTACGCCGAACTGGCCCTTCGAACGCTCCATACCGCCTACGGACTTGACGAAGATCAGGGGCCCCGGTGACACCGGGCACGCCCTTGGGTGTGCGGCTGCCAAGGCCGGGTCCGACGATATGAAGAGCAAACGTCCAAGCGCCACGTCGCCGAATGTGGGGCCGCGCATGCTGTTGCGCCGCTTGCGCGAGATCATGGCGCGGCCGGACAGCGCCCAGGCCCGGCTTGACCAGATCGTCGTGCTGATCGCCGCCAATATGGTGGCCGAGGTGTGCTCGGTCTATGTGGCGGTGCCGGGCGATGAGCTGGAACTTTACGCCACCGAGGGCCTGAACCGCTCGGCGGTGCACCAGACCCGGCTGCGCGTTGGCGAAGGGCTTGTCGGCACCATCGCCGCCGAGGCGGTGCCGCTTGCTCTTGCCGACGCCCAGTCCCACCCCGCTTTTGCGTTTCGCCCCGAAACCGGCGAGGAGATCTATCATAGTTTTCTCGGCGTGCCGGTGCTGCATTCGGGGCGCACGATTGGCGTGCTCGTGGTGCAGAACGTCAACCCGCGAACTTACGTGGAAGACGAAGTCGAGGCCCTGCAGATCACCGCCATGGTGATTGCCGAAACGGTGGCAACCGGTGATTTCGGCACCGCCGCCGCGGCGGCCAAGGTTGACCCCGGCCACCTTTTGTCATTGCGCCGCCAGGGTTCGGCGCTCAGCGGCGGCATCGCCCTTGGCCATGCGGTGTTGCACGAGCCGCGGGTGGTGGTGAATGTCATCGTCTCCGAAGATGTGGAGTTTGAGGAAAAGCGTCTTCAGGCCGGCCTGGCGGCTTTACGTCTGTCGGTCGACGAGATGCTGGCCTCGACCGATCTGGCCCTGGGAGGCGAACATCGCGATGTGCTCGAGGCCTATCGCATGTTCGCCCACGACCAGAGCTGGAGCAGCAAACTTGAGGAGGCGGTGCGGTCGGGTCTTACGGCGGAAGCGGCGGTCGAGCGGGTGCAGAACGAGACCCGGGCGCGAATGCTGCGCCAGACCAACCCCTACTTGCGTGAACGGCTGCACGACCTGGACGATCTCGCCCGGCGCCTTCTTCGCCATCTGGCCGGCAAGAGCGCTGTCCTGGCGGCCGAGGACCTGCCGGAGAATGCCATCATCGTGGCCCGCAACATGGGCCCCGCCGAACTGCTCGATTACGATCGCGGTCGGCTGCGCGGGCTGATAATCGAGGAAACCTCGTCGACCTCGCATGTCGCCATCGTGGCGCGGGCGCTTGGGGTGCCGGCGGTGGGCGGATTTGAGGGGCTGGCCGATCTGGTCGAGCCGGGGGACGCTGTCATCGTCGATGGCGAAAGTGGCGAGGTCTATTTGCGGCCTGGCCCCGATGTCGAAAGCATTTATTCCGACAAGGCCCGGTTTCGCGCCCGGCAGCAGGCCCAGTACGCCGCTTTGCGTCATGTCGCCAGCGTCAGCCGTGACGGGGTTCCTTTCGAGCTCAATATCAATTCGGGCCTGTTGGTCGATCTGCCGCAACTGGACCAGTCGGGCGCCGCCGGGATCGGTCTCTTCCGCACCGAGCTTCAGTTCATGATCGCCTCGCGCTTTCCCCGTTTCGATGAGCAAAGGCGTCACTACACGGCGGTGCTCGATGCCGCCGGCGACCGGCCGGTGGTGTTCCGGTCCCTCGATATCGGCTCGGACAAGGTGCTGCCCTATCTGCGCCGTCCACAGGAGGACAATCCGGCGCTGGGCTGGCGGGCTTTGCGCATGGCGCTCGACCGGCCGGGGCTGTTGCGGTTGCAGATGCGGGCGCTGATTGCCGCCGGTGTGGGGCGGCATTTGCGCATAATGTTTCCTCTTGTGGCCGATATTTCGGAGTTCCGGCAGGCCAAGGCCCTGTTCGAGCAGGAGTTGAAGCGCACCGATGCCCGCGGCGGCAAGGTCCCCGACAAAATTTCCCTGGGCGTGATGATCGAGGTGCCGTCGGTTCTTTGGATGCTCGATCATCTGCTGTCGGAAGTGGATTTTGCCTCGGTGGGCTCGAACGATCTCATTCAGTTCATGTTTGCCTCCGATCGTGGCCATCCGCGCCTTGCCCAGCGTTATGATCCGCTCAACCCATCGCTCTTGCGGGCTTTGCGGGCGATTGTGGAGGCGGGAACGCGCGCGCGGGTGCCGATTTCGCTCTGTGGCGAAATGGCGGGGCGGCCCCTGGAGGCCCTGGCGCTCATAGGGCTGGGGTTCAGGTGCATTTCCATGGCCCCGGCCAGCGTCGGCCCGGTCAAGGCGGCGCTACTTGAGGCCGATTTTGGCGATATCGAACTTTTCGTGGCCACGCTTCTTGATCAGAACGGCAGCTCGATCCGGCCGCAACTGGCCGAATATGCGGCGCGCCATGAAATCGGCATCTGAAGGCACCGGAAAACGGTGACGGCGCTTTGCCGCATTCGGGCGAAATCGTGGCCTCCGATGCAAAACCGTCAAAGCCTGAAAAGGCGCTTACTTGCAATACCCTTTGATTATTTGTTAATATTGCCTCACCTTTAGCGCGTTACGCATTAACCATATGTTAACGTTCGCCTAAGAGGGCAGGGTGTGTTTGCATAGTATAGGCCGCTCCAAATGGATCGGTTGAGGTATGGCCTGACATGGGCATGAGCCACACAAGTGTGTTTGCGGGGCAGGATCCCTACAGTGAAGCGCTGCCTGAAAACCGGCATGTGCTGGCCGGCCAATGGTGCGTTGGCGCCACTTTGCGATCAGCCCGAAAAGCGGGTGGCGAAAGCCTTGAGGATGTGGCCGAAGCGGTTCGCATTCGCGCCGAATACCTTTATGCCATCGAAGAAGAAAATTACTACAGCCTGCCCGGCTGGGCCCATGCGGTTGGCTATGTGCGATCCTATGCCATGTATCTTGGTCTGGATTCGGGACCGTTGGTGAGGCGGGTGCGCGATCAGCTGGCGTTGCGCGAACATGTTTTCGAGCAGCAGTCCCAGGAGCGCTCCCGCGGTCTTGTCCGCATGATTTCGCTTGGCGGCATTGCCGTGGTTCTGGGGACCCTTGGGTTTGGGCTGTGGTTCACCGGGCCGGCTCAAAGCGTGACCGAATTCCTGCGCCCGGTTCCGGACCGGATCATTTCGTTTATCGATCGGTCGCTGAAATCCGCGGTGCCGGCGGCGCCGGCCGCCGCAGTGGCAAAGGCCGATGCCTTGACCATGGCGGCGCGGCTTTCCGGTGTCTCCGCGGCAGATGTTTCGAGCAAGGCGCAAAGCCCGAATTTTGGCCCCATGCGGGCTGGTGTCGCCATGGTCGGGCCGCGACCCGATACCGGCATTGTGGTTGTAAAACCGCTGCCTCGCCACTCGATCGACCGTGGCGGTGTCAGTTTTGGCGAGGTGACGTTGCGGGCCAGGGAAAATGTCTGGTTCCGGGTTGAAGATCGCCAGGGCGCCATCGTCGCCGAACGGCAAATGGATCGCGGCGAGGTGCAGCGTCTGCCCAATGTGCGCGATCTGGTCATTGCCGCTCCCAATGGCGGCGCCATCGAATATTATGTCGATGGTGCCTATGCCGGGGTTCTGGGCGGCCAGGGCCAGTCGGTGCGGGGCCTGTCCCTCGCCAAGCTTGCCGAACATCGCGCCGGCGGCTGAAAACCCCTGCTGGATTTTATGTTTGCCCGGTGCAAAAGTGCGCCGAGCTTTTTTTGCGATAAATTTCTAGACCCATTTCATTTTGGACCCGATGCTTGAACCTCAAAAACTCGATCGTCTTGTCGAACGCCTGGCGGCCATCGGCTCGGAGCTGTCTTCGGGGCCCGAGGCTTCGACCTTTGTGAAGCTCTCGAAGGAATATGCCGAGCTTGAGCCGGTGGTAAAAGTCATCGAGGCCTACCGTGAGGTGGAAAAGGAGCGGCGCGATCTGGTGGCGCTGGCGGACGACGCCAAGGCCGATGCCGATCTCGCCAAGATGGCGCGCGGCGAACTTGAGGAAATCGACGCCCGTCTGCCCGGCCTTATCGATGCGGTCCGGTTGCATCTGCTGCCCAAGGATGTCGCCGACGAAAAAAGCGCCATTTTGGAGGTGCGCGCCGGAACCGGCGGAGACGAGGCGGCGCTTTTTGCCGGCGATCTGGTGCGCATGTATTTGCGTTATGCCGAGATCCATCGTTGGAAGGTAGAGATCATGAGCGCCAGCGAGGGCGAGGTTGGCGGCTATCGGGAGTTCATCGCCTCGGTCGATGGGGCCGGCGTTTTCCAGCGGCTCAAATTTGAGTCCGGCGTGCACCGGGTGCAAAGGGTGCCTGATACCGAATCGGGCGGGCGCATCCATACATCGGCGGCGACGGTGGCGGTTCTGCCCGAGGCCGAGGAGGTCGATGTCGAAATCGCCGACAAGGACTTGCGTATCGATGTCTTCCGCGCCAGCGGCCCCGGTGGCCAGTCCGTCAACACCACCGACAGCGCCGTGCGGATCACTCATCTGCCCACCGGCATTGTCGTCAGCCAGCAGGACGAAAAATCCCAGCATAAAAACCGGGCCAAGGCGATGAAGGTGCTGCGCGCCCGTATTTATGAGCGCGAACGGGCCCGCCGCGACGAAGAACGTGCCGCCGACCGCCGTGGCCAGGTGGGAACGGGCGATCGTTCCGAACGCATTCGCACCTATAATTTTCCCCAAGGGCGGGTGACCGATCACCGGATCAATCTGACGCTCTACAAGCTGGACCAGATCATCGAGGGCACCGCCCTGGACGAGGTCATCGATGCGCTGATCGCCGAAGACCAGAGCCGCCGTCTTGCCGCCCTGGACGGGGCGTTTTAGCAGGTGTTATAAGGTGTCCAAATCTCAACCAGCCCGCTCCCCCGGCCGGTCGCCCACGGACACGTATCCTGGGGGTATGCGCGCCGGTACCGGTTTTCAAGGGGATCAAGCCGGTATCACCGTGCATGATGCGCTTGGCTCGGCGGCCCGGCGGTTGCGCGCGGCTTATGTCGATCAGCCCGGACTTGATGCGCGTCTGCTGCTTGGCCATGCGCTGGGGGTCGGCCAGACCGATCTGGTTCTTCGCCATGCCGATCCCATCGGGGCACAGGCTGAGCGCCGATTTGAAGATTTAGTCCGCCGCCGCGCCGCCCGTGAGCCGGTGAGCCGCATTCTGGGGACCCGCGAGTTCTATGGCCGGGGGTTTGAGATCGGCCCGGCGGCGCTGGACCCGCGCGCCGACACCGAAACCCTGATCGATGCCGCCCTTGATCTGGCCGCAAGCCGGGCTGGCGGGCCAACCGGATCGCTCAAGTGGCCGATGCGCTTGGCTGATCTGGGCACCGGGTCTGGTGCGATCCTTCTGACGCTGCTGGCCCAATGGCCGGCGGCAACCGGCGTGGGCATCGATATCAGTGCCGGGGCGTTGCGGGTCGCGGCGCGGAATGCCGCGACTCTGGGCCTTGCGGACCGGGCGCAGATGTTGTGTTCGGACTGGGATGCCGCCCTTGGGGGCCGCTTCGACCTCGTCGTCTCCAACCCGCCCTATATCGCCTCGGCCCAAATCGGCCGGCTTGACCCCGAGGTTGCCCGGTTCGATCCGCATCTGGCGCTGGATGGCGGCGCCGACGGGCTCGATGCCTACCGCGCCCTTGCCGGGCTGGCGGCGCGCCGGCTGGCCGATGGAGGTTGCCTGCTGGTGGAAATCGGCAGCGGGCAGGCCGACGACGTTGCCACGGTGTTTGCGGCGGCCGGGCTGGTGTGCGATGCGCCGCTCGCCGATCTGGCCGGTCTGGACCGGGTCATTGCCGTCCGGCTCAAGCCCGAAGCAAAGGGGGCTGAACGCGAAAAAGCGCTTGGAATGCCGGGGCGAAGCAGCTAGTGTTCCTTGCAAGGCTGTGACACAGGTCGCATTGGGCGACCGTCATGCCCGTTTCAATGTTGTCCATTTTGGCTGGTTTCAAATGGGCGGGGTTGTTGCGGGGGGGAGTTGCACAAGGGCTCTGACAGCCGCTTCATGGACCTTTGACCGGACTAAAGGTGTTTTGACGCTTTTTACGGTCGCAAGTGATCGCGCAACGCCAAGGATCATGGGCTGGCACCGGATGTGCTTAAAACATTTAGCCCACTTGGATTTGGTTTCGGAAAAGCCCAAATAAGACTGCGGGCGACGGCGAATAGAAAATGGCCGCGTTTGCCAAGCAGCCGGGCAGCCGGGCAGCCGGGCAGCTGAGGAACAGATGATTGCCGGCCGGCGACAGCCGATACGGCCAGCACTCGATACGACCCGCATTGAAGACGTTTCGGAAAGACGAAAACTCAACAACAAATGCCGGGCCTCAGAGAGCCCGATCCCAACCAGATTGTGAATTGGTGAAGAATGAGACAAGTCCAGCACGGAAGGAAACCGCGGGGACGCGGCCGCAAACAACACAATCCGCTCAGCCGGATTTACGATTCAAGCGGACCTGACACCAAGATCAGAGGGACCGCGGCTCATATCGCCGAGAAGTACCAGTCTCTGGCACGCGATGCGACCTCGTCCGGGCACCGGGTCATAGCCGAGAACTACCTGCAACATGCCGAGCACTATTTGCGCATCGTCGCCGTCGCCCAGGCCGCCATGCAGCCGCCGGCACAAGCCCAAGCAAGCCATGGCAACGCTGGCCAGGGCGATCAGGCACAGCCCTCCGAGCGCCGTGATGGTGGCGACGAAGACAGCGGTGACGCCGCCCAGGCCGGAGGGGGGGGGCCGCAAAGCCAGCAGAGTTCTCAAGGCCAAAGGGACGATCAGGGGTCCCAGTCATCGGGCCGCGGCCGTCGCGGCCAGCGCCGCCGCCAGCCCTCGTTCGACGCCGCCGCAAGCGGTGATGGCGCGGCAGGAACCGACACCGCGGCAACGCCGGATGGCGATGTGCCGGAGACCGCACCGGCACCGGCAGGCGCGGTGAAGAAAAAGTTGCGTTCCGCCAAGGCGGATACCGCCGACGATGCATCGGTCAACGGCGCCGCCGCGCCGGATGCCGAGGCGGAACCCGCCGCTCCCCCGCGCCGCCGTACACGGCGGAAGCCGAAAGCCGCTGAAGACAACAGCCAGGAGAACGCCGTTGCCGCCGATGCGGATGCCGTCGACGTCGTTTGATACTTGGCGATCTGCCTGGCTTGGGGCGCCGGGGCTCAGTTGGCCTGAATACTCTTGACTGGTGAGCCTGGCTCCGCTTTGCCGTCTTCAATCACGCGTGCATAAACACCGCAATCCATGTGTCCGAAGGCGTCCATGAGGGATTTTGGGATTTGCATGTCGCGTGCCGCCGTCCGTGGATCGACATTGGTCGCAGGGCAGCGCTGAATGCGGGCGAATACCTCCACTTGCGCACTGCCAAGCCGGATCCGCCGCCCGACCCAGTCAAATTCCGCCCAAGGGGCCAGCCCTTCGAGAACAAAATTGCCGCGAAACCGGTCAGGATCGATCGCGCGACCGACCACGCGGGCCAAGTCGTCGCAACTGGCCCGATTGATGATCGAGACGCATTTGTCCGGGACATCGGAAAAGCTGTGTCCGGGTCCGGCGAGGATTTTTGGGGGTCCGCGAAGGTCGGCCTCCATGAAACTGGCGAAAAACTGCTCCAGAACCTGGCGGCCCGTCGGCTCGTCGAGTTTGCCGGAGACGACCGGTTTGCCGCCTCGAAGGATCACCAGCATTTTAGCCGCCTCGTCAAAGCGGATATCGAGCAGCGCCAGGCGCTCATCGCGCACGAGGGCCAGGAACTTGGTTTTGGGAAGAAAGCCCGGCGATGCGGGATCAAATCCGCTCGGGCCGTTTTCGATGGCCCAGGCGCGGTCGAAGGGCAGTGTCCGACCGGCGGTGAGCTTCACCTTGTCCAGCGCCTCGCCGCGGAGCCCTTTCACCGGATAACGTAAAATGCTGGCTATATGTACGGGCGTGGCGGAATTCATCATATGACCCTGTTTTTATCTGGTTCGGGGCTTACCCCCCCTTTTGTTGCCCAATAGCAACACTATATAGGGAGCGGATGCGCCTGTTTGCGATGGCGTGGTTGTGGTTCTTTATGCGCTTGGTTCGCGCGGACGCCAATAGAGTTGCCCGATTTGGGGACGTTAATGGCGGGCCGGAAAGGGGATATGATGGATTTTGAGAAATATACCGAACGGGCTCGCGGATTTATCCAGTCGGCCCAGGGGCTGGCGCTGCGGTCGGGCCACCAAAGGTTTACGCCCGAGCATATTCTAAAAGTGCTGCTGGAGGATGAGGACGGACTTGCCTCGGGGCTGATTTCGCGCAGTGGCGGCAACGCCAAGGCCGCCCTTGCCGCCACCGAGGCGGTGCTGGACAGGATGCCCAAGGTCGAGGGCGGCGGCGCCGGCCAGCTTTATCTGGCGCCTGAAACCGCCCGGGTGTTCGAGACCGCCCAGGAAGTGGCCAAAAAGGCCGGTGACAGTTATGTCACCGCCGAGCGCCTGCTGCTGGCCGTGGCGTTGGAGGAAAGCTCGGACGCCGCCAAAATCCTTAAATCCGCCGGCGTGACCGCAAACGGCCTGAACACCGCCATCAACGAGTTGCGCAAGGGCCGCACCGCCGATAGTGCCTCGGCCGAGGACACCTTCGAGGCCCTGGAGAAATTTGCCCGCGATCTCACCGAAGCGGCGCGGGAAGGCAAGCTCGATCCGGTCATCGGCCGGGACGAGGAAATCCGCCGCACCATCCAGGTTCTGTCGCGCCGGACCAAGAACAACCCGGTGCTCATCGGCGAGCCCGGTGTTGGCAAAACCGCCATCGCCGAGGGGCTGGCATTGCGCATCATCAATGGTGA
>UOEM01000112.1_pt1 | contig 28369 bp, 24 predicted proteins | sample 1988661 | NCBI WGS metagenome assembly UOEM01 (sample SAMEA4712195, study PRJEB27164) | hydrothermal vent metagenome | biome: marine basaltic hydrothermal vent biome; feature: marine hydrothermal vent; material: mineral | place: Pacific Ocean | collected 2011-06-14/2011-07-23 | depth 1719 m | reverse complement strand
CAGGCGGTTGCCCTGGGGGTCGACCAGCAGATAAACGCTGGAGCCTTCGTCCCGGCTGCGCGCCGTGAGCGTGCGGATCAGGGTATCGAGACCGCCGGCGCGGTATTGCTCGGCCAGCCCCTGAACCTCGGCCTCGATGGTCTGGTCGGTCTGGGTGTCGAGCAAAATGGCGGTTCGCCAATAAACGTAACCCAGCACGATGCCGACCGAAACCAGGAACAGTCCCAGATAGATCAGGGCCAGGCGGAACGTGGTGGTGCGCAGCAGGCGCGCCAGCCCCCTCGGCGCGGCGGCCATCGGGGTTGTGCCGATACGTTTCCATCTTTGGCGGAAACGCGTCAGCACGCCTTCACTCACGGAGAATATATCCGGCGCCGCGCACGGTATGGATCAGTGGCGTATCGAAAGACTTGTCGATCTTGGACCGCAGGCGCGAGACATGGACGTCGATGACATTGGTCTGGGGGTCGAAATGATAGTCCCAGACATTTTCCAGCAGCATGGTCCGGGTCACGACCTGCCCCGCATGACGCATGAGAAACTCCAGCAGGCGGAACTCGCGCGGCTGCAGCAGGATCCGGGTCTGGCCGCGGTAAACCTCACGGGACAGAAGATCAAGGCTGAGATCGGCGACCTCAAGCTTGGTCCGGGCCAGCTCGGGCTGGGCGCGGCGCGCCAGGGCTTCGAGGCGGGCCAGCAATTCGGTAAAGGCGTAAGGTTTGGTGAGATAGTCGTCGCCGCCGGCTTTTAGGCCCTTGACCCGCTCATCGACGTGATCGAGGGCACTGAGGATAAGGACCGGGGTCTTGTCCCCCTCCTCGCGTAAAGCGGAGACCACCGAAAGTCCATCGCGCCGGGGCAGCATGCGATCGACGATGAGGGCATCGAAGCGGCCTTCCCGGGCCAAGGCCAGGCCATCCTCGCCGTCATGGACGATCTCGGCCACATGGCCGCTTTCGCCCAGGCCCTTGGCCAGGTAGGTGGCAGCTTCGGGGTCATCTTCAATCAACAACACTCGCATGGGACTACGATTAAGGGTTTTGGTTGAAAAATGGAACCGCGCCGGGGGGAGATAGGGGAGGCGGGTACCGGCGCGGTTCCGTGGTGCGGGAGAGTGACCGGCGGGGAAGAGCGGCCATGTGATTTCCCCCGCACCAATTTTATTCCTGCGTTTCCCTTGAGGCCGGTCAGGCGTTTTCGAGCTTCAGGGACACAAAACGCTGGCGGTTGTTGGACCTCACCAGAACCAGGATCGAGGAAAGGTCGTCCTTTTCCGCCGTTTTGATCGCCGCTTCGAATTCCTCAACCGACTTCACCTTGACCCCGGCAACAGCGAGAATGCGGTCACCGCGGCGAAAGCCTTTTTCGGCGGCATCGCTGCCGGGCCGAACCCGGGCAACCACCAGGCCTCCAGCGCCATCGTCTCCATCAAGCGGCTCGACCTCCAGGCCCAGGGCCTTGTAGCTCGTGGGCTCGATCTGGGGGGATTGGGAGCCCCCTTTCTGCATGGCGGCAAGACGGTCCTGGCCGGGCAGGGTACCGATTTTCACCGTGACGGTCGTCTCCGCGCCCTGGCGCCACAATTTCAGCTTGGCTTTTTCGCCGGGCTTGACCGCGGCAATGGTCCGGGCCAGATCGCGGGTGGTTTTGATTTCGGTATCGTCCACGGCCAATACCGTGTCACCAGGCTTCAGGCCGGCCTTTTCAGCCGGACTGTCCTCGGTGATGTCGGACACCAGCGCGCCCTGGGTCGTCTTCAGGCCCAGGCCCGAGGCGATCTCGGGGCTGACCTCCTGAATGGAGACGCCGAGCCAGCCTCTGGTGATGCTGCCGTCGTCGATAAGGTCGTCCACCACCGAACTGGCCAGCTTGGCGGAGATGGCAAAGCCGATGCCGACACTGCCGCCATTGGGCGAGAAGATGGCGGTGTTGACGCCGATCACCTCGCCGGCGAGGTTGAAGGTCGGGCCGCCGGAATTGCCGCGATTGACCGAGGCATCGATCTGAATGTAGTCGTCATAGGGCCCCGAGCCGATGGCCCGGCCGCTGGCGGAAATGATGCCGGTGGTGACGGTGCCGCCAAGGCCAAAGGGATTGCCGACCGCCATGATCCATTCGCCGACTTGAGGCTCGGCCTTGGTCCAGGTGACGAATGGCAGGTCGTTGCCTTCGATTTTCAACACCGCAAGATCGGTGCGCTTGTCGGTGCCGATCAATTTGGCGTCGAGTTTGGTGCCGTCGTCCAGGACCACGGTAACATCGCCGCCGCCGGCGATGACATGGTTGTTGGTCACCACATATCCGTCAGCGGAGATGATGAAACCGGAGCCGACGGACTGCCCTTTTGGATGTGGGTCGCGGCGCTCGCCGCGCTGACCGAAGCGGCGTTCGAAACGGTCGCGGAAATCGGGCTCACCGAAAAAACGCTTGAAGAACTCTTCGGACGGGCCTCCCCGCGGCATCCCCGGCACGACGCCGGGCCCCTCGGACCGCTTGCTTTGTGATCCCGGTTCTGAGGCCTTCGGGCTTGAGACCTGAATGGACACCACGGCGGGCTTCACTTTATTAGCCAGCTTGGTGAAGGTCGCCGGGGTGATGATCTGGATTTCGGTGGCCGTCTGCTGGGCGTTTCCCGGGCTGGCGGTACCGCCGACAACCAGGCCGCCACCAACCAGGACGGCGGTGATCAGCGCCAGCGCGGCCGTGCCGCCCAGGGCGCGGGAACGAATGCGACCTTTGAGGTGGCGGGAGCTTGGGCGTGTGGACATGTCAATATTCCTCCATCGATTGGCAGGGATGCCATGGAATCTGCGGGAAGAATGGGACATGGGCTCTTACGCCAACCTGTCCGCAAGATTACGGTTCGGTAACATCGGCGGCGTTAGGCGCTTTTTTTAGAAAAAACCCCCGCACAAACATTTGTGCGGGGGTGATTTAGATTTCAGATCAGTGGCTTGATCGCCAATCTAGAGGTGAAGTAAAATCTCAACTTTCCTCTTTCACCGCCTGCCGCAAGCCCATGAACAGGCACACGCACATCACCAGCAGAACAATGGTGAAGGGAAAGCCCGTCGATACCGCCATGGCCTGGAGCGCGGTCAGCGCCCCGGACCCGCCGACCAGCAGCAAGGTCGCGGCGACGATGCCCTCGAAGGTGCACCAGAACACCCGCTGGGACACCGGGGCATCGGTTTTGCCGCCGGCGGTAATGGTATCTATAACCAGGGAACCTGAGTCCGATGAGGTCACGAAAAACACCAGCACCAATGTGATGCCCAAAAATGAAGTCAAACCGGCCAATGGCAGCGGCTCAAGCATCACAAACAGCTTAAGCTCCTGGGCGGCGTCCTTGACCGGGGCGGCCGCATCCGCGACCACCTGGGAAACCGCGATCCCGCCAAAGGTCCCCATCCACACAATTGAAACCAGGGCCGGAATGACGATGACGCAGAACACAAACTCGCGCACGGTGCGCCCGCGCGAAACCCTGGCGATGAACATGCCGACAAACGGCGACCAGGAAATCCACCAGGCCCAGTAAAATGCCGTCCAGCCCTGGGAGAAATTGGTGTCCTCACGCCCAAAGGGCATCGACAGCGGCACGATTTGTTTCACATAAGCGATACCGCCGGAGAAAATGGTGTCGAAAATCGTTGCCGTCGGGCCGACGATAATAAGGAACAACAGCAACAGGGCCGCCAGGCCAATGTTGACTTCCGACAGGATTTTCACCCCGCCATCGAGGCCGCGGACCACCGATATCAGCGCCAGCGCCGTAATCGCGCCGATCAAAACCACCTTGGCGACATTACCCGTGCCCCAGCCGAACAGATAGTTGAAGCCGGCAAGCGCCTGCTCCGTCCCAAAGCCAAGCGACGTGGCAAGGCCGAACAGGGTGGCGAAAACCGCCAAGGTGTCGATGACATGGCCCGGCCAGCCCCAGACGCGCTCGCCGAGCAAGGGATAAAACGCCGATCTGAGGGTCAGCGGCAGGCCGCGGTTGAAGGTGAAAAACGCCAGGGACAGCCCAACGACGGCGTAAATGGCCCAGGGGTGGATGGCCCAATGGAAGATCGTCGCCGCCATGGAAAGATCGCGGGCGGCAAGGACATCGCCTCCGGCAGCCCCCAGCGGCGCCCAGTCGGTGCGGGCTCCGGCCTCCGTCGCCGTACCACCCAGGGACGAGGCAAAGTGCGACATCGGCTCGGACACGCCGAAAAACATCAGGCCGATGCCCATGCCGGCGGCGAACAGCATCGCAAACCAGCCGATATATGAGTAATCGGGCTTGGCATCGGCGCCGCCAAGGCGGATACGGCCCATCGGGGTCACCAGCAGCATAATGCAGAACAACACGAAAATATTCGCCGCTCCCAGGAAAAACCAGTCGAATGTCGAGGTCAGGAACGGCCGCAGCCAGCCAAAAAAGTCGGTTGCCGCGTCCTGGAACATCAAGGTCACGATGACAAAGGCGACGACGGACAGCCCGGAAACCAAAAAAACCGGATTGTGAAGGTCCAGGCCGAACGGATTTACGTTGTCCTGGCCGATGCGGTAATCGGTCTTGACCGGGTTTGGAACCGCCGGGCCGGTTTGCTCTGTGGTATCTGTCATAGCTGGTCACCCCCTTGCTGTCATGACAGCCCGTATCGTGCCGTTTCTTTTTCGGCATTATTCTTTTTGGCAACCCCACCAGAATACATAAAAAAAACCGGCGCCAAGGTTTTGCAGCGACATTCAAATGGTATTTTGCGACTTCAGCGGATCCAAAAATAAAAATCACAACCAGTCAAGTACGGTCGCAAATCCGCACCAGCCCTTCAAAGGACTATGTTCGCTAGACACGCTCAGTGTTACATTCAGAAAAATTTTTCCGATAAGAACTTGGGAAGAAAAGCTTATTTAGAAAAAATCTAAATCTATTCTTTGCCCTTGGTGACCATGAGTTCGGCAAGGCGGGCTTCTTCTCCGTCGGAAAGCACCACTTCGCCGGGCGCGCGTTTGCGCCTGCGGAACACGCCAAACACCACAACGCCACCGAGAAGGAACAAGGCCGGCGGCGCCAGCCATAAAATAAGCGTTTGCGAACTCAAACGCGGTTTGAGCAGCACGAACTCGCCGTACCGGTCGACCATGTAGTCGATGACCTGCGTGTCGGTATCGCCCGCCACCAGCCGTTCACGGACCAAAAGGCGCAAATCGCGGGCCAGCGGGGCATTGGAATCGTCGATCGACTGGTTTTGGCAGACCAGACATCTCAGACCGGCGGAAAGGGCCCGGGCCCGGGCTTCAAGCACCGGATCGTCAAGGACTTCGTCGGGCTGCACGGCCCCCGCGGGCGCCGCGAACAGGAGGAACAGAACCGCAAGCGCCGCGCCCAACCTCATGTCTCCCCAGTTCATGCCCCGCCAGCTCATGTCGAAGTCTCCGGAGTTGGCTCTGCGGCCGATTTTCGGGCGCGCCGGGGTACCCCGATGCGCAAGCGCCGGTCGGTGAGCGATACCAGCCCCCCCAGGGACATGATGAGCGCACCGATCCAGATCAGCACCACCAGCGGGTTGGACCACAGGCGCACCGTCAGGCCATCGCCAACCTCATCGCCGATGGCGATATAAAGATCGCCCGCGATCGAGGTGCGGATACCGGCCTCGGTGGTCGGCGTTTCCTGCACCGTATAGATCCGCTTGCTGCTTTCTATGGTGCCGATCGGCTTACCGTTTTTACTGATCTTGAAGCGGCCCACGGTTTCGCTGTAATTGGGCCCCTGGCGGGGAAAAGCACCTTCGAACAAAGCCGTGTAGCTGGCGACCTCGGTGCTTTGGCCCGGTTCCATGATCAGAATGTTTTCCGCCCGCCACGCGGTGATACCGACGATACCCAGCACCATGATGCCAACGCCGGCATGGGCCAGAGCAGCCCCCCAGGCGGCGCGCGGCAGCCCCACAGCGCGGGAGATCATCGCGCCAACACCAGCGCCCTTGCCATAGATCCGCACTGCGAGATCGGTAAACGCTCCGACTATGAGCCAGATGCTCAGCCCGATACCCAGAGGCGCCCAGGCCGGCCCCTCGGTGACGACCCAGGCCACGACAACGGTCCCCACGATGGCAAGGCCGAAGGCCGCGGCCAGCCGCTGGGCGGCGCCCAGCAGGCGCCCGCGTTTCCAGGCCAGGTTCTCGCCGAAGGGAATGGCGATGAGCAGGGGCAGGATCAGCGGGATGAAAGTGGCGTTGAAGAACGGTGCGCCGACGGAAATCTTGGCGCCGGTCACCGATTCGAGGAACAGCGGGTAGAGCGTGCCGACAAAGACGGCGGCGCAGGCGGTGGTAAGAAACAAATTATTGAAGATCAGGGCGCCCTCGCGGCTCACCGGCGCAAACAGCCCCCCACCCTTCAGGGCCGGGGCCCGCCAAGCGTATAGCGCCAGCGACCCGCCGACAAAAAACGCCAGAATAAACAGGATAAAGACCCCGCGCGCCGGATCGACGGCAAAAGCATGAACCGAGGTCAAAATTCCTGAGCGCACCAGGAAAGCGCCGAGCAGGCTAAGCGAGAAAGTCAGAATGGCGAGAAGAATGGTCCAGACTTTAAGACTGTCGCGCTTTTCGACCACGATGGCCGAATGCAGAAGCGCCGTACCGGCCAGCCAGGGCATGAAGGAGGCGTTTTCCACCGGGTCCCAGAACCACCAGCCGCCCCAACCCAGCTCGTAGTAGGCCCACCACGACCCCACCGCGTTGCCTATGGTGAGATTGATCCAGGCGACAAGCGTCCAGGGCCGGACCCAGCGCGCCCAGGCGGCATCGACCCGGCCCTCGATCAGGGCGGCGATGGCAAAGGAAAAGGCCACCGAAAAACCGACGTAACCCAGATAGAGAAACGGCGGATGCAGGGCCAGCCCCATATCCTGAAGCAGCGGGTTCAGGTCGCGGCCGGAAATCGGCGCCGGATCGAGGCGGGTAAAGGGATTTGACGTAACGATCAAAAACAGCAAAAAGGCCAGGCAGATCATGCCCTGCACGGACAAAACCCGGGCCTTGAACCCCGGCGCCAGATTGTTGCCGAAGGTCGCGACCAGGGCGCCGAACAGGGCCAGAATCGCCACCCACAGCAGCATCGAACCTTCGTGATTGCCCCAAACCCCGGTGATTTTGTACACCAGCGGCTTGGCGGTGTGGGAATTGGCCCAGACGTTCTGGATCGAAAAATCAGACGTTATATAGCCGTACATCAGCGCGAAAAATGCGATGGTGACGAGCACGAACTGCCCCTGGGCGGCAGGGGTTGCGATGCCCATCAGCGCCGTATCTCCCTTGGTGGCGCCCCAAAGCGGCACGGTCGATTGAACAACGGCCAGCGTCAGCGCCAAAAGCAGCGCGAAATGTCCTATCTCGGCAATCATGTCCCACCCTACTCCGTTTTTTCTGATTGCGATCCGTCGGTCACCGGCTTGCCGTCCTTCCACATGCCGGCGGCTTTCAAACTGTCGGCGACTTCGGAAGGCATATAGTTTTCATCGTGCTTGGCCAGCACCGTATCGGCACGGAAGATCCCGCTGTCATCGAGCCTGCCCTCGGTCACCACGCCCTGGGCTTCCCGGAAGAGGTCTGGCAAAATGCCGGTGTAGGTCACCGGAACGGTGGCGGCAAGATCGGTCACCTTGAAGGAGACGGTGAGCCCCTCCCCGCGCTGGATCGAGCCCTCTTCGACCAGGCCGCCCAGGCGAATGCGCGTTCCCACCTCGACCTTCTTTTCGATGATGTCGGTGGGGCTGCGGAAAAAGACGATGGACTCTTCCAGGGCGCTGAGCACCAGCCCCGCGGCAACGGTGAGCACGGCGCTTGCGACAATGAGGAGCGATATCCGGCGTTGTTTACGGGTCATGTGTCTTCAACTCGTCCCTATCCCTTGTCGCTGGCGGCAATGCCAGCCTCGAACTGGTCCAGCGCATCGGGGTCCTTGCCCAGATCAACGCGGGCGCGGGCGATAACATCGTCCCGCTTTTCCGCCTCCCCCATGACACGATAGGCATTGGCGAGGCGCAGCCACTCTTCGGCCGAGCCGCCGTTCTGGCTCAAACGTTCATTCAGACGGGCAACCATATCGGCGATCATCGCCGCGCGGTCCGCGGCACTCATCTGATCGGCGGCGGCAATTTCCGCCGCGCCTGGTCCTGACGGCGCCTGTCCGGAGCCTGCCACCGAAGACGAACCCGGTGCCGGTGGCGGCGGAAGACCCAGAGCACTGGCAATCTGGATCTCGACTTCATTGCGCCAGGGCGCATCGGCAGGGCTGGCGGCCAGCAGTTTTTTCCAAACCGATACCGCGCCATCGATATCCCGGTCCTGCAGACTGGCCAGACCGAGGTAATATTGCGGATCGGGGAGCGCCGCATCCAGCTCTACCGCCTCGGCAAAGACCTTGCGCGCCTCCGCTGTAACCATGCCGCTTTCGGCAAAGGTCAGGGCCTCGCCCAGAATCGCCAGACGCTTGGCTGTGGGCCCCTTGAGTTCGATGATGCGCCGAAACGCCTTGGCGGCCGCGTCATGGCGTCCAAGCCGCATCATGGCGGGCCCCAGCACCTCCCACCCGCGGGCATCGTCGGGGTTGGCGCGCAAATGCTCTTCGACCCGGGCGATTAATTGTTGAATGCTCTGGCTGGTGCCCGCCACCTCGGCCCGCGAGGCCGCGGGCACCGAAGGCAGGTTCGGGGACCCCATGGTGGAATATAGGCCAAGGGAGAGCGCCGGAACGAAGATCATCACCACCAGGGAGGCAGCCTGCAGCCCTCTGCCTCTGGCGGCGGGGGGCTCGATTTGGCTGTCGGCTTCCGACGGCAGGTTGTGGTTTTTCGCCCCCTCGGTCGCCAGCAGACGCCGTCCGATTTCGGCTCGGGCGCTGTGGGCCTCCGCCGGGGCCATGGCGCCGGTATCGATCTCGCTCTGCAGGCTCTGCAATTGCTCGCGGTAGATGGCCGCTTCATATTCGGATCGCTTGAGCGTCTCGCCCTGCTTGCTCATCAAAGGCCGCAGAAGCGCGATAGCCGCGACCGCCGCCATCACCACAAATATGACCCACAGCACCATGAATAGCTCCAAACTAATCTCCCACCACTTGGGTGTACTCCAACTGGGGCTTGGCGTAAAAGCACGTTTATGTTGCCACGCAATATATTTGTTTGAAATCAAATTCCAATAGACGGCGTGTCGCTGTATGTGTCCATTGGGCCGCAAATGCTCTAGGCGACCCGGACCGCCGTTGATATCCTCGGGGAGACGACGGGCATCGTCTCGGTGCGATGGGCTTAGGATCCGGCAATGTCACGCTATTCCATTTTCTCCCTGGCGAAAAACGCCATCGGCTATCACAAGGACTGGCCGGCGGCCTGGGCGAGCCCTGAGCCTTCCGACGCCTACGACGTCGTGATCGTCGGTGCCGGCGGGCATGGCCTGGCCACGGCCTATTATCTGGCCAGGGAACACAAGATCAACAAGGTCGCGGTGGTCGAAAAAGGCTGGCTCGGCGGTGGCAATACCGGCCGCAACACCACCATCATCCGTTCAAACTACCTGCGCAATGAAAGCATCGCCATCTACGAGCTGGCGCGGGGCATGTATGAACGATTGTCCCAGGAGCTCAATTTCAACATCATGTTCTCGCCCCGGGGGCTGATGATGCTGGCCCTGACCGAACACGAATTGCGCGGTATGCGCCGGCACGCCCACGCCGCCAGCGCCAATGGGGTTACCGCCTATATGATCGACAGGGGGCAAGTGAAGAAAATGGCGCCGATCATCAATGACAGCGCCAATGCCCGCTATCCGATCCTGGGCGCCATCTACCAGCCGCGCGGCGGTGTCGCCCGCCACGACGCGGTCGCCTGGGCTTACGCCCGCGCCGCCGATACCCTTGGCGTCGATATCATCCAGAACTGCGCCGTGACCGGGATCAGGCGCAATGGCGGCCAGGTGGTCGGGGTCGAGACCGAAAAAGGTTTTATCGCCACCAAAAAAGCCGCCGTCGTAGCGGCGGGATCGACCAGCACGGTTATGGAAATGGCGGGGGTGCGTATGCCGCTTCAAAGCGTGGCGCTCCAGGCCTTGGTCTCCGAGCCGCTCAAGCCGATGCTGGATTGCGTCGTCATGGCCGGGGCGGTGCACGGCTATATCAGCCAGTCGGACAAGGGCGAGTTGGTGATCGGCGGGGGGGCGGATTCGTATCTGAACTATTCCCAGGCCGGCTCCCCGCCCGCCATCGAGCACACCGTTACGGCGCTGGTGGAGCTGTTTCCCGCCATCAGCCGGCTGAAAATGATGCGGCAATGGGGCGGCACCGTCGATATGACCGGCGACCGCAGCCCGATCATCGGCCTGACCCCGGTGACGGGCCTGTTCGTCAATTGCGGCTGGGGGACCGGCGGCTTTAAGTCCATCCCCGGTTCCGGCTTTATCTTTGCCGATACCATCGCCAATGACCGCCCCCACCCGATCGCCGAACCTTTCTCCCTGGACCGTTTCCTCACCGGGGCCGTGATCGACGAAAGCGTCGCCGCCGCGGTGGCGCATTAAGGGGGCGGCGCGATGTTGAAAATCACCTGCCCGGTCTGCGGCCTTGCCGCCGACGAGACCGAATTCACCGCCGGCGGCGAGGCCCATATCGTCCGTCCGGCATCCACGAACCCCGACAGGATCAGCGACAAGGCCTTCCGCGATTATCTCTATATTCGCAAAAACCCACGCGGGTTGGAGCATGAGTTGTGGCTGTGCGCCCGGGGCTGCGGCAAATGGTTCCACGCCCAGCGGGACACATATACCCAGGATTTCAAACGCTTCTACCGGCTTGACGAACCAAAACCGAAAAAGCCCCCGGCCAGAAAGACGCGCGCTAAATCCAAGGCGGCCAAATCATGAGCGGACGTTCCTACCGGTTGCCCGTCACCTCCGACGGACCGGCCGTCGGCCGGGTGCTGGACCGCAACGCCCGCCTTGCCTTCACTTTCGATGGGCAGGCTCACATCGGCTACAAGGGCGACACCCTGGCCTCGGCCCTCATCGCCAACGGGGTGCGGCTTGTCGGCCGGAGTTTCAAATACCATCGCCCGCGCGGCATTTTCAGCGCCGGAACCGAGGAGCCCAACGCCCTTTTGGCCGTGGGAACCGGCAACCGCATGACGCCCAATGTCCGCGCCACCCAGGCCGAGGTCTATGACGGACTGATCGCGACAAGCCAGAACCGCTGGCCGTCGCTGACAGCTGATATCGGCCAGGCCAACGGTCTGGTGTCGCGTTTTCTGCCCGCCGGGTTCTACTACAAGACTTTCATGTGGCCGGCGGCGGCCTGGCCGACTTACGAGCGTTTTATCCGCCGGGCGTCAGGGCTGGGGCCGCCGCCAAAACACATCGACCCCGATACCTACGAACAGCTCCATGTGGCTTGCGATGTGCTGGTGGCGGGTGGCGGCGTTGCCGGTCTGGCGGCGGCAAAGGCGGCGGCGGCAACCGGAGCAAGGGTCATTCTTGCCGACGAAAACCCCCGGCTTGGCGGCAGCGCCGACATTGACGACGGCACCATCGACAGCGCCCCGGTGCTGGACTGGGTGCGCGAGACCGTGGCCGGCCTTGCGGCATGCGACAACGTTCATCTTCTGACCCGCACTACCGTCGCGGGCCACTATTTCCACAACCATCTGATGATGGCCGAACGGCTGACCGACCACCAGCCGGACCTTGCCGACGAAGGGGTGCCGCGCGAACGGTTGTGGAAAGTGCGGGCCGGCGAGGTCATCGTCGCCACCGGCGCCATCGAGCGCGGGCTGACCTTCGCCAACAACGACCGGCCCGGCATCATGCTGGCCTCCGCCGCCAGGGTCTATGCCGCCCGCTACGGCGTCAGCCCCGGCGGGCGGGGCATTGTGTTCACCAACAACGACGACGCCTACCGCACAGCGATTCTTCTGGCCCGAGCCGGAGTTTCCATTGGCCGCCTGGTCGACACACGCGCCGCGCCCAAAGGCAAACTGATCGAGGCGGCGCGGGATCTGGGCATCGAGATCACCGCCGGGGCAGGCATCGCGGATGTAAAAACGTCTCTGGGCGGCATGGGCATCGAGGCGGTGAAGGTCGCCAATCTTCGCGGCGATGGCCGGGCGGGCGACACCGAACGGGTGGAATGCGACTTTGTCTGCGTCTCCGGCGGCTGGACCCCGGCGGCCCATCTCAGCGCCCATTCCGGTGGCCGGCTGGGCTTTGACGAAAACCTGGGAACCTTGCGGCCCATGGAAACTCCGGAGCATATGCACCTTGCCGGGGCGGCCAACGCCATGTTCACCCTCAGAGGCGCCCTCGCCCAGGGGTATCGGGCCGGAGATATCGCTGGGCGCACCGCGCAAGGCCAGGCCAAACCGCGCGGAAAACCGGCGCTGGCGGAAAAAGTCACCGAGACGGCGGAAGGGCCGGCCGAGCCGCTGTGGTTCGTGCCCGCCACCGGCAAGCTGGCCGAGGGCAACAAACATTTTGTCGATCTTCAGCACGACGTGACCGCCGCGGACATCGAACTCGGTGTGCGCGAGGGTTACCGCTCGGTCGAGCACCTCAAGCGCTACACCACCTTGGGCATGGCCACCGACCAGGGCAAGACCGGCAGTGTCAATGCCCTGGCCATCCAGGCCGCGGCCTTGGGCGTGCCCATCGCCGATCTGGGCATAACGACGTTCCGGCCGCCCTACACATCGGTTACCTTCGGCGCCATTGCCGGCGGCCAGGTCAAGCAATTGTTCCAACCGGTGCGGCGCACCCCGTTGACCGCGCGGCATGAGGCCCTGGGCGCCGATTTCGAGCCGGTCGGCCTCTGGCGGCGGCCCTATTGTTACGGTGTCCCGGCGCTGACCCGTGCCGAGGCGGTGGCCGGCGAGATCCGCAACACCAGGGCAAATGTCGGGCTGCTTGATGCCTCGACCCTGGGCAAGATCGAAATCCGGGGGCCCGATGCGGGCAAGTTTCTCGATCTGATCTATACAAACGTCATGTCGAGCCTCAAACCGGGTCGCTGCCGCTATGGCCTGATGCTGAACGAACAGGGGTTCCTGTTCGACGACGGCGTGGTGGCGCGGGCTGGGAAGGATCATTTTCTGGCCCACACCACATCGGGGGGCGCTGACCATGTGGCCGGCTGGCTGGAGCGCTGGCACCAGACCGAATGGCCGCAAATGGAACTCTTCATCACCCCGGTCACCGAGCAATGGGCGCAAATCGGCATTGCCGGCCCGAGGGCACGGGAGGTGTTGCAAGCCCTGGACAGCGACATTGACTTTACGCCCGATGCCTTCCCACATCTGGACTGGCGGGCCGGCCGGATCGAAGGCATCGGGACCCGCGTTTTCCGGGTGAGTTTTTCCGGCGAGCTGTCTTACGAAATTGCCTGCCCCGCGGGGTATGGCGCCCGGCTGTGGGACACGCTGATGGCAGCGGGAGAGACGTTTGGCATCGCGCCCTACGGCACCGAGGCGCTCCATGTCATGCGAGCCGAAAAAGGCTTCATCGCCATTGGCGACGAGACCGATGGCACCGTCACGCCGCTCGACCTGGGGCTTGGCTGGGCGGTTTCAAAAAAGAAGAAGGATTTTTTGGGCAAGCGGGGACTGGCCTGCGAAGATCTCACCCGAAAAGGGCGCTGGCAGCTTGTCGGGCTGCAAACCGCCGATCCGGACCGCGTCCTGCCCGATGGCACCTATCTCACCGATCTGGAGCACAAGGATCAGCTTGCCCCCTACCCCACCATCGGCTTTGTCACCTCCACCTACATGAGCCCGACCCTGGGCCGCTCGATCGCCCTGGCGCTGGTGGAAGACGGTGCCGCGCGGCACGGGCAAAAGAATTATGCCCGGGTGGGGTCGGAGGCGGTGGAAGTCGAACTTGTCGATCCGGTTTTCTATGACAAGAACGGGAGCCGGCAAAATGGCTGATCTGGGTTGGCAGAGCGCTTTAGGCGGGCGGGCTCTTGACGAAGCTTCCATCGGTGTTTTTGAGACCGATCGCCGGACCATGATCGATGTGCGGATTTTGCCTTCCGGCGCCAGGGGAAAGGCGGCGATCGCCAAGGCCCTGGGCTTCGATCTGCCGACAGAACCGCGAACCTCAACAGCAACAAACCAGGTCACGGCCCTGTGGCTTTCCATTGACCAGTGGCTCGTGGTCGCCCCTCATGAGAAGGGGGAGGCAATTCTGAAAGCCCTGGTGAAGGCTGCCGCTGGCGGCAAAGCGGTGGTCACCGATCTGTCGGACGCCCGCACCGTCATCCGCCTTGAAGGCAACGGCGCCCGGCAAACCGTCATGAAAGGCGGGGCGGCGGACCTTCTTGCCGCTGATTTTATCGTCGGATCGGTGCGGCGGCTGAATTTTGCCGGCATCGGCGCCATGGTGCACTATTGTTCGGACCAGCCCGATGTCCTTGACTTATACGTCTTCCGGTCCTTCGCCGACTATGCCATTCGCTGGCTCGAGGTGGCATCGCGATCCGGCGCGGCAATCACTCTTTTCGGCCCCTCTCCACCTCCTCCAAGTTAGAGCATCGGTCGTTCCATCCCTTTTGTCGGTATTGCACCCATCGTCCGGGCGCGGCATTCTGGGCGTTTGGGGGTCATCGTGAAAATGAACAGGCCGGGCACAAGGGTCGAAGACGATGTTTGGTGAAGTGCCGACGGAATTGCCGCAACATTTTGTCTTCGTCCTGCTTGAGCAATTCTCCATGCTGCCGGTGATATCGGCGGTGGACCCTTTGCGTCTTGCCAACCGGTTTGCCGAACAAGACCTTTATAGCTGGCAGATGGCTTATGCCGGTGACGGGCCGGTCAGCGCCTCGAACGGATTGACCCTGGGGCCGCAGGTGCCGCTGAAAGATGTGCCTGAAACCGTAACCCTGATTGTGTGTTCGGGCCTGGAGCCGAGGCGTGAAATTCCCAAGGCCCTGATACCGGGTTTGCGAAAACGCGCCCGGCGCGGCGCCGATATCGGCGCTTTGTGCACCGGCGCTCATATTCTCGGGATGGCCGGAATTCTCGATGGCTATACCTGCACCATTCATTGGGAAAACCGTCTGGCGTTCGAGGAGGAATTCCCTCAAACGGCGATCACCGAGCATCTGTTTGAAATCGACCGCAACCGGTTCACTTGCGCCGGCGGGGCCGCGGCGATGGATATGATGCTGGCCCTGATCACCGAACAGCATGGCGTCGAAATCGCCAGCGAGGTGGCCGAGCAGATCATCCATTCGCCGGTTCGCAGCCAGACCGAGGGTCAAAGACCGTCCCGGGCGGCGCGCATCGGCATGCGCCACCCCCGCCTTTCGGGGGTTTTAAAGGCCATGGATGCCAGCATGGAGGACCCCGTCAGCCCCAGCCGTCTGGCCGCCGACGCCGGGCTGTCGACGCGCCAGCTGGAGCGCTTGTTCCGGCGTTATATCGGCCGTTCGCCCAAGCGTTATTTTCTCGAACTCCGGCTGAAACGCGCCCGCTACCTGCTGCTGCAAACCGATATGCCGGTCGTGGATGTCGCGGTGGCCTGCGGCTTTACGACAACGTCGCATTTTTCCAAATGCTATCGGGGTTTTTTTGGCACAACGCCCCATCGCGAACGCGGGCTGCCGGAACGGGCCGGTGCCGCCCACACATGAAAGACTCTAACTGGCAATCGCCCGGGCGGCGACCTGGCCGGAGCGGGCCAGAAGTTTAGCGTCCTCGTCACCGAAGACCACGCGGCTGAACTGCACTGCGGTATCAAACCATTTCAGCATACATTCCTGTTGGGTTTTCTTCGCCGAGCGCACATCGTTGAGCAGAGCATCGGAGACCACTCGCAAATACCGCTGCACCTCGGTCTCGGTGGTGTTTATGACCTGATTGAGGGAGAGGTGATCGAGGTAGGGCCGGCAGCCAACCGTCAGGGCCAGGCCGTGCAACACCTCAAAGACGGCAACCTGGTCGGGGTCGCGCAAGCCTCCACCGGAGCCAATACCAGGCCTGCGACGGTAGAACTGCTTGAGATTGGGCAGGACCTGGGTGATTTCGGCACCAAGACCGCGGGAGACCGAATTGCGCACCTCGAGCAGTTCTTTTCCCCATTTGCTCTTAAGACCGATGTCAATATGGTCCGCAAGTTCAGTTGAATATTCGTGGAGACGCGAGAGCCAATACAGTATCGGGCCGACCCCCTTGTCCGTTCTGATACAATCTTTGATCTTCTCTCCCAGAAGCCCCATGTCGTAGACGACAAGGTCAAAGGCGGCTGCATAGGGCGTTGGCGCAATACGGGCACCATCGCGCAACCCCAAAGACTGAACCACGACACGCGCAATATCGGTGGGGTGCGCCAGGCGCCCCAGGACCAGCCCGATGGGAAGTTCGGGGTTCGCTTTGAGTTCCCCCATGCTGCGGCGAAGCACGTTGGCCAGATGTTCGACCTGTTCATCGTTTGTGAGCAGAACCGATTGCGGAACGGCGCTCCTGAGCCTGGCCAGTACCGGTACATTTATGAGAATTCGCTGAATTTGCACCGCATCACGAAGGACCGCGATGCCGCCAAGACGAACCGCCAGACGCCGTTGTTCCTTGGCATCGCCCTGCACGAACGAGATCCCCTTGCGGATGGCGGCGGCGGCGCGGGTGCAAAACTCCTTGGTCGATACGGCAACCCCCGAAGAATTGTCGCGTTTAAGTTCGATCTCCAGTTTTTGGGCGATATCGGAAAGGTCATCGGGTCCCCAGCCCGAGGTCAGCCAGTCCCAGATCGGTTCGATGGAGGATCGATTGATCCGCCCCTTCTGCAGCTTGCTCAAGGATATATCGACAAGAAACTCTTCGAAAAAGGAACAGAACATACGTTTGGGGGTCTGAACCCGGTCGAGTTTTTCGCCGCTTTGCTGAACAACGCCGCGGACCGACGACATGACCATCTCGTAAATGGGTTCGTCATTGCCGCGCCGGCGGTTGACCTCGACTTCATGAATGATGAACCGGGCGACCGGCATTGACACGTTCTTCAAAACCGCGGCGAGCTTTTCTGGATTTGGACGTGTAACTGGCATTTGCGACCCAACTGATGCGACCATGGCGCAATCAAAAACCACATTTAGATCAATAAGTGTAAAAACCGCGTTTATTGCCCGGTCAATTGCTCGAATTGGAGACGGCTTCCCCTCCCCTTTTGCCCCCCAGCAGCCCCCGGAGACCGGAGCGGCCTTCAGGCGAGCGCTGGAAGTTGCAACCGGGTCCGAAGGCCGCCGATCCGGCCATCGTCGAGCTCGAAGGTGCCCTTGTACATCAAGGCAATGTCGGCGACGATCGAAAGACCGAGGCCGGAACCGGGCTTGGATTCGTCCAGGCGCTGGCCGCGCTGAAGTGCCGCCGCCCGCTCGTCTTCGGTCAGGCCAGGCCCGTCATCCTCGATTGAAATGGATAGAAAGGCAGCATCGTCGCTGCTGCGCACTATATTCACTTCAATGATGATCTTCGCCCGCGCCCACTTGAAAGCGTTGTCCAGCAAATTGCCGACCATCTCTTCAAGATCCTGTTTTTCTCCGCGAAACCGGGCCGAAAGCGGGCAGTCGACTTTTGCATCTATCGCCTTGTCGCTGTTGATTTTCTCCAGGGCGTGGACAATGCTCGAAAGAACCGGCGCAACATCGGTCGAAGCCCCAAGCACATTGGCGCGCGCCGCCACCCGGGCACGCTCAAGGTGCCGGTCAACCTGCTCGCGCATGATGGAAACCTGCTCCTCGACCTTGCCCGCCAGCGCGCCGTCCAGCCCGCCGGCTTCGTTGCGAAGAACACTGAGCGGGGTCTTGAGCGCATGGGCCAGATTGCCCACATGGGTTCGGGCCCGCTCGATCACCTCTTCATTGGTGTCCAGAAGCAGATTGACCTCTTCGGCGAGGGGGGAGATTTCCGACGGGTAGTCTCCGGTCAGGCGCTTCTGGCGACCGGCGCGGATTTCGGCCACGGACCGACGCAAAGCCCGCACCGGGCTGAGGCCATACCGAACCTGAAGAAACGCCGAGACCAGAAGGCCAAGCCCGAGAATGGAGAGGGAGAGGAAAAGTGTCTCATTGAAATCACGCGCCGCGGCATCGATTTCGCCCGCATCGCCGGCCACCGTGAACATCAACGGGGCTTCGCGGGCGGAAAACCGAATTTGACGGACCAGGACGCGCAAGATCTCGCCATCGGGGCCGGTCAGATAGTCCGCGGTGGTCGCATCGGCATTCAGCCCGCCAATCGCCGACAGGTCGAGACGTTGATCCAGCAGCGAAGGCGAGCCAAGCGGTGACGCCTTGCCCTCGCCGGCCACGGCAATTTCCCAGTACCAGCCCGATAGCGGGAAATTGAACCTGGGCTCGGGAAGATCACGGGAAATGGTCAGCGAGCCGTCATCGGCGACATTCAACTCCGCGATCAGGCTTTTGACGAACACATCCAGGCGGTCATCAAAAGAGCGCTCGACCGCGGAACGGAAGAGCGAGGACAGCAAAAGCCCTGTCAGGGCCAGAACCAGAACGCTCCACGCTCCGGCCGAGAGCAGCAGACGGGCGGTAAGAGAGCTAAGTCGCATCCGAGGGGTCGTCGAGACAATATCCAAGGCCCCGCACCGTTTCGATGAGGTTCAGACCCAATTTCTTGCGGATGCGGCCAACAAACACTTCAACGGTGTTGGAGTCCCGATCAAAATCCTGATCGTAAAGGTGCTCCACAAGTTCGGTGCGCGAGACCACCCGCCCCTTGTGGTGGGCAAGATAGGCCAGAAGCCGGTATTCAAGGGAGGTGAGTTTGATGGCGTTCCCGTCGACGGTGACCCGCGCCGAACGGGTATCGACGATCAGGGGCCCGCATTCGAATTCCGAAGTGGCCTGGCCGGCGGCGCGGCGAAGCAGGGCACGGATGCGCGCCAGAACTTCTTCCATATGAAAGGGCTTGGGTACGTAGTCATCGGCACCGGCATCAAAACCGGCAACCTTGTCGCTCCACCGGTCCCGCGCGGTTAAAATGAGGACCGGCATCGTCTTGCCGTCCCGGCGCCAGCGCTCCAGCACCGTTACGCCGTCAAGTTGCGGCAGGCCAAGATCGAGAATGACCGCATCATAGGGCTCGGTATCGCCGAGAAAATGCCCCTCCTCGCCATCACTGGCGACATCGACCACATAGCCGGCGTCACTCAAGGAGGCCTTGAGCTGGCGGTTGAGGTCCGGGTCATCTTCGACAACGAGCAATCTCACGGCATATCCCGTTTTCTATGTGCCAACATGGCCAAAAGGCATCCCATATATCCACCGCTTATCCGCATTGGCCATCTTTATCGACACGAATAAACCGGACATAACTGCCCTTCAGAACCTTGACGACAAATCCCTGCCCCTGGCGGACCGGCGGTTTCAACGCTTCGCCACCGCGGTTGCATCTGATCGCCGCCCGGACGGCCTGGGCTCTGGTAATATTGCCGACAACTATCATGTCCGGGCGCCTAGCGGGCCGCGCAAGGCCTGCGCCCGGGCGAGCGACATTCAGGAACATCAGACCATTGCGCGGTGTCTGGAATTCATCTTGAGCCTGGATTTTGCGTATGGCCTGGGCGAAAGCGGTGGCGTCAGCCAACACAGCGCCGAATAAAACCAAAAGCGCGAAACTTGCGCGAGTCCACATCGTAAAAACCAGAGCAATGAAACCGGAGATCATGATACCCAAGGGCAGGTGAACCGTGCATGAACGGCGCTTTGATTTGGGAACATCACGGTTGGAAACGAGCCTACCTTCGAGCAAGATCATAAAACAAATAACAACCGATCAGAGCGGTGGGTTCCTGGGTCGCCGCCCAGGGTGGCGTTTCATCGTGGCGATGGAAATGGGTGGCGCCACGGGTAGGGTCCGGCAGGCCGAACGGCGCTCCGGGATCTCCGCCTGAGGTCACCTGGTTTTGCACACGACGGAGGTGTATCTGACGATTTCGGATCGTCCAGGCCAATGCCAGAGCTTCAAGCTCAAGATGGGTGGAGATGTCAAAAAGCTCTGCATCTCCAATTTCCTTGATTAAATTATCGCTTTGCTTAACGTTATTATTAATTTTTGCCATCGAATCACCTTCTTTCCCGATGGTTGTTTAAGTCAGCTGCCAAGCGCGAGTGTATTGCTGACTAATTTTTCAGGTCGCACAACTCTGCAATGATTTCGAACATTCTCGCACTAACTTTTGGCTCCCGTGGTTAAGATTTTATCAAGACGACGCCCCATTTTTTTTGTCCCATGACCGTAGGCCCGAATACCCAAGGTAGGCCGAGCCGAACAGATACCAGGCCAGATCCGGGATGGCTTTCAGAAAAAGCGACATGCCCTCGACAAACCGGCCCGAAAATTCCGGGGCAAAGCCATAGAGCGCCCCGAACGGGATGGCGCCGAATACCATGATGTAGACGACGTAAAGAAATGTCGGCCGCGCCTTTTTGGTCCACGGGTCCAGATCGACCGAACCGGTTTTGGCCACCCGCGATATTTCGCTGACCGCCGCCGCCTCGCGCGCGCCAAGTTCGCCGGCAAGATCACCACGTATTTTTTCACGCGCCTTGGGATCCTTGACGGCGCGGTTCAGTATGAGATCGCCAACGGCACCAAATTCCTTGGCGAGAACGCCGGAAAGCGCGGCTTTCAGCAATGCTTGAATCATCGAGGGGACTCCTTTGGTAAAGGGATCGAGTTTTGGTTCTTGCCCCCCCGGCGCCACTGGCGTTTTGGCGACCGTGGCGCCCAGGGCGGATTTTTTTATCGAGGCAAGACGCCGGCTCCAGCCGCGGCCGAAGGTTTTCCAATTCGAAAGACCGCGCAAAAACGCTTTGCGCCGGGCAAGGGCCGCACGCACAATTTTGGCCGCATCCCCATGTGCCGCCGCGGTAATGGTGGCGGGCCCGACAGAGCCGCTGGTTTTGACGCCGAGAGAGGCCTGCAGCCATCTCGCCGATCGTCTCGGACCCGAGTTCACCGCCGCATCGAACACCACAAGATCGATACCAGGGGGCAACTCGCCACAGCGGCAAAACTCCCAGTATCGGGCCCGGTAGATACCGGCAGCCTCCTTGCGGCTAAGTTTGCGAACATCGAACTTCGAAACCTCGGCGAGTTTCACCTTCCGCCACGCCGCAAGGGTCGCCCGGGTGATGCCAAGGTTGGTGGCGCCGCCGGGATCGCGGGGATGATCGACATAACCGCCTTCATGGGCAAGTATCTCGCCCAGGCAGACTTCGAAACGGTCGGCGCTCACGCCGGCTCGCCAAGGCGCGCCAGAACGTCGCGAAGCCTATGCAAAGCAATTGTCGTCCAGAATTTCCGCTTCGCCCCGGCATCGATCAGGACCAGATGGGCCCCCGTCGGCGGGGCGGGGTAGATCACCACAATGTCAGCGGAAAGCGAGCCCTTTGGTATGGGAAATTCGGATTGCAACGCGGCGACAAAAGCTTCGGCATCATCGGCGATCAAAACCAAAGGCTCCCCGGGCGCCAGTTGTCCGCGCGCGGACTGGACCAGGAGCAATGACAGGCCGAGGACCGCGACAGCGGGCAAAACCACAAGGCTGCGCCGGACCTTCGACAGCACCATTTTCATCATGGCCATGTCTCCTTCACTGTTGGATGGGTTGGAAAAACAAGGTTTGGGATGCGGGAGCTGGAAAAAAGCCGTCTTGCCGCGGGCAGCAGAACGGCTATGGTCGCATGCGGCAAATCAGGGGCGCCCATGGCCGTAAACATCATCAATCACATAACAGCCCTGAAGGCCGCGCGACCTGAACTCGTTACGTTTCAGACGCATAATCCCGACGGTGAGGTTTGCCTCGCCGCCGTTGCGACCGGGCTTGTGCCGATGAGCCTTCACGGGCGAACCCATTCGTATACCCACAATGTCGATGTCGAAATCGAGTTGCCGTTCGAGCCGGCGAGCCAGGTGGTCTCCCTCGCCCCCAGGGGCCATGAGTTGCGGGGGCTGGCGCGGTTCGGTTTCCGGCGGACCGGCTGGTCAATCGTCGACTATTCCGCCCACGCCAATGGCCATGGGGTGCGGGTCAACATGTCATTGTGGGTCAACAACGCCGCGGCCTGGTCACTCGGCGTCATCTATCATTGCACCGCCCTGTCCGGCCCGGTTGGAAACGGAACGGATTAGCTGGCAGGAACGCCGCAACCCATGAAATGAATGGCAACGCGAACCTTGCCGCCGGTAAAGCTGCCGCCATTGGCGGTAAGGCGCACCGGCGTTGCGGTGAAATACGCCGTGGGGCCAACGACCCCGCTATTGGTGCTGCCAGCGGCAATGCCCAAAAGGCCGCCGAATTTGCCGACCTCGGCGGCAACACCGCAATCATATGAGCTTGCCCCGGTTACAGCTTCGGTGGTTCGGGTGCTCACCGCAAAAACGATGGCCCGGTCGGGGATGGTGATGGCGGTATCGACAGAGGCGCCCGAAACCGTGACCTCCTCTTCGGTCACCTGGAAGGTCACTGTCGCGCCGCTGGGCGAGGCGGCGATGGCGGCGAGCCAACCGGTCCCGTCATGGTGGATTTCCCGGCCCTCATCGAGGACCCAGGCACGCCAGCCGGCCCGGGGCAGACGAAAAACCCAGGCGCCGCCATCATAAACCGCAACCCGGCCCTCCTGCCCGGCCCAGTCGCCGGTGGCCGAGGCGCCGACAATATATCTGTCGCCCTCAGCGGGGCTGCCCGGCGGGCTTGGCAGATCGGTGTCAATGACCGAAAGCTGCACGATGCCATCAAGGGCGGCGAAGGCTTCGTTGATCGTCACATGCTTTTGCGCCTGGGCCGCGGCGACCATGGGTAGGCCCAAATTCTGGGTGGTCTCAGACATCGACGGTCACCTCCTTGGGCGAGCCACGGCCAAAGACCGCGCTCAGTTGAAAGACCTGCAAAGTCAGGCTGGTTTGGGCACCGCCGAAATCGGCGATCTCTTCGGCGGCGGTGTAGGTTGCGGCGTTGGTGGTGGCGCCAAGGGTGCGCTTGACCGCCGCGCCGTCCATCACATCGATCTCGTAGCGTTCGTTTTCCTCCGACAGCGGCACATCGGCATTGTCCCAACCGTCGCCGCCGATGCGGGTGCGCCGTATCCATGTGAGCTGGATATCGCCGCCGCCGTCGCGCACGGCCCGGACATGAACCGGAGCGTAGGGGCGCAACCCCCGGCCCTCAAAGGCGCGCGTGGCCTCGGTATAGGTAAAATGGTCGTATGTGTGCGGTCCGGGCCCATATCGGTAGGTGAAGTCGCGCAGGCGCTGTTCAATGGAAAGCGGAAGGGTTTGAAGCGCCTGTGGGTCGAGCCGCACCACCCGCGCGCCCGTGGGCGCCAGGGCCGCCATCTCGCCTTCGCTGCCGCGCTGACCGCGCAGCAGTTTTGCGAGCCGGTATTGACCGGGGCCGATCAGATCGGCGGTGGTAAATTGCAGGATTTCCCATTGCCCCGCCGCCCCCTCGACCGCCAGGGCATTGGCGCCGCCCAGAACGACGCTCTGGGCGGCCGAGGACAATTCACCCGAATAGAGCAAAACCGTGGGCTGGTTGGCCTGATCCCAGCGCCATGGTGGCCCTGAGGCCAGATCGGAGGTCAGCTCGCCGATGACCGCCGGTGCGGTGACATCGACAATGCGGGAGAACCCCGCCATGGCGTCGCCGCGATAGATGGCGACACTTCCGGGCCAGGGCGACTGGTGGGCGGCGATGCGCGGCGCCTGGGGCTCGGGCTCGGTACCGGTCAGCAGCGGCAGGTCCATAAACGCCACGGTCGAGGGGCCGAAGACCGGCACCTCGCCAATGCGCCCCTCGCGGCCCGCATAACGCGGCGCGGTGTAAACGCCCCGATCGCCACGGCTTTTGAACCGGGCTTTGCGGGTGAGACCACTATCGATCCCGGTGAGCTGCAAACGATGGTTCGCCGTCCCCGCCGGTCCGTCCATGGACAGCTCGATAACATCACCGGGATCCAGATAGAGCAGCGACGGCGGCAGTTCCGCCGACCCGGTCTCCCGCGCCAGCCACAGATCGTGCAGGGCCAACTCGGCCAGCCCCCGCGCATAGGCCTGGTCGAGAACGGCGGGCACGGTAAAATCGAGCACCCCGGCGCTGCCCCCGGTCAGCCGGCGCCCCTCGGCGGTGGCGGTGCGGTATTCGCTGCGCTCGTCAAGATAGGTGATCTTTATGGCCCGCGGCAGCTCGGTCTCCTGAGAGCGGGTGATCTCAAAGGCAATATCGCCTTCACGCGCCAGGGCCAGATCGTCTTGCGCCAGTGCGGCGGCGGGTTCTCGCCCGCCGCCCACGAACCGCAAATCTCCACCGCTCTCATAGGCGTCAAACCGGTAGGCCTGCATCAGGGGGTCGATCATGGCGCGGGTGGCCATGATGCGGTCGACGACATAGCCGCGCACCACGGCGTTGGGGCCGTAAAGGCCTTCAACATCGACCTCGGCCAGCCCGGCATCCTCGCATAGCCGCCGCACCAGAGCCGCCAGGGTGACCTGGCCCAGCCGTCCGGTAAGCCAGTGACCGCGCTCGTAATTGGGCCCATCGGACCAGACATCCTCGCGCAAAGGGAAGTCGGGAAACGGGCGCGCGTCCCAGGCCCAGGCGAACACGCGGGCGGTGTCGATCATCGGCGCCAAATAGACCGGCGATGTCAGATTGTTGCCGGCGGCCGGCATCCAGTAATCGATGATGGCTTCAAGGGTGCGGCGCTGGATCAGGTCGTCGCGGAAGCCGTCGCTGAAATACGGCGCGGCGCTTTCCGACGACTTGGGGTCGAAAAACACATTGGGCTGATTGGAACCGCGATCGATGGCCGGACAGCCGATTTCGGTGAACCAGATCGGCTTGCCCATCGCGGTCCAGCCGGTGGCGGCGGCGGATTCAACCCCGGCGGGGCGATCGTAGTGGGCATTGGACCACCAGTTTTTGATGTCCTTGTTGCGGTAGACCCAGGGCTTGGAATAGGCGCCGTCGGTGATCGGCGAGCGCGTCTGGCTCTGCCGGTCGGCATCCGAGGCGTAGTACCAGTCATAGTACTCGCCGCCCTCGATATTGGCTTTCAGATAGTCAAGGCCGTAAATCGATATGGTGCCGGCGCCGGCGTCAAAATCGAGATGACCCGTGCCATCGCGCCAGTCCGACAGCGGCAGATAGACATCAATGCCGATGGCGTCGATGTTGGCGTCGGACCACAGAGGATCGAGGTTGAAATAAACGTCGCCGGAGCCATCGCCGGGACGGTGGCTATGGTATTCCGACCAGTCGGCGGCATAGGTGATCTTGGCGCCTGATCCCAGAATGGTTTTGACATCGGCGGCAAGCGATTTGAGCGCATCGACGGCGGGGTAGGTCGATGGCGCCGAGCGCGTTTGCGTTAGCCCGCGCAACTCCGAGCCGATGGCAAAGCCCTGGACACCGCCCGCCGCGGCACACAAATGGGCATAGTGGAGCACCATGCGGCGGTAGCCCCAGTCGGAAGGCGCGCCGGTATAGCTGACCGTGGTCCCCGAAACCGAGAAGTCGGCAATCGCCGCCGTGCCGAAAAACGCCGCCAGTTGGCTGGCTGCGGCGGCGGTGCCGTCCGGCGAGCCCGGCTGGCCGGGGGCCGGATGGCAAGTGATGCGGCCGCGCCAGGGGTAGGCCCCCTGCTCAGGCTCGCCGTATGGATCGGGCAGCCCGTTGGCATCGGGGATATCCATCAGCAGGAAGGGATAAAAAACCACCTCCAGCCCGCGCGCTTTGAGCTCGGCAATGGCGGCAACGATGGTGTGGTCCGACGGCGTGCCGCCAAGGGCCGGGCGGCCCAGCGCATCCTTGGACACTTCCTGGGCGCCGGCGCGCGCAATCCCGTTCACCGCCCAGTCCCGGGGCACCACGGTTTTGGCGGTAAGTTCGACCTTGGGCCTGACCTGGCACGATGCGGCCCGAAGGTCGCTGCCGAACCAGGACGAAACCAGCGACACCGCGCCACAATTTGGGGCCGTGGCGCCAAGCTGATCAAGGGAGACCAGAAGATCGGTATCGCCGGCGGTGTTGTGAAGGTTTTCCGACACATCGCCTTGCGCCGAGCTTCGAACCGCGACCTCGGTGCCATAGACAAATTCGCCCGAACCGGGGATCAGCGCCACCGCACCAAGCTTGCCCTCGAGCTCCCCATCCACCAGGGGGTTGACGATTTCCGCCGAGACTTGCGGGATACGATTGCCGAAGGGGCCGATATCCAGGGCTTCGAAAACCAGGTAACAGAGGCCGCGATAGGCCGGCACATTGCCGCTGCCCTCGATGGTCTCGATAAAGCTGTCCGGCATTTGCGCCTCCGCGCCGGAATAAAACCGAGTGGTCAGCCCGGAAAGATCAAGGGGTTTGCCGTCGGCCCAGACCCGGCCCAGCGACGCCGCCTCGCCCTCGGCAAACGCAACCGCAAACGACACAAAGTAGCGATAGGTTGTCGTCGTGCTGGTGACCGCCGGGGCGGAATTGCCGCCGCCACCGCCCTTGCCGCCACCGCCGCCGCCGCTTGTCGTGGTGGTGGTCGAAACCTTCTCGTCGAACCGTGTCGACCAGATGAGCTGTCCGCCAACCCTGGAGCGGCCATAAAGGCGGGCGATGGGCGTGCCCTCGGCCGAGGACATGATGTGCACGTCCTTAAGGCGCGGGCCCTCGCGCTCGATGGTGCGGGTCTTGGTGCTGCCAAAGAGCGCGTTATCCAAAAACGAGCCGCCGATCCCCGCCGCCAGGCGCAAGCCGGCACCCAGAAAGCCCGAGGTTCCGGACGCGGCGACAGCGGATGTCAAGAGCAGTGTGGCCATGTCAGTCAATCACTCCGGGAAAACGGAAAGCTGCGGCAAGACGGCGGCGCCACCAGAGGCCGAGGTGAACCTCGACCACGGCGCGGCCCGAATAGGCGTGAACCATGCGCTCCGGGGTCACAAGAAGCCCGGCATGCTTGGCCATGGCGCCCGGGGCAAGGCGGAAAATGACCACGTCGCCGGGGGTGGCGGCGTGTGGCGGAATTTCGGTCAGGTGCCGAGCGGCTGCGGCGATCAGGGTCTCCTCGCCGGCCGCCTCGGCCCAATCAGGCGTATAGGGCGGCGGGGTTTCGGGGTTCTCGCCGGTGATTTCCAGATAGACGCCGCGCACCAGCCCCAGACAGTCGCAGCCAACCCCATGGGAGGCCGCCTGATGGTGATAGGGCGTGCCGATCCACCCCCTGGCCATGGCCACGATCTCCTCGCGGCGGCTCATTCGAACAGGCTCCCGCCATCCAGGCGCGCCTCGCCGGAATTGGGGTAGGATTGCAAGTGATCGTTGCCGGGAATGTGGGGAAAGCCGCGAAAGTTCAACCCGTTGGCGAACTTGGCCTTGCAGGTGGTGAAAGACTTGTCGCAGCCGGCGGTGACCGTAAATGTATCTCCCGAGCCAAGCGTAACCGCCGGTTCGGCCCACAGCTCGATTTCAACCCCCGATGGAACCGTGTGCCCCCGCACCTCGAAGGCCAGGCCATTGGCATTGCCGGAGGTAAATTCCAGCCGCCCACCGGCAAACCAGCCTGCCGCAAAAGCGCCCAGACCGGAAACGAGAGTCCGACGTGGCGAGACAAGGGAAATTACAGCCCCCGTGCCGGTGTAACTTGGCCCCGCGATCGCCACCGCGCAGCGGCTGTCGCCAAGATCGGCATCGCAATAGTACTGAAAGGCGCGGCCAATGCGCTGTTGCAGACGATGGGCGAGGCTGCGGATTTCGGCGGTAAAGGCATCGCGGGTGCGGGTGACATCCCCCAATGAGCCGGTGGCGATCAGCGCCCGCTGACCGACATCGGTCCAGTTGACCAGTTCGATGCGGACATCGGCGTCGTCATAGCGGCCCGAGGCAAGGTCGGTTTCGGTGATCGCCGCCGATGACAGCGCGCCGGCGGCCTCAAGATTATCGACCGCCAGCCCGAGGGACTGGCTGATCTCGGTGGCCGAAAACCCGGTCGCGGCCTTGTGGGTAACACCATCGAATTCCAGATCGAGGTCATGTTCGGTAAAGCCCAGAACGACACCGTCGCGCCGTTCAATGCGCCAGCACAGCGCCAAGGTGGTGGCGCCGCCGTCCAGATGGGCCTGCAAGGCGGGGACAAGGCTCTTCACAGCCGCACCTCGACAATGGGGATGGAGGGGATGGCCCCGGCCTGAAAGGAACTCAGATCAATATCGAGCTTGTCGGTGTCAAAACGCGACGCCACATCGAACTCAAAGCCCGCCGTAATCGCGGCGCCGCTTGCCGGAGCGGCTGCGAACGTGACCAGCCCCGTGGTCGTATCGACGGAAAAATCGGGT
>UOEM01000038.1_pt1 | contig 29275 bp, 24 predicted proteins | sample 1988661 | NCBI WGS metagenome assembly UOEM01 (sample SAMEA4712195, study PRJEB27164) | hydrothermal vent metagenome | biome: marine basaltic hydrothermal vent biome; feature: marine hydrothermal vent; material: mineral | place: Pacific Ocean | collected 2011-06-14/2011-07-23 | depth 1719 m | reverse complement strand
ATACAAAATCCTCAAGCTGATCAATCTGGAAATGTTCAAATGGCTGATCCGTCTGGCGGCGCTGGTTGCGGCGTTTCGGTTGATTTTCTGAACCGAACACCCTTCGCCCGGCATTTTTCCTGATGAAATCTCATGCCATCCCGGTAGACTTTTTCGTTGATGAAGTCTGTGCCATCCCGCTCCCCCACCCGGCCACCCCATAGATTGTATCCTGGGGGTGGCCGGGTGGGGGAGCGGGATGGCACAGACTTCATCAACGAAAAAGTCTACCGGGATGGCGTGAGACTTCATCAACAAAAAAACCAGGTCAGGGCTGCGGACGCGGCAGAACCTCGTCGAGCTGGATATCGTGGACGAAATAGTCAGGCCACATGTCGCGAATAACCGAGATTTCGAGCTGAAGCTTGCCCAGGTGGTCTTCCATGCGGGCCACGGCAAGATCGGCGTCGCCGGCTTTCATCGCCTCCAGCACCGCCCGGTGTTCCTCGATGACCGTCGCCATCCGCCCCTCGATCGGCAGGGTCAGGCGGCGGTAACGATCGACATGCACCTTGACCTGCTGCACCAGATCCCAGATGCCGGGGTAGCGCCCGATCCGGGCGATGGCGGCATGGAACGCCTCGTCGGCAAGGTGGAAGGCCGCCAGGTCGCCGGCCTCGCAGACCCGGGCCTGATGCTCCAGCAGCGATTGGATCTCGGCGATCTGTTCGGCCGTGGCGGCGTTGGCGGCGGCACGCACGGTGACGCCCTCAAGGGCCCGGCGCACGACAATGGCCTCGGGCAGGGCGGAAAGCGGAATGCGGGCCACAAAGGTGCCCGATTTGGGGACAACTTCAACCAGGCGCTCCTTGGCCAGCCTCAAAATGGCCTCGCGCACCGGTGTCCGGCTGACCCCTTCGGCCAGCGCCAGGTCCTGCTCGGAGATCGGCAGGCCGGGGACCAGCGCCAGGGACACGATGTCCTGCCTGAGGCGCTGGTGGATGGCGTCGGCAATCGATTTCACCGATTGATCGGCAAATCTGGCCGCTCCTATGGGCGGCGCATTGGGCGCCCGCTTGCGGCGGCTGGTTGATTCTGCCGGCGGCGTGGTGATTGCGGATCTTGGTCTGGTTTCATTTTTCATTTGACGGGACCTGGGTTTGGCGGTTTTGCGCAAAAATTCAACCCCCTTTTGCTTGGTTCGAGGTGGTCTTGCAATAAAACAATGAAATTATACTTCTGGCCCGCAGGCCGATAGTGACGTTAGGATTGCGGTCAGGGTAGGAAGAATCGGATATGAAGCTGAAATTGATATCGCCCCACCGCCCCGGAATATTTCGGTTGGCGGTTGCTTTTGGCCATAACGGGGTAAAACTCCGGTGACCGGCCTCGACCTCCCCGCCCGCGAAGATCTGTACCGTCGCCACGGCAATTTCGCCCTTGCTTTTTCGGCGACCTATCAGCCCGGACTTTCCTATTTCGGCGACGAACGGGGCTTTATTGCTTATCGCCGGGTCGGCGGAAGCACGCTGGTGCTTTCAAACCCCATGGCTCCACCGGAAATGTGGGCCGATCTCATCGACGGCCTTGTGGCGCAGATGGGCGATGTCAGTTTTTGGCAGGTGTCGCGGCGGATGGCGGTTCTCCTGGCCGACCGAGGGTGCCGGGTCAATGCGATCGGTGTCGAAACCTCGATTGATCTTGGAGCTTACGACTTCAAAGGCCCTAAAAAGCGCAGTTTCCGCACCGCCGCCAACCGCATGTCGGCGAACGGCCTGCAAACGCGTGAAGTGCTGGCCAGCGAGATCAATGCGGAACAGCTGGAGGCCATATCGGTAAAATGGCGGCAGACACGTGCAGTCAAGAGCCGCGAGTTGACGTTTCTCATCCGCCCGGTGGTGCTTGGCAACGAAAAAGGGGTGCGAAAATTCTTCACCTTCGACGCCGGCAATATTCCGGTCGCCTTTGCCTCCTTTGATCCGCTCTATGAGGACGGAACCCTCACCGGCTACCTGATGGCCACCAAACGGTGGATGCCCGAAGCCGATCCCCTGGTCGGCTATGAATTGATCCGTTGCGCCATCGAAACCTTCCAGCGCGAGGGCCTTGGCGTGCTCCTGTTTGGCCTGTCGCCTTTTGCGCAAGTGAAGGACAAGGATTTTAACCATTCCAGGTCGGTCAAGCAGGCCCTGCATTTCATCCGCGATAACCGCGTTTTCAACCGCTACATCTACCCAATCGCCGGTCTCAACAAACACAAGGCGAGCTATATGGGGGTGAGTGAAACCTCCTATTGCACCTTTAACCGCCGGCCAGGTCTACTGCGCCTCATTAGGATGTCCCGAGCCTGTGGCATCTTGTAAAGGTCTTGACGTACAACATTGGCAGCCTCTGCGAGCGTAAGGGATACACCTTGACACCGCCCCGACCCAAAGATGCGCATTTGATCAGCGGGCTTTGCCCATGACCACACCCCAGCGCGATTACCTCACAACCCGCGAACTTGCCGAGCTCCTGCGGGTCAAGGAGCGTAAGATTTACGATCTGGCGGCGGCCGGCGAGGTGCCGTGCCGCCGGATTACCGGCAAGCTGCTTTTCCCGCGTCAGGAGATCGAAGCCTGGATTGGCGGCAATGCCGGGGCCACGGCCAAGCCCGATCCGGCGCCGATCGTGGCCGGCAGTCACGACCCGCTGCTGGATTGGGCCTTGCGCGAAGCCGGAACCGGGCTGGGCGGTTTTTTCGATGGCTCTCTGGACGGCATCGAAAGGTTGGCGGATGGGGGCGCCGTCATGACCGGGATGCATGTTTTTGAAGGCCCCGCCGGTTGGAACCTTGGGCTGGTCCGGGATCGTTTCGCCGGCAGGCCGTTGGTGGTCTTGCGCTGGGCCAAACGCCGCCAGGGGCTGATCGTGCCGCAAGGCTCCGACATTGCCCGCGTCGTCGATCTGAAGGGCCGGCTTGTCTCGTTGCGCCAGGCGACCGCCGGAAGTCGCCTCCTCTTCGATCACTTTTCCGCCCAGGCCGGTCTTGGCCTTGGCGATTTTTCCATTCTCGGCGAGGTTCGCACCGAAACCGAGGCGGCCACCGATGTCGCCAGCGGCAGAGCCGATGCCGCTTTTGGTCTTGAAGCCGTGGCCCGGCAGTACGATTTGGGTTTTGTGCCGCTGATCGAGGAAGAATTCGATCTTCTGGTTCAGCAAAAGGCATATTTCCTGCCCGCCTGCCAGTCGCTTTGGGCATTTTGCCGTAGCCGCCGGTTTACCGAAAAAGCCACCGAATTCGGCGGTTACGATGTCAGCGGGTTGGGTGAGGTGCGCTGGGTCGGGTCATAAGGGTTCGCCTCACTTCGGTGCGTTGGGAAAAAAAAGTGTCTTGCCGTCAACCTTATAGGCGCCGATGGCGGACTGGCCCGGCGCCGAGAGCAGCCAGTCGATAAAGTCCTGGCCCAGTTTCGCCTTCACATTGGGACACCGGTCCGGGTTCACCAAGGTGACGCCATATTGGTTGAACAGGCGCACATCGCCCTGCACCTGAATTGTTAGATCGGCCTTGTTGCCAAACGTGGTCCAGGTGGCGCGGTCGGTCATAACATAGGCCGCCATGGCGGCGGCGATGTTCAGGGTTGCACCCATGCCCGAGCCGGTTTCGCGATACCAGGTGCCCGAGGCCGCCCCCGCATCCACCCCGGCGGCCCGCCAGAGCGCCAGTTCCGCTCTGTGGGTGCCCGAACCGTCGCCGCGCGAGACAAACGGCACCTTGGCGCCGGCGATTTTGGCCATCGCTGTGGCGGCGGCAGTCATGCCGCCGATGTCGGCGGGATCGTTGCGGGGTCCGACGATGACAAAATCGTTGTACATCAGGTTGGTGCGTTTCACTCCCAGACCCTTGGCGACAAAGGCCTCCTCGGCGGCCCGGGCATGGACCAGCAGCACATCGCCATCGCAATTGGCGGCGTTCTTGATCGCCTGACCGGTGCCCACCGCAACGATGCGGACGTTGACGCCCGATTGGGCGGAATAAAGCGGCAGCAGATGGTCGTAGAGCCCTGAATTCTGGGTCGAGGTCGTGGACTGGACGACGATGTAGTTGCGCAACGCGGCAGCGGGCCAATGAACCGCCATGACCAGCCCCGCCAGCGCCAGAGCGGCGGCAATTTTGAAACCTGTGGATGTTTTGAGCACAATCGTTTTCGTCAAAAACCCGCGATCTGACTGCATGGATTAAGAAGGCATGGGAATAAATAGCAAGAGGTTAGCGCATTTTCTCGCATCACGGCCCCGGCCCGCTCCCCCGGGGCATTTTTCCTGATTGAGCCTGTGCCATCCCGCTCCCCCACCCGGCCACCCCATAGATTGTATCCTGGGGGTGGCCGGGTGGGGGAGCGGGATGGCACAGGCTCAATCAGGAAAAATGCCCCGGGGGAGCGGGCCGGGGCCGTTACCATCAAGCACGAAAAAGCTCTATCTGCCGGCTTTAATCCGGGCTTCCAGCCGGGCGCCGGTTTCAAGATCGAACAGGAACCCTTGTTCGCCGGAAAACTTTACTCCGACTTCAGTGTCAAAATCGATTTCAAAGTCCTTGGGCATTTTGATCGCCAGATTGGCCCCGCCCCTTGAAACCGTGATCAGGGTCTGTTCGCCGGTAAGCTCGGCAGTATAGACCCGGCCGTCGAAAAGCCCCTTGCCCGGCGCCACCACCTCGGCGTCTTCGGCGCGGAACCCCAACGTCGCCTTTGCAACATCCCCCGCGCCGGTAACGGCAAGATCGACGCCGTCGCCGACAAAGCGGGCTTTTTCGATCCGCCCCTCGACAAAATTCATCGGCGGCGATCCCATGAAACCGGCCACGAACAGATTGACCGGATTGTTGTAGATCTCGCGGGGGGTCCCCAGTTGCTGCAGCACGCCGTGATTGATGATCGCCACCCGGTGCGCCAGCGTCATGGCCTCGATCTGATCATGGGTGACATAGATCGTCGTCACCCCCAGATCGTGCTGCATGTGTTTGAGCTCCGCCCGCATAAAGCCGCGCAGCTTGGCGTCAAGGTTGGAGAGCGGCTCATCCATCAAAAACACCGAGGGACGGCGGATGATCGCCCGGCCGAGCGCCACACGCTGGCGCTGGCCGCCGGAAAGCTGGCGTGGATAACGCTCCAGCAGGGTTTCCATATGCACCTGGGCGGCGGCATCGCGAACCGCCGCGGCGCGCTCTTGTTTGCCGATACCGCGCACCTTGAGCGGAAAGCCGATATTCTCCGCCACGGTCTTGTGCGGATAAAGCGCATAGGACTGAAACACCATGGCGACGTCGCGGTATTTCGGCAGCACGTGGGTCACATCGGTATCACCGATATGGATCGAGCCGGTATCGGTCTGCTCAAGCCCGGCGATCATCCGCAATGCCGTGGTCTTGCCGCAGCCAGATGGCCCCAGCAGCACCAGAAACTCTCCGGGCTCAACATCCAGATCAAGATCCTTGACCACGTGGACCGCTCCGAACGACTTGTTCAGATTGCGCACGATCAGGCGTTTTGCGCCGCTCTTTTCGATCTTCGCGGCCCGATCCGCAACCATATCCCGGCTCATCCTTTAACCGCCCCCAGCAATACGCCCCTTGAGATAAAGCGCTGCAAAACCAGTGCCATCAGCACCACCGGAACAATCATCACGATGATCACGACAGACATGCTCCACCATAATATACCGCGCTCGCCGGCATTCATCGCCGCCACCAGAATCGGCATCGTCTGCGCCTTGGAGGTGGTTAGGAAAAGGGCGAACAGATACTCGTTCCAGGCCAGGATCATCACCAGCAAAGTCGTCGCCGCCAGCCCCGGCCGGCACAAAGGCAGTACGATTTCCCAGAATGTGGTCAAGCGCGAGGCGCCATCAAGCTGGGCGCTTTCTTCCAGATCGATCGGCACCGACACGAAAAAATCATACATCAGCCAGACGACGATCGGCAGGTTGACCACCGCGTAAGTCAGGATCAGCGCCAGCTGGGTGTCCAGGAGCCGCACGGTCTGAAACATCATGTAGATCGGCACGACCACCACGATCGGCGACAAGATACGCTGGGAGATGATCCAGAATAAAATGTCGCCATTGCTGAGTTCGCCCTTGAAATGGGGCCCAAGGGCGCGGGCGAGAAAATAGAAGATGCCCAGCGCCACCGCGACCGCCAGCTTCCAGTCGACGCCGGCCCTACCTATGGCGACAAAAGCTGCGGCCATGATCAGAACGAACAAAAGCACCGTGCCGAATTTGGGTCTGTATTTAAAACGCGCCAGCGCGTAAGCGGCCATCGAACCGATGACAACACACAAAAGCGTCGAACTCAGCGCAATGACAATGGAATTCATATAGGCCTTCAGCGTGTCCTGATAGTCAAAGACAAACAATTCGCGCCAGGCATGCAGACTGGGGCTGAAATCGACAAAAGGCAGGAAGAACGGGCCGCTATTGACGTCGATCGGCAGCTTGAACGAGGTGATGAACACCCAGTAGATCGGAAACAGCACAAACATCGTCCAGGCGATCAGCAGCGTGTAAACGATGGCGGCGGTTGCCGGCGCCATCTTTCCAAACCGCGTTGGTTCGAACAGCCGCGATGCCCAGCTGCGCCGATGGGGAATGGCTTGCTCCGGCGGTTTCATGTCTTTCTCACATGTTTGAGGACAACCAGGTTGAAGAACGAAACGCAGATGACGACGGTTATGAACAACAAAAGATAGGCCACCGCCGCCGACTGCCCCAGATCCAGCGACCGCCAGGCGAAGAAGGACGCCAGCGTCATCGATTCGGTCGCAATGCCGGGGCCGCCCGAGGTCATGATGTTGGGCAGATCGACAATCTTGAAAGCCTCGATAAACCGGATCAGCATCACAGTGGCGGCGACCGGCATGATCTGCGGCCAGGTAATTTCGCGAAAGATCTGCATCGAGCCGGCGCCATCGACCTCGGCGGCCTCGACAAAATCGCGCGGCACGTTTTCAAGCGCCGCCAGAAGGATGACAAAGATAAACGGAATCCATTGCCAGCTGTCGCCGACCATGATGAAGGTCCGCGCCGTCCAGGCATCGGCGGCCCAGGCAAAATCCCCCAATCCGACCCACTGCCACACCACCGAAAACGGGCCCTTGGTGGTGTCGGCCAGCATGCGAAACGAATAGCCGACCCCGATCGGGGTGATCATCAGGGGGATGAAAAAGATAACGCGGAAAAACGTCCGGCCGCGGATCGGCTGGGAGCATAAAAGCGCCAACCCAAGCCCGATCACAAATTGAATGGCGCAACCGACAAAGACATAAAACAACGTCACCCCGAGGGTTCCGAACGGATTGCCGCTTAAAAAGGTTGCGGCAAAAAGCAGCGCCAGCCCGATGCCCATGCCGGCGGTGACCAGCCGGCCGACAAAACCAGGCCACCAGAAGGCGGTCGTCACATAGCGGTAGAGCCAATAGGTGATGCAGGCAGCGATGAAAATGAAAAAAATCCACCCCACCACGCTGATGGTGGTGAACGTACCCAGAAAATGGAACTGCTCGGAACCGAATATCTGTTTTTCAAAATTCTTCCAGCCGACAAAGCGAATCGTGTAGCCGCCGCCCCGCAATCGAACCCGCGAAAACGCGATGATGAGCGAGGCGACCAGCGGGAAAACCGAAAAGATAAGGATCATCACCACAGCCGGGGTGATGAACAATTGTTGGGCCTGCCGGTCGAACCACTCGCTGAATTTCATGCGCTACGGCCTGTCATTCACTGCGGGCGGCCGGGAGGTAGTATCCCGGCCGCCCGCTTCAAACCGATGCCTGAACGGCATCTTCTTATTATGCGGGGCTATGCCCTTAGTTGGTGACACCAAGGGACAGCTTGTACATGGTGCGCTGGCTGTCGCGGCCAAAATCCTCGGTGATCTCCTCCCAGCCTTCCTCGATATTCTTCACAGCCTGCGCGGCGGTGATTTCACCGGCGAGGAACCGCGCCAGTTCACGATCAAGGATCACGCCGGTATATTGCTGGGCGCCGGGGATGCGAATGTCCGACGCCATGTTGGGGCTGTTGAGGCTGTCCTTGATCGCTCCAAGGTAGTTTTCGGCGAACTCCTTGCTGAATCCGGCCTTGACCCACAGGTCGGTGCTGCTGAGCTGGGAGTTGCGATAAGGATTGTATCCCGTCCAGCCGATGGTCACATCGATATTCGATTGGGCCGCCTGGTTCATATAGGACAGGAAGTCGTAGGCCACCTGCTTCACCTTGGGGTCGGCTTTTTTGTTGATGGCGCCGGACCAGCCGCCGAAGGCGGCAAACGGGGCATGGTTGATCCCGTCAATGGCGTAAGGGCACAGGTTCGCGTCGCACTGGGCCAGCTTGCCGGTTTTCACGTCAAGCACCTTGGAGGTGCCGGGCATGATGATGGCGCCCATCTTGTCCTTGATCGCCGCACCCGAGGGATCGATCGACAGTGGGCCGATATCGCCCCAGTCGATGGCCAGGGCACAGCGTCCGCCCTGAACCAGGGCCCGCGTGTCGCCGATATCCTGGTTCAACTCGTCCCGCGGGCCGTATTCGCCGGTGGCCTTGTAGACGTTGAAAGCCTCGATCCAGGCTTCGTTGTTGATCTTGGGCTTCATGGTTTCGGGGTCGAAGAAGATGCCCTCGCCGGTGCCCTTGGTCTGCACGAAGCCTGCCGCGATCGACATGACGGCGAAATAGGATTGGGCATTGCGCTTTTTGAAAATGCAGGAGCCGTAGTCGGGCGTGCCATCCCCATTGAGATCCTTGCCGTGGGTGGCCTTGGCAACGGCCATATACTCATCCCAGTTGCGTGGCGGCTTAAGGCCCATCTGGTCCAGAATGTCGCGGCGGTAATAGAGCATCTGGAAATCGCCATCGATGGTGATCAGCAGCGTTTTGCCACCGATTTTCTGGTTGTATTCGCGGAAATAGGGCGCAATGTCCGGGATATCGATCTTGTCGTCCTTGGCGATATACGGATCGAGATTCTCCAGAAGATCGCCATCGGCCATTTCGACCGCCCAGCCCGAGGCAAAAACGCCGACATCGATGGAATTTGTCCCCGTCGCCCAGTCGGTCAGCAATTTCTGGAACAATTCAGCGAACGGCACTTCGTTGACGCGAATTTCGGCGCCGGTCATCTTGGTGAACTCCTCACCGCGCTCAACCATGCGCTGGGCAATTACCGGCCCCGGCCGGGTCAGGATGTTGACCGTCACACCTTCATATTGGGCGCTGGCGGGCGCGGTCATGGCGAGGGTGGCGGCAAACGCCGTCGCGCCAAGCAAAACCCGGCCGATCGTCGTCGCTTTTTTGTCCATATCAGGCGTCTCCCTTTAAATTTCGACCGATTGATCTTTGTCGTGCCAATCGGCTCATGGACGAAAGGCTAACCGCCTTGGCCGGCGCCGTCAAAGGGATAGATTCCGCAGTACCCTTGGGTTTCGTTCCAATTGCCGGTCAACCCGGCGCCCGATTTGACGTTTTGGGTATACTAGATATGCCGGTTTTCAGGGGCGCAAGGCGAGCGATCCGGTCAAACACAGCGGCAATTTCCCCGACCCGTTCGGCATTGTCCCGCGCCAGGACCCCGTCGCCGTTCCACAAGCTGTTTTCAAAGCCAACACGGGCCTTGCCGCCACATTTGAGTGCCTCGGCCAAACAGATGGTCTCGGCCCGGCCAAAAGCACAAACGGCCCAGTCGGCGGGACTTTGCATTTCTTTCAGGGCCGCGAGGAAGGGCGGCAGATCTCCTGGGTCGCTTTCCTGATTTTTTGCATACCGGCCAAGCACAAACAAAAGCGTCAGCCCTGAGGCCGGAACGACCTTTTCGGCGATGAGGCCGGCAAGCCGCCACACGTCCTCCGGGTCGTAAAGTATGTGCTGAACCGCAATTTCCGCCTCGGCGGCCCAGTGGTAGAACCGCGCCGCCGCTTGGGTTTCGGTGCCGGGGATCATTTCCCGCAAAGCCACGGACACAGCGGCGGGAACGACATCACGGACAACGGCGCGCTGCTGAGCCGGCGAATAGCGGCCCACTGCCTCGGTGGTGATCTGGACCATCATTTCAGGTACGGTTGCCGCCAATTCGGCGATCAGTTCGCGGTAAAGCCCCGCATCGAGCGCGTGGGTCCCGTCGGACTTACGAACATGGGCGTGTATACCGCCCGCGCCGGCGGCAAAGCAGGCCCTGGCGGTCTCGACGATTTCAGCAATTCCGACCGGCAGCGCCGGGTGATCGGCCTTGGTGCGCCGCGCCCCGTTGGGCGCCACCATGATCGCGGGAAGCGGTGCCGGTCCCATGGATCAAAATACCGCTTTGAAAGCCTGCCCGAGTTTTTCCACCAACTCGTCGATCTGGGCCTGGGAGATAATGAAGGGCGGGGCGAGCAACACGTGATCGCCGCTTTTACCATTCGCGGTTCCGCCACCGGGGTAACAGATCAGCCCGGCGTCAAAAGCTGCGGCCTTAACCGCTTTGGCGATCCCCCGGCCCGGATCGAACGGGGTTTTGGTTCCCCTGTCCTCGACGATTTCCAGCCCGCGAAAAAGCCCCCTGCCACGAATATCGCCAATATGAGGGTGCTGGCCAAAAGCGCTTTTCAGCTCAGCATCGAGCCTGGCGCCCCGGTCGCGCACCGAGGCCAGGAGGTCGCGCTCCAGAATTGCGGTCAGAACCGCCCGCGAGGCCGCCGTCGCCACCGGATGGCCCATGTAGGTATGGCCGTTGAGGAACGCCCCGCTGCCGGTGGCGATGGCGTCGTAGATCGCAGGCGTGCACATCATGGCGCCGATGGGCTGGTAGCCGGCGCCCAGCCCCTTGGCAAAGGTCACCATGTCCGGCGCGATGCCGTCGTGCTCGCAGGCAAACAGCGTGCCCGTCCGCCCCATGCCGCACATGACTTCGTCCAGGATAAGCAAGACACCGTATTGGTCGCAGATCTGGCGGATACGTTTGAAATAGCCCGTCACCGCCGGGACGGCGCCAAGGGCGGCGCCGACCACCGGCTCGGCGATAAACGCCATGACGGTTTCCGCCCCCAGCCGCTCGATCTCGGTCTCAAGCTCGTCCGCCACCCGCTGGCCATACTCAACCGCCGTCTCGCCCTCGGCCCGGCCGCGATATTCGTAAACCGGCGAGATATGGCTGGTTTCGACGAAGAGGGGCGCAAACGGCGTGCGGCGCCCATCATTGCGGCCAGCCCCCAGCGCCCCCAGCGTGTTGCCGTGATAACTCTGCCGGCGGCCGATGATGCGGCTGCGTTTGGGCTCGCCGGTTTCAAGGAAATACTGCCGCGCCAGCTTGATCGCCGCCTCGACCGCTTCCGATCCGCCGGAGACGAAATAAACCCGGGCCAGGTCCCCCGGCGCCTGGGCAACCAGAAGATCGGCCAGCTCTTCAGCCGGCTGGCTGGTAAAAAAGCCGGTATGGGCAAAGGCGAGTTTGTCGAGCTGGGTCTTGATGGCGGCGCTGACGCTTTGGTCCGAATGCCCAAGGCACGACACCGCCGCCCCGCCCGAGCCGTCCAGATAGCGCTTGCCATCGGCATCGATGATATAACAGCCCTCGCCCCGAACCGCCGTCGGCGGGGTCCGGGTCGAGCGGCCAAAAATACGGGAGCCAGCAACCACGGCGATGTCCTCTGGTGAAAGCTTGAATCGGTGCCTGTTCCTGGTTTTTACGTTGGTAGTCTCACGCCATCCCGCTCCCCCACCCGGCCACCCACGGGAGTATCCTTAAGGGGTGGCCGGGTGGGGGAGCGGGATGGCGTGAGACTACCAACGTAAAAACCAGGAGCGGCCCGCCACCCACTTTACTCGGTAATAATCTCCGGCCCCATCATTATCGTCGGCAGCCAGGTCGATATGATCGGCACATAGGTCACCAGGATCAGGAACAGGAACATGATCCCCACCCATGGCAGGGCGGCGCGCACCACATTCATCACCGACATGCCGGCGACCCCGGCGGTCACGAACAGATTGAGCCCCACAGGGGGCGTGATCATACCAATCTCCATATTGACCACCATGATGATGCCCAAATGGATCGGATCGATGCCAAGCTCCATGGCGATGGGAAAGACCAGGGGCGCGACGATGACGATGAGCCCTGAGGGCTCCATGAACTGACCGCCGATCAGCAGCAGCAGATTGACCACGATCAGGAACATGATCGGCCCGAAGCCCGCGGCCAGAAGTGCCTCGGTGATCACCTGCGGAATGCGCTCCTCGGTCAGCACCTGTTTCAAAATCAGCGCATTGGCGATGATAAAGAGCAGCATGATGGTGAGCTTGCCGGCCTCGAAAAGCGTTTTTCTGGTGTCCTCATGGACAAGCGCCTGTGGCAGACGGCTTGTCGTCTGCCAGATTGCCCGCCCCCAAACCGGCAGACCCGCAAAGAAGGCAAACGCGGCGTTTCGGCCTTCTCGCAAGACAAGATATGCGACACCCCCGCCAACGCCGATCGAGGCACCGAGCATCGGCATGGAGAACCCACTCAGGATCGACACGGTAAAAAATAACAAGAGGCCATAGACAATCGAGTAATAGCCGTGCCGGCGCGGTGTTCTCTCGTTGACCTCCAGCAACCGCACGCCGACGAGCGGACCCATGTCGCGATAGATGAAACATGCGGCGAAAAACGCGTAGACGGCAGCGACGGCGGCAGCTTCAGTCGGGGTGAAAATTCCGCCGTAAATGCCGCCCAGTATGATAATGATCAGCAACAGGCCCCAAAGAGCGTCTCTGGCGGTACCGAGTATTTCAAGTATCGGCATCCGCGGTTGAGACGGCAGACCGCGAAAAATCGCAACCACCAGAATACCCGCCATCAGCATCAGCCCGGCGATGATGCCGGGGAAAACTCCGGCCAGGAACATGCGCCCGACCGAGACATCGACCGAGGCCGCATAGACCACCATGACGATGGAGGGCGGGATCAAGATACCCAGCGTGCCGGCGTTGCAGATGATACCGGCGGCGAACTCCTTGGTGTACCCCACCTGCCGCATGGCGGCGATGACGATGGACCCGATGGCAACGACGGTTGCCGGCGAGGACCCGGACAGGGCCGCGAACAACATGCACGCGAACACCCCCGCTATGGCCAGCCCGCCGGGCAAATGCCCCACGGTGGCGATGGCGAAGTGGATGATGCGCCGCGCCACCCCGCCGGTCGACATGAAGCTTGAGGCGAGGATGAAAAACGGGATCGCCAGCAGCGTGTAGTGGCCGGCAAAAGCATTGAACAGGGTCTGCGCCATCGAGGCCAGCGAGGCGTCGGAGTAGATAAACAGGAAGATTATCGATGACAGGCCAAGGCTGATGGCGATGGGTACGCCGATAAACAGAAAAAAGACGACGAGGATAAACAGCAACGCGATGGCCATGACCTCAGCCCTCCTTGGCCGCGGTTTTGGCGGCCTCGTCGATCTGCTCTTCGACCTCGTGGGCGGCAACGATGGAGTACTGCTTGCCGGTGAATATGCGCCAGCCCGCCTGGAGGAGGCGGTAGGTCAAAAGGGCCATGCCCAGCGGCAGGGCGAAATAGGGGATAAAACGCGGCAGCTTTTCCCAGCGCTCACCTTCATTCATCGCACCCTTCAGGAACTGGAGAAATTCCGGCATGTGGATGTCGTCAACTTCATACCAGGCCCGCTCGGAGAAAAATGGCCACCAGTACTGCCACGACCCGATGAGCATCAGGATACTGAACGCCAGGCTTGACGCCACCGCCATCATCCCCACCGCTTTACGCGCTCCAGGCGGCAGAGCCATGATCAGCAGATCGACCCCGAGATGGGCATTGATCTTGACGCAATAAGAAGCGCCGAGCAGAACCAGCCAGGCAAAAAGAAACACCGTGGTTTCAAGCGCCCACAATATGTTGGCGTTAAACCCGTACCGGGCCACGACATTGGCGAAGGTCACCACCGTCATCAGCCCCAGAAGAACCGCGATCAGCGTTTCCTCGAAGCGATCGGTCAGCCCCGGTTTTTTTGTACCGTCAGGTTCCGGCATGGTTCGCCCCCCAATGGTTCCCCGTAAACCATTCGTGCCAGTCAAAAACTTCGCCGCTTTATTCGTAGTGCGCGAATTTTCACTATGAGCGGCGATGAACAGACGTGTGCCGCCGGCCCGTCTGTACCGGGCCGGCGGCAGGATGTTCTCCCCAAACCGGGGATCTTACATCGTGTTGTAGGACACCGCTTTTTCGATCACGTCCTTGCCGATATCGCCTTCGAACTTGGTCCAGACCGGCTTCATGGTTTCAACCCACTTGGCGCGCTGCTCGGGCGTCAGGGTGCGAATAACCCCACCAGCCTTGAGGATCGACTGCTTGGCGGCCTCGTTGACCTCGGTCGACTGGGCGTTCCGCATGGCGGTCACCTCGGCCAGGATCGTGGCGAGCTGATCGCGCACCCCGGCATCAAGCCCGTCCCACCATTTGGTCGAGACCACGACGAGATAGTCGATGATGCCGTGATTGGTCTCGGTGGTGCCGTCCTGCACTTCGAAGAACTTGCGGCCGTAAATGTTCGACCAGGTGTTTTCCTGACCGTCCACAACCTTGGTCTGCAAGGCGCCATAGACTTCCGAGAACGCCATCTTCTGCGGGCTGGCGCCAAGCGCCTCGAACTGGGCCACCAGAACGTCCGACGGCTGCACCCGGAACTTCAGTCCCGCCGCATCGGTTGGCAGGATCAGCGGTTTGTTGGCCGACATCTGCTTCATGCCATTGTGCCAGAACGCCAGGCCGAGCAGGCCTTTGCGCTTCATCGACGTCAGCAGCTTCTGTCCGTCCTCGGACTGCTGATAGCGATCGACCACCGAAATGTCCTTGAAGACGAAGGGCAGGTCGAACAGGCGGAACTTCTTGGTGAAGGTCTCGAATTTGGACAACGATGGCGCCGCCATCTGCACGTCGCCCTGCAACATGGCTTCCAGAACCTGATTGTCGTTGTAAAGGCTGGAATTGGCGAACACCTCCATGCAGGCCTTGCCGTTCATTTCCTCGTTGACCCGATTGGCGAGCAGGGTTGCGGCAATGCCCTTGGGGTGCTTGTCGGTGTTGGTGACGTGGCTGAATTTGATGACGACTTCGCCGGGCTGGCATTGGGCAAAGGCCGGCGCGGCGCCCAATGTCAGAACCGCGGTCGCAACGGTGGCAATCAATATTTTGCGCATAGTTCGTTCTCCCTCCAGAAACATTTGTTATTAGATCAACCATTGATCGGTCATAGCGTTGGCCGCAAGGTTAGCAGCAACCGGCGCCAAAACACCACAAACTTGATGGTATGGCGTCAAAATCCTCTTAGCAAATAGTCTAACGTTTTTTTCGACCCTCTTGGATGGGCCCGGCCTTCCAGGTTAGGCGGCCGGCTCAAATGGTGGTAAACCGCGAGCAGGTAAAATGGCGGCAATTCGTAAAACGAGGATGCAAAAATGAGGCAGACGTGGCGTTGGTTTGGCCCCCGGGATCAGGCATCGGTCGACGATATGATCCAGGCTGGCGTCGAAGGCGTGGTGACCGCCCTTCACCATGTGCCCACCGGCGAGGTCTGGACATTACAGGAAATCGCCCGGCGGCAGGCCGATATCGCCACCATGAAAGACGGCACGCCATCAGGCCTGAAATGGGAGGTGGCCGAAAGCCTGCCGGTGTCCGAGGATATCAAAAAGCAAAAAGGCAGCTGGCGCGAACACTGCGAGACCTATCGCACAAGCCTGCGCAACCTCGCCACCTCTGGCGTCAAAACCGTCTGCTACAATTTCATGCCGCTGCTCGACTGGACGCGGACCGAGTTGAACTGGCCGGTCGCCCATGGCGGCACGGCGATGCGTTTTGACCTGATCGATTTTGCCATGTTCGATATCCACATTCTAAAACGCGCCGGTGCCGCCGAAGCCTTCCCCGAAGATATCGCCGAGGCTGCGGCCAAACGCATCCGCGACACCGGTCAGGCGCGGCAGGACCAGTTGGCGGGCAACATCGTCGCCGGGCTCCCCGGCACCAACGAGACCTTGAGCCTGGAAGACGTCCGCACCCATATCGCCGAATATGACGGCGTCGGGCCGGACCGGCTGCGGACCAATTTTATCGATTTTCTGACCGAGGTCGTGCCCGTCGCCGAAGAGGTCGGCATCGCCATGTGCTGTCACCCCGACGATCCGCCCTTTCCGCTTTTAGGCCTGCCGCGCGTCAACTCCACCGAGGCGGATTTCACCGCCCTGATGGCGGCGGTGGACAGCCCCGCCAGCGGCATCACCTTTTGTTCGGGCTCCCTTGGCGCCCGCCCCGACAACGACCTGCCCGCCATGATGGACCGCTTGGGGTCGCGGGTGCATTTCCTGCATTTGCGCAATGTCGCCCGCGATCACGAGGCGGTGCCGACATCGTTTTACGAATCCGAGCATCTTACCGGCAACGTCGACATGGTCGCCCTGGTCGCGGCGGTCTTGCGCGAAGAAAAACGGCGCCGGGCCGAGGGCCGTGAAGACTGTCAAATCCCCATGCGCCCCGATCACGGCCAGAACATCATCGATGACATCGGCCGCGACACCCAGCCAGGATACCCGACCATCGGGCGCCTGAAAGGCCTGGCCGAGCTTCGCGGCGTCATGGCGGGCCTGGCCTTTGAAGGGGCGGCTTGAACTCAGGTTACATGATTTCCTTGGCGCCCTTGCCCGCCTCGCCCAGCTCGACTTCCAACGCCGCTTCGATGGCGCCGCGCGGGCGGGTGAACCTGGCCAGAAGATCGTAAAGCACCGGGGTCAGGAACAAGGTCATCAGCGCCGCCAAGCCCAGGCCCCCGATCACCACCGTGCCGATGGCATTGCGCGCTTCCGCTCCGGCGCCGGTGGCGATCACCAGCGGAACCGCCCCTAAAATGGTCGAGATGATCGTCATCACGATCGGCCGGAAGCGTATCACCGAAGCCTCGATCACCGCCTCGCGCACACTCCGCCCCTGGTCCCGGAGCTGGTTGGCGAACTCCACGATGAGAATACCGTTTTTGGCCATCAGCCCGATGAGCAAAATGATACCGATCTGGCTGTAGATGTTAAGCGACAGGCCACCTGCGGCAAGCGAATAAATCGCCCCGGCAACGGCGAGCGGCACGGACAGCATGATGATGACAGGGTGCAGGAAACTCTCGAACTGCGCCGCCAGCACCAAAAAGACAATGAGGACAGCCAGGGCAAAAGTGACGGCGACACCGCTGGAGGTTTCGCGGAACTGCTGGCTCTGCCCGGCAAAATTAATCTTGGCCTGGGGGGGCAGAATTTCTGCTGCCAGCGCCTCCATATCGTCCAGCGCCGTGCCCAGATCGTAGCCCTGGGCCAGGGACGCGGTCAGGACGATGGAGGGCAATCGGTCATAGCGCCGCAGCGTCGAGGCCGCCGCGGCCTCGGTTGCGGTGACCAGGGCATTGAGCGGCACCAGGGTCCGCCCGTCGCCGGAACGCACGAAGATATTGGAGATGTCCCCCGGCGTCCGCCGGTCCTCCGCCCTGGCCTGAAGCAACACCGGATAGGAGCGTCCGCGCTCAATGAAATCGGTCACCTGCCGGGAGGCAAGCATCGTCTGCAGGGTCGCGGCAATGGTCTGAACCGAAATATCGAGATCGTCGGCCCGGGCCCGGTCTACGGCAAGATTGAGTTGTGGCTGGTTTTCCTCAAAGTCGATTTCGGCATTGCGAAGCCCCGGATTGGCCCGCGCCCTTGTCAGCATCTCCCCGGCCCATTTTTTCACGCTTTCAAAGTCCGGCCCACCGATGACGACCCGCACCGGCGTGCGCCCGCCATGAAGGCCAAGACCGGTGGGCACGATGGGAAACCCGCGCGCGCCGGTCAACGCCCCGACTTTCGGCATGAGCTTGCGCACAATGGAGTTTTGATCCTGGCCCGGACCCCGCTCCCCCCAGGGTTTCAACCTGAGGCCGACAAAGGCCCGGTTGGGTCCGCCCCAGATGCCGACAATGGCAAACACGGTATCGACCCCGTCGGCGCCACGCAAAGGCTCAAGGCTGGTTTCGAGTTTGCGGGCCTGGGCATCGGTGAAGCTTGATGTCGATCCTTGCGGTGTGCTGAGAGGGATGAAAATGAACCCCCGGTCTTCCTTGGGAGCCAGTTCGCGCGGCAGCGACTGGTAAACTTTATAACCGCCGCCGGCAAAGGCGATGGCCACGGCAATGACAATCAATGGCGCATGGAAACTGGCGCGCAGCATGCGGCCATACCCCACCGCGATGCGGTCGAAGAGCTTGGGCCTGACGGGCTTGCCCCCATCTCCCGAATCCCTGGGCTTGAGCAGCAGCGAGGCCAGCACGGGGCAAAGAGACAGGGCAACGAAGGTTGAGATCACCACGGCTCCTGCGAGCACAAATCCAAACTCGGCAAAAAGCCGCCCCGCCTGACCCTCAAGGTAGGAAATCGGAACAAAAACCGCGACCAGGGTCACCGATGTCGCCAGGACCGCAAACGTAACCTGCCGCGTACCCAGCACCGAAGCGACCATCGGGCTCTCGCCGCCATCGATCCGCCGCTGAATATTCTCCAGCACCACAATGGCGTCATCCACGACCAGCCCGATAGCGAGCAGCAAGGCCAGAAGGGTGAGGATATTGATGGAAAAACCCATAAGGCCGATGAAGATGAACGAGCCGATCAGCGCCACCGGAATGGTCACCGCCGGAACCAGGGTCGCCCGCGCCGACATGAGGAAAACCAGAATGACCAGCACCACCAAAGCGAGCGAAAGCCCCAGCGCGATCAGCACCTGGCGAATGGAGGCACCGATGAAAATCGCATCGTCCGAGCCGACCGAGATCGTCATGCCCTGTGGCAGAAGCGGGTTCAGTGCCGCAATTTCGGCCCGGACGGCGTTGGAAATGACAATGGTGTTGGCCTGGGACTGCCGCACCACCCCAAGCCCGACCGCCTCGATGCCGTTGGCGCGAACGCTGACGTCCCGGTTTTCGACATCGCGCTCAACATCGGCCACATCGGCCAGACGCACTGGATAGCCAGCAATGCGGTCGACAACGATCTGGCGAAACTGCGCCACGGTCGAAATGCGGCTGTCCAGACGCACCGTCATCCGCCGTGACCGGGACTGGATTTCGCCGGCGGGCAACTCGATATTATTGCGTCTCAGCGCCGCCTCGATATCGGCGACGGTGAGATTGCGCGCCGCCAGCGCCCGCCGGTCGAGCCAGATGCGCACCGCCAGCCCGCGCCGCCCGTAGATATCGACGCTGGCAACCCCCTCAAGAGTGGCAAAGCGGTCGACGATGAAACGCTCGACATAGTCGGTAATCTCGGCGGCGCTCATGGCGGGGCTGGACACCGCCAGGCGCATCACCGGGGCGGCGTCGCTGTCGTTCTTGATCACCCGCGGCTCGTCGGCCTCGTCCGGCAGCCGGCTTCGAACCCGGCCGACCGCATCGCGGATATCATTGGCGGCTTCATCGATATTACGCCCGATTTCAAACTCGATCACCGTGCGGCTGCGGCCGCGCCGGCTGCTCGAGCTGATCGACTTGATGCCGCTGACCCCGGCGACGGCGCTCTCGATAAGCTCGGTAATATCGGTATCGACGATGCTGGGGGCCGCCCCGGTATATCCCGTCGATACCGTGACGATGGCGGAATCGATATCGGGCAGCTCGCGAACGGGAAGCTGCATCAAAGCGGCAATCCCGAGCACAACGATGAGAAGGCTCATCACCGCCGCCAGCACCGGCCGCCGGATCGAAAGATCGGAGAGGTTCATGACGAGCTGTCCGGTTTTTTGCCCGCCCCCCCCGGCGTTTTGCCCTTTTTGGGTGGAGCGCCCTTGCCTGCCGGGCGCACCACAGCTCCATCGCGCAGGCGCTGGATACCGCGAACGACAACAAGGTCGCCAGGGGCCAGGCCGTTGGTGATTTCGACCTGGCCGAACTCGCGGGCGCCAAGCGTGACGGTGCGCAGCACCGCCTTGCCATCATCGACAATGAACACGGTGCTGGATTTCCCCTTGGCAGTGATCGCCTCCTCGGCAACCATCAATCCCCGGCGGGTATCCAGAATAACGGCAAGATGCATGAACATGCCCGCCGGCAGGGTCAAATCGGCATTGGGCACTAGCGCCCGCACCTTGAAGGATCGCGAGAGCATATCGATGCGGCTGTCGATGGTCGTGATCGCGCCATCGAACGCCCGGCCCGGAAAGGCGGCGGCGCTGGCCTTGACCGGCAGGCCGAGCCTGATTTTCCCGTAAACGGTCTCGGGCAGGGCGAATTCGATTTCCACTTCGGCAAGATCGTCAAGGGTGGTGATCATGGTCCGTTCGTCGATGCGCATGCCCGCTTCGACCTGGGTAAGACCGACAATCCCGGCAAAAGGCGCTTTGACTTTACGGTCGGCGAACCGCCGCCGGGCGCGGTCGGTCTGTGCCTTGGCGATGGACAGCGCCGTGGTCAGCTGTTCGATCGACGCCCTTGAGACCGTATTCGACTTGGCGAGGATATCAGCGCGCTTGAGGGCAAGGACCGCCTCGTCAAAACGGGCCTCGGCCTCGGCCAGATCGGCGCGTTCGATATCGTCGTCAAGCCGGGCCAGAACCTGATCAGCGCTCACCTTCTGGCCGGGTACGAACAAGATCTCGACCACCCGGCCCGCCGCCATGGGCATGATTTCGATCGCCCGCCGGGCCAAGGTGGTGCCAACCGCCTCGATGCGGTCCTCGATCCGCCCAAGGCGTGCTGCCTCGGTCTCGACCGGGGCGGGGCCGAACCCGCCCCGGCGTGGTCCGGCCTCCTGGGTCTCGCCCGCGGATTCGGAAAAGCGCTCATAGGCAGTATATCCCCCACCGCCGATGGCGATGAGGAGGATCAAAAGCCCAATCTGCTTGAGAAATGACACTGGGTTCCTTTTGCCCTTGTTAACCTGCTGCCGTCACATGACAATTGCTGGCGGCATGTTATCTCCGAACACCGCACAGGCGAACTTTTTTCGCCGCGCCAGCATAGCTGACACGGAATTGTGTGCTGGCGGCTGGAACTATTTTGCTCCACGGCACCGGCCTGCTCCCCCACCCGGCCACTGCCAAGACTACGATCCCGTGGGTGGCCGGGTGGGGGAGCAGGCCGGTGCCGTTTAAACGTGAAATGCGCCAGGCGGCAGGGCGTGTAAAATCCTAAACCCCCAAACGATAGGTTCGGTTGGCCGTCTCGCGATAAAGCTGGCGCCGCTCGGTCTCACTGGCCCCGGCGATGACCTCGTCGATGATCGCCGGCCAGTCGGGGTAGGCGTGGGTCTGCGTCGATACCGGCCAGTCGGAGCCGAACATCACCCGGTCAAAGCCAAAGCAGTCGATGGTGTGGGCGATGTACGGGGCAAGGTCGCCGCGTTTCCAGTTGCCGCGATCGGCCTCGGTGACGACCCCGGAGAGCTTGACGACGACGTTGGGAAAACCGGCCAGCACGCGCATCTGCCCCCACCACGGCTTGCGTAGGCCGTGTCCGATATCCGGCTTGCCGATATGATCGAGAATGAACGAGACGTCCGGGCAGCGCCGCACCAGTTCGATGGCGTAGGTCATGCCCCAGTGCTTGACGCAGATATCGAAACTGAGCCCGTGTTCGGGCAAGAGCCGGACGCCTTCGATGAAGCCGGGCTCAAGGCAGATGCCCGGATTGTGTTCGGTTTCGATCAGCCGGCGGATGCCGCGAAGGGTGGCGTGGGTTTTCAGCCTCGCCAGATCGGCCTCGATGGCCCGGCCCCGCTCGACCGGAACATGGGCGACCATGCCCGCAAGGCGCGGGTCGGCGTCGGCAAGCTCCTGCGCAAAGGCCGCCTCCCGCAGATGAAGCCCCGGATCAACCGCCACTTCGGCAAAGACAAAGGCCTCGATATCCACGTGCCCGCGCGCGGTGTCGAAATCGTCGATGAGGTGGGTCCGGTTGATGGCCGGTACATCGGCCAGCCAGCCATAGGACAGCCCGTCGATGTCATAGAGATGGACATGGGCATCGATAATGGGAAAGTCCGGCATCGTCTTGCTCCGTCAGGGTCGTCAAAGTTTTACACATCCGGCAACGAAAAGATTTTTTCCACCTCTTCCAAGCTCGGCATCGAGGGCGCGGTTCCGGCGCGGGTCACCGAGATCCCGGCCACGGCGCAGCCAAAGCGCATCGCGTCGAGCGGCTTGCCCCCCCACGCCAGCGCCAGCGCCATGGCGCCGTTAAATGCGTCCCCTGCCCCGGTTGTCTCCACCACCGGGCCGGCATGGACGGCGGGCACGTGTACGGAAATCTCGCTATTGTGAAAAAGAACACCGTTCTCACCCAGGGTTATGACCGCAGCACCGACCCCCCTGGCCAGGAACGCCTCCGCCGCTTTGCGAGCGTCATCGACAGTGGTGACGGCAATTCCGGTCAGCGCCTCGGCCTCGCTTTCGTTCGGCGTCACATAGTCGCAAAGCGGAAAGATCGCATCGTCCAGGGATGCCGCCGGAGCGGGGTTCAAAATGGTGGTGACGCCAGCGTCCGTGGCGATCTGAAGCCCGGCCCGCGCCGCCTCGATCGGTTGTTCCAATTGGGTCACAAAAACCTTCGCGCCCTCGATCCGGGCCCGGGCGCCCTGCACCACCGCCGGCGAAATCAGTCCGGCGGCACCGGGGCAGACAATGATGGCGTTTTCCCCGGTTGCCTCCTCAAGAAAGATATAGGCCGCCCCGGTATAGGTTTCGTCCGTCTGCGTAACCACCGGATTGACGCCTTCGGATTTCCATATGCCAAGTGCCATCTTAGCAAAATCGTCCCGGCCCAGCATGGTGATGAAATCGACACCGCCCCCCAGCCGCGCCACCGCCACCGCCTGGTTGGCGCCCTTGCCCCCTGGCCCCAGCCTGAATTCAGACCCCAGAATGGTTTCGCCCATTTTGGGTTGACGCGGCGCCCGGAAAGCGACATCGGCGACGAATATCCCCAAGATGGCGACCCGCCCGGATTGCTCTGTGCTCATTTTTCTTTTCCCCCGGAGGTGGTCGATCATGCGTCAGGCGGGATCACACCTTTGGAAAACAGGAAGCAGCCATAAAACCGCCGCTCCCCGGTCTGGATGACGCAATAGGCCTTTTTGGCTCTTTTATAAAAAGCAAAACGCTCCACCGATCCCATCGGCCAGGACTTGCCCTCCGCCACATCGATTGCCCCTTGCACTTCGGCTTGCACGGCTGGGATTTCGTCCGGCGCATCGATGATTTCCATCCGCATCGCCCCATCATCGATGAACCCGTCAAGAGGCATAACCGACAGGATCGCCGCTGCCGCCTCTCCCGCCGTGGTGCCCTCCATGCGCAACAGTCGCCCAAGGCCGGTCCGCCGGGCCACGGAATCGGCGGGAAAATTGGTGTCGCACAGAACCACGACATCGCCGTGGCCCATGGCCCGAAGCGCGTAAAGCACATCGGCGTTCAATCTGGGGTCAATGGACTTGAGCACGTTTGGTTTCTCCTTCTGATTTGGCGAACCGTTCAGAGGTGTTTTACCTCCAGTGTCTGTCTCGAAAAATAGCATTTTTTCAATGTGATACTTTTATTGCATTTTTTCGGTACATGACCCACCCTGACGGCAATAGCGCAGCCTCCAACATGGCGCGTTAATTTGAGGGAGTGAAGAATGAAGAACACAACATCGTTGACCATTGGAATTTTGGCGCTCGGTGTCGTCTGGAGCGCAAGCGCCAGCGCCCAGAAGCTGACGCTGTATTGCAGCGCCCAGGAAGACTGGTGCCAGGTCATGGCGCGCGGATTTGAAGAAGCGTCGGGCATCGACGTCAACATGACGCGCAAAAGCTCCGGTGAGACCTTCGCCCAGATCAAGGCTGAATCGGCCAACCCCAAAGGCGATGTCTGGTGGGGCGGCACCGGCGATCCGCACCTTCAGGCCGCCGAGGAAGACCTGACCCAGCCTTACATTTCACCCATGCGTTCGGAGCTTAACGACTGGGCCATCTCCCAGGCCGAATCGGCCGGCAACAAGACCATCGGCATCTATTCCGGCGCTCTTGGCTATGGTTTTAACACCGAGCTTCTGGCCAAGAACAAGCTGCCCGAACCAAAATGCTGGAAGGATCTTCTCAAGCCCGAATACAAAGGCTTCGTGCAGATGGCCAACCCCAATTCATCCGGCACCGCCTACACCACCTTGGCCACCATCGTTCAGCTCTTTGGCGAGGAGGATGGCTTTGAGTTCATGAAGGGACTGCACAAGAATATCAACAACTACACCAAATCCGGCTCCGCCCCGATCAAGGCGGCGGCCCGTGGCGAGAACACCATCGGCATCGTCTTCATGCACGATGCGGTAAAACAGGCCGTCTCCGGCTTCCCCATCCAGGTTGTTGCCCCGTGCGAGGGCACCGGCTATGAAATCGGTTCCATGAGCATCATCAAGGGCGCCCGCAATCTGGACAGCGCCAAGAAGTTCTATGACTGGGCCCTGACGGCGGAAACCCAATCGCGGGCTCTGGAAGTCAAGGCTTATCAGGTGCCGTCCAACAAGGGCGCCAAGACCTCGCCCAAGGCGCCGGACCTGTCATCCATCAAGCTGATCGACTACGACTTCAAGAAGTATGGCTCCTCGGCCGAGCGCAAGCGCCTTTTGAAGAAGTGGGACGACGAGGTGAGCAATCTGCCCCAGTAAATCACCTCGAAGTCAATCGACGTGATTATCGCTGCAAAATCTCAGGCGGCCGACCGGAACGTGTTGTTTTGGTTGGCCGTCGGCTGGATCGGCTTTGCCGTCTTTCCCTGGTATGCCCTTTATGATGGCTTCTGGGATTTCGGCTGGCTGTGGGGCGGGTATCCGTTCGACAGTGAAACAGCGCCGGCGGCCTTTTTGGTGGCCCAGGGGCAGAAGCTGTGGCTGGCGCCGCTGGCCTTCTTCCTTGGTGTGCCGTTGCTGGCCCTTGGGCGGCCCAAGACCGACCCCGTCTTTGCCAGGGTGCTGCTGTTTGCCGGTATCGGCGGCCTTACCTATCTGACGGTGCAGGGCTTTGCCATCGGCATCCCCGGCTGGACTGGTCAGTGGCTGGTTGACTGGTTCGGCCCCCTGGGCGACCGGCAGTTCGGCATGGGCTATGGCGCCGGCATGGCGGCGCTGGCGTTTTTGTTTCTCACCACCCTTGGCCTTGCGGCCCGCGGCGCCATCAAGGGCGATGTCTTTGTCGTCAGCGCCATTGGCTTTGTCGTCGCCATTGTGGCGATCTTTATCTTTTTCCCCATTCTGCAAATGCTGTCCGGCGCCTTGCGGGGCGACGACGGCACCTATTCGGTGTTTCTGTTCATCGAAAAATTTACCGACAGAAAAATCTGGGGCCTGGGCTGCGTCACCGCGCAAGTCAGATGTGGCGTGGCGTGGAATTCGCTCTTTCTTGCCGTGGCTGTGGGCGCCGGCTCGACAGCGCTGGGGCTTGCCTTTGCCTTGCTGGTGACCCGGTCGGGCTTTAAATATACCAAGGTGCTGCGTGCCCTTACGGTGCTGCCGATTATCACGCCCCCCTTTGTCATCGGCCTGGCGATCATCCTTCTGTTTGGGCTGTCCGGCACTGTCACCCAGTTTTTTGGCGATGTGTTCGGCATAACCCCGACCCGCTGGGTCTACGGTCTGCCGGGCATATTCATCGCCCAGCTTCTGGCCTTCACCCCCATCGCATTTCTGGTGCTGATCGGTGTTGTCGAGGGCGTCAGCCCGTCGATGGAAGAGGCGGCGCAGACTTTGCGGGCCAGCAAGTGGCACACCTTCCGCACCGTGTCCCTGCCGCTGATGCGCCCCGGTATCGCCAACGCCTTTTTGCTCGGCTTCATTGAAAGCATGGCCGATTTTGGCAATCCGCTGGTCCTGGGCGGCAATTACGATGTGCTGTCGACGGAGATCTTTTTCGCCATTGTCGGGGCCCAGAACGATCAGGGCCGCGCCGCCGTGCTTGCCATCGTGCTTCTGGCTTTCACCTTGGGCGCATTTTTCGCCCAAAGGCGCTGGCTCGGCGCCAAGTCCTACACCACCTTGACCGGCAAGGGCGACGCCGGCATTCATCCCCAGCTCCCCAACGGCATCAAGTTCCCGGTGTTTCTGACCGCTTTTGGCTGGAGCGCATTCACGCTCATTGTCTACGGCATGATCATCTATGGCGGTTTCGTCGAAACCTGGGGCCTGAACAACACCCTGACCTTCAAGCACTATATCAGCAATTTCTCCGTCGATTGGACCGAGCGCGGCTTCCGCTGGACCGGCGGCGCCTGGGACAGTTTCTGGACCACATTGCAGATTTCCGCCATCGCCGCGCCGCTCACCGCCGCGGTCGGGCTGGTCACGGCTTATCTGCTGGTACGGCAGAATTTTTCCGGCAAAAGCACCTTTGAGTTCGGCACCATGCTCAGTTTCGCCATCCCCGGCACGGTGATCGGCGTCAGCTACATCATCGCTTTTAACGTGCCACCGATCGAGCTGACCGGCACCGGCGCCATTCTGGTGATCAGCTTCATATTTCGCAACATGCCCGTGGGCGTGCGCGCCGGCGTCGCCTCGATGTCCCAGCTCGACAAGAGCCTGGACGAGGCCTCCCTGACGCTGGGCCACAATACCTGGCAGACCTTCCGAAAGGTAATCCTGCCGCTGCTCCGGCCGGCGATCCTGGCGGCGCTGGTCTACTCCTTCGTGCGCGCCATGACCGCCATCAGCGCCGTTATCTTCCTGGTCAGCGCCGAGTTCAACATGGCGACCAGCTACATTATTGGCCGGGTCGAGAACAACGATTACGGTCTGGCCATCTCCTATTCGACCACCCTGATCGTCGTCATGCTGACCGCGGTCGGTCTGCTGCAACTCCTGGTCGGCAAAAGCCGCATCGGCCGGCGGCTTACCCACGCGCGCCCGCAAAATTCATAGTCCGGATACTCCATGGCAAAATCCCAGATCACCAGCAGAGCCGCATCGGTCCGGTTCGAAAACGTCACCAAGGATTACGGCGCCATCAGAGCCGTCGATAACGTCGATCTGACCGTTGAGGCCGGCGAGCTGGTAACCCTTCTGGGCCCCTCGGGGTGCGGCAAGACCACGACGCTGCGGATGATCGCCGGGTTGGAAATGTCGACTTCGGGGCGGGTTTTGATCGGCGACAAGGACGTAACCCTGCTCCCGGCCACCGACCGCGATGTCTCCATGGTGTTCCAGTCCTATGCGCTTTTCCCCCATATGACGGTGGGCGAAAACGTCGCCTACGGGCTGACCGTATCGGAATTGCCCAAGGCCGAGATCAAGGGCCGCGCCGAGGCCGGGCTTGAGCTTGTCGGGCTCGCGGAGTATTGGGAGCGGCTGCCGTCGGAGCTGTCCGGCGGTCAGCAGCAGCGCGTCGCCGTGGCCCGTGCCATCGTGCTGGAGCCCCAGGTGCTGTTGTTCGACGAGCCGCTCTCCAACCTTGACGCCAAACTGCGCCGTCAGGTCCGTGAGGAAATCCGCGAGATCCAGCAGAACCTCGGGCTGACCGTGGTCTATGTGACCCATGATCAAGAAGAGGCCCTGGCGGTATCGGACCGGATCATCGTCATGAACAATGCGATCATCGCCCAGGCGGGAACCCCCCGCGAGCTCTACGAAGAGCCCAATTCGCGTTTTGTCGCCGATTTCATCGGCGAGGCCAATATTCTCGATTGCACCATCGCCTCGGTGAAAGCCGGCAGGGCCGAAGTTCATATCGGGGCGATGAAACTGAAACTGCCCGCAAGGGATCTTGCGCCCGGAGGCGCATTGCTGGCGGTGCGGCCCAGGCGGGTTGAGCTCAAGCCGCCGGGCGCCAAGACCGCCCTGAAAGGCACCTTGAAGAAGGCGACCTACGTCGGCAGCCATCTGGAATATCTCGCCGCCACCGAAGCGGGCGATATTTTCGTCATCGCCGAGGATATCGACGAGCCGTTCAAGGCCGGCGATGCGGTGAGCGTCGGCTTTGCGGCCAAGGGGCCGGTTCTGCTGCCGAAATAAAGCTCAGATCAGATCAATCGCAGATTGTGTCGCGCTTGAGTTGCTCTTTAAATATCTTTGCCTGCTCGCCCTTGAGACCGAGAATATGGCATGCCTCCTTCGCCATTTCAGGCCGTCCGTAAAAGGCGATCCGCGCAATCAGGCGAGCTTCGGCCGCATTGAGCGACGGCCTCTCCCGCGCACGATTGAGATAGGATTGGCCATACTCATCCACCTTTATCTGCTTGCATTGAGCAGAATAGGTCCGGGCAATTTCGAAAGGAACAATGAGCAGTTTATCGCTATCCATGCATTCCCTGCCATCATCGAAAATCGTACGATCACCGGCGGATAGGGCTGTTAAAGTCAGGGCAAACAACCACGATATCGTCAGAGCAGTAATACGCATATCAGCCTCAAACATAAGAACAAATCAGCATCAATCGGTGCTATTCTTATAGGCACGAAATTGAATAAAACCAATCGCTACAGTCATCGGAATTGTCAATGACCGAGAAACAAAGCGTTGCATAAAAGATTTTAATATTTAGTATATATTATGCTCTATAATAATAAGTAATATTAGTATATTTACCATATATTTTCAGGTATTATATATTGCAAATGGAGTTGAGTAACTTTCTCGAATTTGATGCTACACCCTATATTGTAATACCGGCGGCATTGGTCTTTAACTCATACAGGTTGGGAAATCCGTTGTGTTTCCAGGGGCATAGAGATCCCAGCGAGAGTCAGTCACCAATATCGCTGGTATAACCGGAGGAGAACATGAAATGATTTTTGATTGGCTTCTCAATTGGAAAGGTGAATGGTGGCTCGAAGGATATGATACGTTCGCTCAGGACTCTTATCATTTACCCGGCACATACAGGACTAAGGAAAAGGCGGAGAAAGCGGCGAAGAGACGCCTCAGACAGCTCGAGCGGACACAACCACCAGAAACATCTGGTGGGCAGGATGGAATCCAGGACCAGGTCTATGTTCGTGGTCCCGAAGGCCAGAACATACGTATCCTGCCAGACGCCTGACAGGTATCAGAGGTTAAAAGCCGCCTTCGCAATTGCGTGAGTGCGCTCGAAGACGCCGGGACAGGCGGTAACCACCGGGCCGCCCTGGCGCAGCATTGTTGCGGGCTCGACCGGCAGAGCCAAACCGCCGGCCTCCTCGATTTGCAACAGCCCAGCGATGCAATCCCATGGGTTCATATGGGGCTCGACATAGCCGATCAGCCGCCCTGCCGCCACATA